>Ga0153917_1000165_pt1 | contig 60717 bp, 69 predicted proteins | sample TSFL001MetaG_FD_104695 | JGI IMG/M metagenome (GOLD analysis project Ga0153917, IMG submission 104695) | Attine ant fungus gardens microbial communities from Florida, USA - TSFL001 MetaG | ecosystem: Host-associated > Fungi > Mycelium > Unclassified | place: USA: Florida, Paynes Creek Historic...
CGTTTATTTATTAAATTCTAACCTTCCAATCACTGCTATAGTAGAACAGGTAGGTTATAGCAGCGCAACATTTTTCCATAAAAAATTTAAAGAGGTCTATGGTATGACCCCAAGAGACTTTAGACAAAAATCTAAATTAAATTAAGCGCTTTCCTAAAACTATTGTTCATAATAAGAATAACCCTTTGCATATAACAATACTTTGAGTTATTTTATACAACATTGGCATTACAAGCTTTGTTATATTACAAATACTGGCGAATCATAGTATTCTTATTAATAATTGCTATTTCTTTAAAGATAGCGATTTTTTATATATTGAATTTCTTTTAAATAAAAATCTACATGTCCTTCTATTATCATTTTCTTAAATATAGCATCGTCATTATTTGCTCTATTATAAATCGTATCTATTAATGCTTCTAACCGATGTATCATTATGTCAAAAAATTGTTTAGGACACTCCATTCCGTAAGAACGAAAAAAGATAGTAATACATTCTTTTATATAGGTATCATTAAAATCATTATTAGTAAAAGGAATAAAACGATACAATGCATATACAATATCCCGAATTCTAGGCGCTAAACAACAAGTATCAAAATCAATCATTTTATAAGGGATATCGTCTTTAAAGGTCATATTATATGGAGCAATATCGTTATGGCATATAACTTCCTTTTCTAGTGGCCCATCATAAGAGAGCATCCACTCATCTTTATCTTCTACTACAAAAGTACTACTTGCTTGATGGAATCGTTTCATAATGGAGGCAAAACTTACCATCCCCTTTAGATGTAATTTTCGTTCAATATTACCAGGGTATATTTCCTTACATTCCCCTTCAACATATGATAACATTTCATAATTATTTTTATCTATTCCTAAAAATCTAGGACATTCTTTAAATCCCTCACTTTCTAAATGTAATAAAAATCGATGTATTGTTGAACTCCAGGGCTTTTGATTACGATAAATAATATCATTGTTTCTAAAAACAATTGACATATTTCCACCTACTAATTTTTCATAATTCATGTTTATCACAGTTCCTTTATCTAGTTATATATTATATTTAATACCACCACTTAGAACAATTAGCTTACTTTTATTATATCTTACAAAGAAAGTAAAGCAATGATTTAAGGTAAAAATAAAACATGTAAAAATTATTATATTATTTCTATAAACTTAATTAGTTTTTGTACGTATTTGTTTATTATATCTCTTCTCTTAGTACTTGCAATAGCCAATTTTTAATCCTTTCAAACGATCAGATACAACATAAAAAGATATAAGATCTTAATAAGTTGATAATTGATTTGATATGTAATATATGCTAATATAATATTGCATATTAATTTATTGTTTATTTATAAATACATTCTCAGTTTTATTAGACAGGTCCTCGTAGCATAACGGATAATGCAACTGCCTCCTAAGGTCCAGGTGCTCTGGGGCCAAAAAACTTAATAATGTCCTCGTAGCATAACGGATAATGCAACTGCCTCCTAAGCAGTAGAGTGATGGTTCGAATCCATTCGAGGACGCCATTTTCATTGATTTAATCAGTGTTTATTCAATTACTAACAAAGCAAAAAATAGTCTGATTTCGCACATCTGTATAGGTGTGTTTTTATTTTATCTCTTCTAACAAAAATGATTGGAATCGAACCTTTATGAACTAATTCTTCTAACAAAAATGGGGTATTTCCTAACGAACGATATAAAACCAAATATAGCTAATTAACATTACATGAACAAGATAACATATACTTAGCAATTAAATACTTATTTAATAGAGAGTAATTCTCTTTATTATAATTTGCCAAAACCCGCTATCAAGCATAAAATAGCGGGTTTTTTATTTGGAGGTGAAAATAATGGCACAAGTAATCGCAATTGCTAATCAGAAACGATGAATTGTTTAATGCAGAAGAACAACAATCAAATATAGGTGGTATTATAAATATATCAACACATGAAATTGAGAACTTTCCTAATCACCCATTTAAAGTTAGATTTCATTATGATATGGCAAAGATGGTAGAGAGTATTCAAGAACGTGGTGTTCTTATACCTACTATTGTTCGTCCAAACCCCAATGGTAATGGGTATCAAATGATTGCAGGTCACAGGAGGAAATTTGCGAGTGAGCTTCTATATTTGGAAATGCATATATTTCATAAGGCTGTATAAAATTTTGTGTAGGATTATCTTCCATTAGTGGTATACTACATCTACTAGAGGAGGATTTTTATTATGAGTAAAAGAGGTATTGTAAAACAGATTAAAGAAGAAGATGGTGTCACTACTTAGATATGATTTTTGATAAAGATGATTACTTATTAGCAATACAAAGACCTTCATAGATGTGATTAAAAAACTATTTTATTAGATAGATATATGAGTATCGATTGAATCAGATTAAAATTAAGAAAGTTACCTATATTCCAATCTCATTATCTTATAAAATTTGTTCTATGAAATTCTTCTTTTTCAGGCAATCCATATTTTTCTTTAGCATCAGCTATACTTTTTAATAGAAAAGACATATTTCTTGCAAGTACACGCATTGTTTGTAGACCTTCTTCATCTTGAGATACTTCACCTTGTTCTCTGCCATATATAGCGTTCCAATATTGTGTGGATGCAATTGGCATACCTGAGATTGCAAAAAACTTGTTAATCTCATCATAAGTTGCTGAAATACCACCTCGTCTTGCAACAACCACACTAGCACCAATCTTCATGGTTTTATCTATTGATGAACTATAGAATAATCTTGTTAAAAAAGCTACCAACGTGGCATTAGCTGAACCAAAATAAACAGGCGTTCCAATAACTAATCCGTCACATTCTTCAAACTTATGAGCTGTCTCATTTACTATATCATTAAATACACATTTTTTGATTCCCTTTTTGCAAGTCATACAGCCAACGCAACCTCTAATATCTTTATTACCTACATTTATTATCTCTGTTTCAATTCCCTCTTTATCAAAAATTTTAATCATTTCATCAAAAGCGATTTTTGTATTTCCATTTAAATGTGGGCTACCATTAATCATTAACAATTTCATTGTTATACCTTCCTTATCTCTCTTAATAATTATTAATAAACAATTGCGGTAAAAGTAAATCGCACTTGTTTCCAACGCTTTACTAATGTAAAAACCTCCGTAACAACAAAATGATGAAAAGTTTCTTTTCCATCTAATAATAGAGCATAGTCGCAGTGAGAACAACAGCAGTATTATTAAATATATTGACCTTTTGGTTATGAAAAGTAATATTTGTTGGCTTGAAGATACCATTTGCATAGTATTCTATTTCTTTCTTCAAATCACAAGTAACGCCAATATGGACAAATTGGCATTGTTCTTTTGCATATAAACGCATTCGATTTTCATCTGCATTACCCATTGCACTCTAGAAATTTTTGAGATCTCTAATACTTATGCTTTTTCTTTCTCTAATTCCTCTATTTTTAAAGTAATTCTTTTATTTTTACTCATTTATCTTTTTAAACCACAAATCATTTCTACAGTTGCTGGATCATAATGTGAAAAGAAAGAACTTGTATCTGTATTTAATGATGCAATGACTTTCATATCTTCTTCATCTAACTTAAAGTCGAAAATATTTATATTCTCTAGCATTCTTTCTTTTCGAACAGTTTTTGATAAAGGGACAATACCTCTTTGGACTAACCACCTTAAAATAACTTGCCCAACTGATTTATTATATTTGTTTCCTATTTCTGCTAATGTTTCATTATTGAATATAGCATGCTTTCCTTCAGCAAATGGCGCCCATGCTTGTAATTGGACATCATATTTACTATTGTATTCTAAAGCGATAGCTTGTTGATGAAACGGATTCACTTCAATTTGATTAATAGTAGGAGTCACATCTGTGTCTAATACTAAATCAACTAATCGATCTGGATAAAAATTAGATACACCAATTGTCCTAATTTTTCCTTCTTTATATAAATCAATTAAGGCCCGATAGGCACCATGATAATCCTTAAATGGTTGATGTAATAAAACAAGGTCAATATAATCTAATTGCATTTTATTTAATGAATCTTCTACTGAATGTTTTGCTTTATCATATCCATAATTGGAAATCCATACTTTTGTAGTAATAAATAGTTCTTCTCTCAGGACTGATGTTTTAGCAACCGCTTCACCAACAGCCTCTTCATTACCATATGATTGTGCAGTATCAATCATTCGATACCCAGCATCTATTGCATCTAACACAACCTTTACACATTCTTCTTTGTCTTTAATCTGAAACACACCAAATCCAACTTTTGGCATTTTTATACTATTATTTAATGTTACATATTCCATATTCGTATTCTCCTTTTCTAATTTAATTTATTTTCAAATTTTTACTTGTCTTATTTGTTGCAATTAATGTTATTAATATAATGATTGCAAAGACAAATAACATAATCCAAGCTAAGTAATAACTTTCAGTAATATCAAATATTGCTCCCATAATTGGTGCGCCAATCGCTGCACCAAAAGTAGAAATCATCGTAAAAACACTAAATATTGATGAATAATCTTTACTTCCAAAATAATTTGAAACTAATATAGCTACTGGGATTGAAGCACCAGAACTTGCCATACCATAGAAAGCTGCATAGATAAATGGTATAGTCGGTGTTTTTGCAATAAGTGCTAATAATGGGAAAGCCATACAACAAAAACTTAAAAACAAATTGCCAAATAAAGATCCATATTTATCATAAACAATTCCTAAAATAATCCTTGCAATCGTGAGCATAATCATAATTAAGGAAACGATTGAAGTTGCATAAGTTGTTGAATAACCAATATCGCTCAAATATGGAACTGTATGAACATTTGGTGCAGATGCTAGAATCGCTAATAAAAATATAGGTATGACTAACAACCAAAAAGTTGGTGTTTTGATAGCCTGCTGAAACATAATCCCATTAAAACTTTCAATTTCATCTTTAGTAACTTCATCTTTACTTTTTTCAGTATATGATTCTAATCCTATATCCTCTGGTTTTTCTTTTACTAAAAATACAATCGTAGGAATTAAAATTATAAAAATAATCAATCCAATGATTCTAAAAACTGCTTGCCAACTCATATTTTCAACAATCCAGCCAACAATTGGTGCCATAATAGCTGCGCCAATACCAGTACCCGCATATGCTAATCCAGTTGTTATTCCTAATTTATCAATAAACCAATTTCTAATTAATATACCAACACTCATAAAACTCAATCCATTCAATACTAATCCATTAATAAGCGCAATTACATAAAAATGCCATAATTCAGTTGAGAAAGAATACATAAATGTAACACTTGATATTCCTACTGTACAAAAAATCATAACTTTTTTAATCCCAATACAATTAATTAATCGCCCATAAGCAGGCAGCAAGACAGTCCCTACCAAGGTTACAAATGTTCGATAGGTTGAAAATTCAGCTCTTGATATACCTAACTCTTCACAGACCGGTTTAACTAATATACCGCTTGTGCTATTAATTGCACCGAGTCCTACTGCTGTAATTAAGAAGGCTGAAAAAACAATCCACCATCTATAAAATATTTTTTTCTTTTTCATTCTTTGTCTACCACTCACTTTTATTGCTGATTTGATTTAATGATATCTTGCAATGTTACATATTCGTTCCTAAATCTTGCATTAGAATTTTTATCAGCAATCGACATAATAATTGCCTTTGATGGACAATTATTGGCACATGCCAAACAAAATTCACAAGTATCATTCTTTTTAATAGCCTTACTATTTACCATTTCAAGGTTTTTAATAGGACAAACACGTGTGCAGATGCCACATTCAATACATTTATCTGTGATCTTAATTTGTTCACCATTATTAAATTCAGGATGTTCTTTAAATCTTATTTGAACTAAATTATACTTTTCGCGTCCATCTTCAGTTGGTTGTTTAATAAATCTTTTTCTTTGTTTTAAATCTTCTTTAATGAGTGATAATTGCTCAGGTATTTTTTTATCTATTTCTTTTTGTTCATCAACATCAAATGAAGGTAAATAGTTATCTACCATTTGTAATGTATTAGCATAATTCACCTTGATTCCATGAGCTTCACAAAATTCACTTGCCCATTCACTCGCTACACTATCGTTCATTCCATAAGTAGAAATAATATAAAAATAATCTGTGTTAAAGGTTGCTTTTTCAATGAATCTTCTTACGATACGTGGCATCTCTCCAGCATAGGTTGGTACGACTAATCCAATCATTTCATCACTGAAATCATACTTTTCTTCTTTTATAGCAGTAAGGATACTCACTATAGTGTCATCTAATTCTCTAGCAACATATAAACAGTTGCCAGTTGCACTAAAATATAAAATCATTACATTCTCTCCTTTTATTCATGAATTTTCTTTGATAAGCACATTCTTACAAATTCTGGATCAAAATGTTTTGCTCTCGAACCACTATATCCTTGATTCAATGAAGATATTTGTCTATCATTTAATTAAAATCAAACACATCAATATTTTCTATAATTCTTCTACATGTGTAGATTTTGGTATAACAACAACACCTCTTTGAATATTCCAACGAAGCAATACTTGCCCTACAGTTTTATGATATCTATTTGCAATTTCAATAAGCATTTCACTTTCAAATGGATTATATATTACCAAATCCCAATCTTGGCATTTCCACATATTATTAAGTGTTATTAATTTCATAATTTATCACTCCTTAATCATGTATTTTCAGCGCATTTAAACGTATTGCATTGGCATTATCTTCTGGATCATGCGTTCCTTGATTTGTATCTAGTGCTCTAATAGCATTCATGTCTTCTTCGCCTAACTCAAAATCATAGACATTAATATTTCCTTGAATATGTGTTTCACTTGTAGATTTAGGCAATGCAATAATACCTTCTTGGATATGCCATCTTAAAATGATTTGTCCGACATCTTTACCATATTTTTCTGCTAAAGAAGTAAGTATACTATTCTCTAATAATGCCTTATTTCCATGACCTAATGGATACCATGCTTCTAGTTTGATACCATATAAGCTCATATATTCTCTTAACTCTTTCTGTTGAAACAATGGATTACATTCTACCTGATTCACTGCTGGTAATATGTTCATACTTGGATATAATTCTTTGAATAGTTTTATTGTGTGATTACTAATGCCAATCGATTTAATAATACCTTCATTTACTGCCTCCTCTAAGCCTTTCCATGCCCCAGCTGTATCACCATAAGGTTGATGTAATAGGTATAAATCAATATAGTCAACATCTAAATTAGTTAGTGATGTTTTAATACCCTTCTTAACATTTTCATACCCATAATCTTGTAACCATAACTTGGAAGTGATATAAATATCTTCCCTTGGAATACCACTATCTTTTATCGCCTTCCCAACATCCGTTTCATTCATATAGGCTGCAGCTGTATCAATCAAACGATACCCAGCCTTTAAAGCTTTTAAAGTCGCCTTATAAGTTTCCCCATCGTTAGGAATCATAAATACACCAAATCCAATACTTGGAATAAAGTTGCCATCATTCAATTTAAATTCTTTCATTGCATTTTTCCTCCTGTCTTTCATAACTACATTTTAGATTTAATATTAAAAAAAGTACAATACCAATAGTGTAATGTGCTATAATTAAAATGCATAGTGAGGTGTTAACATGTTTGAATTAAACCAATTATTAGTATTAATAGCTATCGTAGAAGAAGGGACAGTATCTAAAGCTTCTGAAAAATTACTAATTTCTCAACCAGCACTTTCCAGAACCATTCAAAAGCTAGAGAAGGATTTAGGCATTGAGCTTTTTGATCGTACAAAAAATAAAATATCACTGAATGATAATGGTCGTTTAGCTTATGAAAAAGCCAAGCACTTGTTAAAACAAGCGAATGGCATGAAAGAAGAATTAATTGCATATGATCAGGCTAACTTTACTATAAACTTAGCTTCATGTGCACCTGCACCAATATGGGCGATAGAGAATATCTTTGATAGGAAACTAAATAGTACCATTATTGATAACAGTAACGATATGATTTCAGGATTAAATAGTTTTAAATACTCATTAATTGTCTTAAATCACTACATTGAAAATAATGGCTTTAACTGTATTGAATTATTTAGTGAGAAACTTTACTTATCTGTCGTTCCTAATCATCGTTTAGCGACTAAAGATAAGATTTCTTTTAAGGAATTGAATGGCGAAAGTATTTTATTATCTTCAAGAATTGGATTTTGGAGTCATTTATGCCAGCTGAATTTACCAGATTCTAACCTTTTATATCAGAAGGACGAGTTGCTCTATGAGGTAGTCGATTCTTCTACGTTACCTTCTTTTAGAACTGATATAACAATAAAAAGATTCCAAAATCAAAATAAAAGAATATATATTCCAATTAGTGATTCAGAAGCGACTAATTACTATTTTCTATATTATAAAAAAGAAGATGATAAACACTTCAGATTTATAAAAGAAAAAGTTAAAAAAATTGACTTGAGTAAGGTATTCTAAAGTTTAGAAAGTAATCATGCTAGATAATATGAATTTTCCTATATTCCTTTGATTATTAATAAAAATAATCTATATCTATTATGCAATAAGATATAACTTATTATAATTTCTAGGGTTCTTCTAACAATCTTCTAACAAAACTGTTTAAAACAGCCTAATATTAGATGAACTAAATAACACCATACAATATGCACAATCTAAATTTATCATGTATATATCGCTGTTATTTAACATTATACAGGACTGTTTATAACTATCTAAAATGTACATCTGGAACCTCCTAAGCAGTAGAGTGATGGTTCGAATCCATTCGAGGACGCCATTTTTATTGATTTAATCAGCGTTTTTTCATTTACTAACAAAGCAAAAAATAGTCTAATTCCACACACCTGTATAGGTGTGTTTTTATTTTATCTCTTCTAACAAAAATGGTTAGAATCGAACCTTTATGAACTAATTCTTCTAACAAAAATGGGATTTCCTAACGAACGATATAAAACCAAATTTATCTAATTAACATTACATGAACAAAATAACATATACTTAATATAGAGTAATTCTCTTTATTATAAATTGCCAACACGCTATTAAACACAAGATAGCGTGTTTTTTATTTGGAGGTGAAGATAATGGCAGAAGTAATCGCAATTGCTAATCAGAAAGGTGGTGTAGGAAAAACAACAACGACTATTAGTTTAGGTATTGGCCTTGCAAAAGAAAATAAGAAGGTTCTTCTTATTGACGCTGATCCACAAGCCAATTTGGCCGATGCCTTAGGCCATCGGGATGTAGATAGTTATAAATACACTCTTACTAGTGTAATGACAAATATCATCCAAGATGAGCCAATAAATGGAAAAGAAATACTACACCATGAGGAGGGTGTGGATTTTGTTCCATGTAGTATAGAATTATCGGGCATGGATATTACCCTTGTTAATACTATGAGTAGAGAAAAAATACTAAAGAAATATGTAGCTAGTGTTAAGGAGAATTATGACTACGTATTGATTGATTTAAACCCTTCACTTGGGATGCTTCCAATTAACTCATTAACAGCTGCAGATAGTATTATTATTCCTGTACAAGCAGAATACTTGCCGGCAAAGGGAATGGGTTTATTAATTAAGACTATCAACAAAATTAAAAGACATTTAAATCCTAGTTTGAAAGTTAGAGGTATATTAGTAACTATGACCGATGAACGAACAAATCTTTCTAAAAAGATACGAGCAGATATCCATGAACAATATGGAAAATCATTAAAAGTATTTGATACTTCCATACCTCGGTGTGTTAAAGCCAGAGAAAGTATATTTAAGTACGATCCTAATGGAGTAGCAACCAAGCACTGAATAATGAATGCCACAGCATATTATTCACTTGTTAGGGAGGTCCCTAAGACCCATACATTGTTATAATTGTAATAGTTATATCGAATTATTTGTTTTATTGTTGTATAATATAGGTAAATTATAAGCATCGAAAATTACAACAAGGGAGGATTACATTTGGAAGAAATAACAAAATCAGAGCAAGGAACTCGGCCGGCATGGAAGGGATTTTCATCTCAAACTGCTTATATCGCTTACAGACTTATGATTCTGAAGGAACATTATGATTTCTTTCCAGAACGAGAAGAAGATTTATTAATAAGTAAAGATTCAAAAATTATAGAGCTTGTTCAGGTTAAAAATTTATCAGCGGATATTTCACTTTCACATTTGTCACCTAGTAAAAAAGATTCTTTTTTTAGAAGGTGTTTAAAAAATAAAGAGAGAGCAGATAAAGACATAAAATTACGTATAATTTCTTTTAGTTGTATAGGACAGGAACTTGAAAATTTTTTTCAAGATAAATATACTTCAGAAAACTCTATAGTTAAAAAAATGGTATCTTATGGATACAATGAATCTGAAATTAAGTGGTTACATAAACATTTCTTGATTGAGAAAGTAAGCGAAGATGAACTCAAAGCTAGAATATATAATTTATTTGGATCTAATATTAAAACAATGGCTTCACCTGATATTGCATTTGATGTGTTAGTTAATTATATCTCAAATTTATCAAGAGAAGGTGCACGCACCTCGCTTGATAAATGGCAATTAAAACTTGATCAAGTAGCTGAACAAATAACCTCAGCAAATAGTTTAATGACACAATTTTGTAAAACAATTTTTCCAATTTATAAATATGAGAGTAATAAAGAATTAGATGAACTAAAAGAACAATACTTAGCAGGTATCAATGCACACCCGCAACATATTAGAGAAGGTTTAGATATTGGAAGAGAAGACTGGGATTCTAAAATATCAAATTCACTTCAAACCGATAATATTGTTCTTATTAGAGGAGCATCAGGTCAGGGAAAATCAACATTAGCATACAGGTATTTACTAAATAATTATCTTGAAAGTAATATTTTTTGTATAGAAAAATTGGTTTCAGAAAAGCAAGTGTATGATATTATTGCAGCATTATTAGGATTATCAAAATATAGAGAAAAAGAAATTATAGTTTATATCGATGTTGCACCATATGATGTCTCATGGTTATGGATCTGCGAGCAATGGAGTAAAATTGGAATCGGTTTGAAATGTCTTATAACTATCAGAGAGGAGGACTTTAGAAGATCATCTATTGATTATTCTAAACATGATTTTACTGAAATTGAATTAGAATTATCTAAAGAGGAGGCACAAAATATATTTAAGAGATATACGAGTCCAAATTTTTTAACTTTCGAGGAGGCATGGGTTAAATTTGGAGAAAGTGGACCATTTATGGAGTTTGTATATTTGTTAAATCAAAACGAAACACTTAAAGACAAATTAAATGCACAAATAGCACGAATAATTCAACAAGAAAATAATGCAGACGATTGGCTAAAAATATTGGAAGTTATATCTTATGCAGGAAAGTTTAACTTACATGTTAATGTAAGGAAATTATTTAGTATCATTCCATGTAGACAGAATCGAAAAATGCTGCAGATTTTTGAAAAAGAATATTTTGTAAAAACCTCAGAAAACAGTCTGTTTTTAGAACCAATACATATGGTTAGGGCCGATTTATTAAATCAATTGATTTCAAAAGATAGTCTATTATCAGAAAAGGAAATAATCATATTTATATTACAAACAATATATGACAGCCCAATGATGTTATTAGTTAATTTTCTTTTAAAAATAGAAATTACCTCTGATATATTATCCTTATTATCTAATATTGATTTTAATTCATGGAGAGTATATGAGGGAGTTGTAAAAGCTATTTTGTGGAAAGAAGTAAATATATTTTATCAAGATAATTTAGATTTTATTAATAGTGCAAATAAGGCATTAAATAATAGTATTGTATTTGCATTTGGGGATGTTTCTGGTTATCTGAAAAATATTGATTTACCTGCGTTATTAGATAAAAATAATATTAAAACGAGTGATCAAAAAAATTTTAATAGAGTACTTGAAATAATGCGTGTAGCAAAAGATAAAAAAATAAAATACAACAATATAGATGTTTTTTTTCAAAACTCTAAAAAAATATTCGACATGAGTTTAACTTTGACAATATCAGATATTTCTGCGTTTGGATTTATTCTATATTGGCTAGCATTAAGAGATACCTATTTACCAGAGCATACAATAACTCTACCAGAAATGGAAGAATATCATTTAGATGAATATCTAAATTTACTAGTTGGTTTTAATCATCAGGATTGGAAAATTAACTATGAACAACTAAAGATACAAGTAGAACCTATACTATTTGAAAAGTTAGGAATAGTATATTGTCGAGTAGAAGAGGATGTACAAGTATATGCTATATTTGATATTTCGTCACCGGATAATAATCATAGGAATTATAATGATAAACTAATGGTTATTATAGATGCTTTAAGAAAGTTATATCCGAATAAAACAAGGTATAGTGCTAAATTTATTGGATTAGATGGTATGGTTGATACTTCAATACCAGATATATCGAAAAGCATTCTTGATGAAAATTTACCATATAAATGGATCAGTACCATGATTAATCAATATTTTTATAATATAAATAAACATAAGACTGCTTTATATAATTGGGATGAGGTTAATAATGAAATTTTGGAAATTAGGGACCTTATTAACGATAATGTAGATAAATTAATAAATGGATTAAATTGTTTGTTTAGTAAGGTTTCAACTGAATATTTAAGAAAAACTGAAGAATGTTTTAACCAAACAAATAAAAAGTTATTAATGTGCTCTTTCGAAAAACCCAAGTGTGCATTAGACAAATATGGGATTGAAATAGGCAACCAATTAATTACCATCAAGAATCCAGAAACAGAGGTAAAACAAAAAGCTAAATCACTTAAGTTGTTTTCTTTATTAGTTACATTTTCTTCTGATTACCGTAATTTTATCGTACATAAAAATAAGCTATTAAATGCAAGAATAGATAAAAAAGAAATTACTGATGCTGAAACATTACCATTAACAAATTTAATTAAGTCGATTGAAAGTATTGAATTTATTAATGAATCATATGGAAAAGAAATGAGCAAATATGGAAAGTGCTTATTTGAAGAAAGTGACATTCAAAATTTCTTTATTTTAGGATATATGCTAACATACTTGAGAAATCATAATTTGAGTAAAAATAAATCATTATTATATAAATCAAAAAAGTATATTAACGATTATAAAGCATGCTTAGAATTTTTCTTTGAGGATAAAATATTAGAATTTGATGGCGTAAAATCAATTGAAAAAATAAGTAAACGTATCCGGTTATTAGTCAGTGTTAATAAGATAGAGGATATCTGTAGAAAGATATTTGTTGAGTTTAAGTCTGACTTTCAAGAAATCTCTAAATATGAACTGGAGGAAGCTATATGCCTTAATTACATAACTGATTTAGAAATTAAAATCTGTTATAAAGATAAAATTATACCAGGAGGAGTTATAATTGAATTTAAGCATATGATTGATTGCGAAACAGTTGAAAAATTTATATCTAGACTCATCCCAATAACCGAAAATGAAGAGATGCATCTGAATGATAAATTTGCGGAAGCATGTTTAATTATTATATCATCTTATTCTGGTATCGATTTTTTATTTAAGTATTGTTTGGGAGTAAATAAATACATAAATAAAATTATAACTGAAAAGTCATTTATTGAAAATATCTATACAGAATGGGCACAAAAAACAGAAAAATATTTGATTGATATCTTCAATGAAACAATTAAATCTATAAATATAATTAAAGAACATAGCATGAATAAACATGATAATATAGTATATGATGCTGATGTATCGTTAAAAATAGCTGAGGATTATAGATCACTCTCTAAAGCGATAGTGAGCTTGTATGAAAAAGAAGACTACGAAAGCATACTGGAGAATCTAAAGCTTAACTTTAATAATTTATTACAACATTTAAATATTTAATTATGCGGTATGCCCTTAAAAAGGTTTGCTGCTTTTTTATATAAGAAGGAGTATATTTGTATGCACACATATATAACAATATTTTCTAGTTTCCATTTTGGGAACCTCTTTTGGCAATTCCTAAGTGTATATTCGCAATTGCAAAGTATGATGATTATGAGGAATAGAGATATTACTGTTACTATTCGTTTGAATAAAGAGGAAAAACGAATATTAGAAGAATTATCCAAGGAGAGTGGGTATAGTCAATCAGGATATTTGATTTCGCTATTCCATAATCAACGACCACGCCCTATTCCACCCTTGGAATACAATGTGTTTATTAATCAATTAAGAAGTATCGGTAACAATCTTAACCAAATTGCTACTAAGGCTAATGAACTTAATTTTATAGATACTAAGTCGTATTATGAAGAAGTAAATAAACTTCATGATGTGATTAAGGAGATAGAAAAACAAATACAATTACCAGAGGAGATAAATAGTAATGGCAACAACGAAGATATGGGACGTTAAGGATAATATTAAACGGGTAGTCGAATATGCTATTAATCCTGAAAAGACAGAGAATCCAAATTACAATGAATTTGAGTTTAAAGGACTACATAATGTTGTTGATTATACAACTGGTGAATTAAAAACAGAAAAGCAGCTTTATGTATCAAGTATAAACTGTGATGCTAGCTCAATAATTGAACAAATGATTACTACAAAAAAACAATACAACAAAGAAGGTGGTATACTTGCATTTCATGCTTACCAATCTTTCAAGGGAAAGGAAGCAACTCCAGAGGAAGCACATCAAATAGGTATTGAATTGGCACAAGAGTTATGGGGTAAAAGATTTCAAGTAGTTGTCTCCACTCACTTAGATACTGGTAATATTCATAATCACTTTGTTTTAAATTCTATATCTTTTATTGATGGCAAACGTTACTATGACAATAAAGCCACATATAAAAAGATGAGAGACACATCAGATAAACTTTGTAAAAAGTATAGGTTATCTGTCATTGATAAAAGAAAAGGAAAAGGTAAGCATTATGCTGAGTGGCAAGCAGAACAACAAGGAAAACCTACTTGGCGTTCTATTGTTAGAAAAGATGTAGATGCTTGTATTGATAATGCCCTAACCTATGGACAATTTATAAGCAATATAAAATCTTTAGGCTATGAAATACATTTGAATAGAAAATATATTACAGTTAAACCACCTAGTAAAGATAGAAATGTTAGACTTCGCTCACTTACAAAAGACGATAGTTATACAGAAGAAGCAATTAAAGATCGTATTCTTAATAAACAATTTCAAGCACCAGTACAACAGAAACAAATAATTACTATGCAGTTTTATTACAAGGGGTAATACCAGAAGTTAACAAAAAGAAAGATAAGTGGATTACGTGGTTTATACTTTCATTACCTTTGTAAAATGGGTTGTTTCCCAAAGGACTCCCCTACTATGAAAAAAATCCATGCATTATTAAAACAAGATATTATAAAAACGGATAAAATAACAACATATAAAAATACGGTAACAAATAGGATTACACACCTAGTCCACGATAGAAAACAATTGTATAACAAACTTCGTAGATCTGATGATAAAGAAGTTATTAAAAAGCAAATCTCCCTACTTTCTAAGGAGATTTTTTCTTTGCGAAAGGAGGTGGTTTTATGTACTAGCATTGAATCTCGCTCATTATCAATGAAACAAACATTGAACAGAATCAAAGAAGAAAGAATGGATGGTGAACTTCAAAATGAATCCTGGAGAAGGAGCCGCAGATCAAGTCGTTAAAATGTCACTAAAAGCACTAGAAATTGCTGCAAAGTTATCAGGGCCTGTTGCTAAGAATTTAGCAACCTACCTATATGCAGTATTAAATTCTAAAGAGAAGACACATAGTAAAACAAGACTTAAGAAAATGCTTAAAAGTGGTAAACCATTAAAGGTGTTCTCTATTAATACCAGAGACTTAAAACTATTTACTGAAGAAGCTAGGAAGTATGGTATCTTGTATTGTGCCTTAAAGGATAAAGGTGACGTTGATGGTAGATGCGATATTATGGTGCGTGCAGAGGATGCGCCTAAAATTAATCGTATTGCAGAACGTTTTCATTTATCGACCGTTGATAGTGCTACTATCAGTACTAAAATTCAAAAAAATAAAGCTGAAAAGGCAGTACAAGAAAATACGCCTAATAAAACTTCAGCCATTATGGAAGATTTATTTGTAGGAGGTAAGGAGAACTTAGACCCCCAGTATCGAATGGCGGAGCCAGACGTTCCGTCAAAGAACAACTTAGCGAATACAAAAACAATAATGGATTCTACTAATGAGCGAAAATCTGTTCGTGCAGAACTATTTGAAATTAAACAAACACAAGAAATAGATAGTGTAGATAGACAACCAAACAAGTATAAACAAAAAGATATTGTGAAGATAAAACAGTCTGCTACGAGAACATCTAGTAAACCAAAAAGAATAAATCTAAAAGAAAGGCAAGATAATCAATATGGATAACTTAGATAATTTATTTGATAATCAAAAAACAGAGCCTACATTTGATGTTAATGAGTGGGCACAAAATAAGAATGAGAAACGTACAAGGGCATATGAAACGATTAGTAATACTTCTATGAAAATAGGAAGTGATTCACAGATGTTTCAAAAGTATCTAGATATCCAAAGTCAGTTTGATGTATATAGTAGTAACAATGTAATATTGATATTATCGCAAAAACCAGAAGCAACAATGATTAAAGATTCAGCAACATGGAGAAAGTCAAAAACATATATTAAAAAAGGAGAAAAAAGATTTACAATTTTAGAGCCTGGTAAGAAGTATCAACGTGATGATGGGACAATGAGTATTAGTTATAATCCGAAAACAGTTTTTGATATTTCACAGACAACCGCTCAGCCTCAAAACAAATCGAAATCTAATTTAATAATGGCTATTCAATCTTTATTAGACTAAGCACCTGCTAAGGTGACAGGTAAAGATGTAATCGAGACTGCTGGAGTATCGTTTTACGATGTTAATAAAAATGAGATACAAATAAAAAAAGACTTTCTCCAGAACAAATTATTGTAAGTCTGTCACAAGAATTAGCCCATGCACAGCTTGCAATTAGTAATCCACAGTATGAGCGAAGTAACGCTAACTTTCATGCCTATTGTACATCGTATATGGTGGCGAAGAAGTTTGGGTTAGATACCAAAGAATTTGATTTTGGGAGTGTCAGTAAAGTGTATGAGGGTTTAGAATCACAAGATATTACTAATAATTTGTCTAATTTACAATCGATTCATAAACCAATCAGTGAACGTGTTAATAAAAATATCTACCACTTAGAACAAAAGAAAAAACTAACAGAGAGGTAATGTATGAGTGAAGAATTATATCGATTTAAAATACATGATAATGAAAGAAAGATTATTACCAATGCACTTAATATGCTAAATTCACAAAAGATTGAAGAAAATAGAATTACAGATTCAGTAGATGATTTATTATCAAAATATATAGATGCTAAATCTATAAGCAGAACACACAATGAAACAAGATAGTAAAACAGAAACCTATATTTTTATGGGTGTTCTAATCAGACCTGTTATATGGTTAGCGTTATTGGTAGCCCCTTATATCAATGGAGGCTTATGGAATGTCATAGTACATACTGATGATATTTTTGATAAGCCTTTTTCTATTACTATAGCATCCAGTTCTTTATCCTGTGTATTAGTAGGTTTATTACTATATAGACTAGGAATTGCGATGTTATAATCTAATAAAAGAAACTATCGAAGATTAGAGGAACATGGTAGTGCTTCATGGGGCGATTGTATAAAGATTAACAAGAAATATAGCGCTAAACCAATTAATGATAATAAAATTCTAACACAGAATGTTCGAATTGGCTTTAATGTTTATGTACATCGTAGAAATTTAAATGTATTGATTGCAGGCGGAAGTGGTGCAGGTAAAACTAGGTTCTATGCAAAGCCCAATATTATGCAATGTTGTACCAGTTATGTTATATTGGATCCGAAAGGCGAAACATTACGTTCTACTGGTAGTTTGTTGGAACGTCAAGGATATAAGATTAAAGTAATTGATCTAATCAATATGTACAAGTCACATTGTTATAATCCTTTTTCATACATACAGGATGATAAAGATGTATTAAAGCTAATCACTAACTTGGTTCGTAATACTACCCCTAAGGGTTCGCAATCAAATGACCCTTTTTGTGAGCGCTCGTAAGTAGCGTTATTACAAGCATTATGCCTATATCTATTACATGAAGCACCTATTGAGGAACAAAACTTTATTATGGTTATGGAAATGATTATTTCTGCAGAAGTAAAAGAAGATGATGAAGATTATCAAAGCCCATTAGATATTCTATTTGAAAGATTAGAAATGCGTAAACCTGATTGTCTAGCACTAAAGCAATACCGTATCTATAAACAAGCAGCTGGTAAAACTGCAAAATCTATTTTAATTAGTGTTGGTGTACGTTTAGCGGCCTTTAACCAAGAATCATTAAGCCTTACCGCTACAGATGAATTAGAATTAGATACAATGGGTGAAGAAAAAACAGCATTGTTTGCGATTATTCCAGATAACGATAGTAGTTTTAATTTATTAATTGGTATGTTATACACCCAACTGTTTCAACAATTATATTATCAGGCAGACCACGTACATGGTGGGCGTTTACCAATTCATGTTCATTTCATCATGGATGAGCTTGCGAACGTAGCATTACCAGAAGAATTTGATAAGTTATTAAGTACGATGCGTTCTAGAGAAATATCAGTATCTATTATTTTACAGAATCTTCCCCAGATTAAAGCACTTTATAAAGATTCTTGGGAAAGAATTGTAGGTAACTGTGATGAATTTCTATATCCTGGTGGTAATGAACAAAGTACCCATAAATATGTAACTGAATTACTAGGTAAAGAAACAATTGATACAAACACCTATGGTAAGAGTTCGGAGCCTAATGGGAACTATTCTACAAACTATCAACAAAGTGGTAGAGAATTACTAACACCTGATGAAGTACGGAAATTAGATAATGATTAATCATTATTATTTATTAGAGGAGAAAAACCTTTATACGATAGAAAATACAACATCTTAAAACACCCTAATATTAAACAAATTGAAGGTAGTGGTGGCAAAGTATATCATCATGGTTTAACTAATTATGTGATTGATTGGGAACACCGAGAATTATTACCTGATGGCGAATATCAATTATTGAATGAAGATGAACTATACACACAATATCACTAGACATTGAGTACACTCAATGTCTTTTTACATTTTAGGAGGAACATATATATTATGAAGAAACAAAAAATATCTAATAAAGTAAGGATTGTCTTTTCAATCTATATAACATTTGTATTGACAGTTACTGTAGTTGTATCACCTGTCTATGCAAACGGCGATCCATTAGGAGTTATTAACAATCTTTCAAATTTTATCTTTGCGGTTCTTCGTGCCATTGGAATGATTATATTAGGTTTTGGAATTGTCCAAGTTGGTATGTCATTAAAAAGTCATGACCCTAGTCAACGTGCGAATGGGTTCTTAACACTTGCAGGTGGTATTATCATCACATTTTGAACAATTAGAAACGAATCGTGTTTTAGGTGCTAAAGAGCGTTCTATTATTGATAGATGTACTTCTAATGTATACCGTAAAGCAAAGGAACAAGGATTTACACCTACGTTATTGACCTTAAAAGAAGAACTATTATTACAATCAGAAGTAGAGGCAAAAGATTTAGCACTATCTATGGAATTATTTACGAGTGGTAGTTTAGATACATTTGCACATCCAACTAATGTAGATACGAACAATCGTATCGTTGTATATGATATTAGTGATTTAGGAGCGCAATTAAAAGCATTGGGCTTACTAGTTGTTACGGATGCGATGTTAAATCGTGTATCACGCAACTGGAGATTAGGTAAACGAACACATGTATTTATTGATGAACTGCATGTAGTTTTTGAAAACGAGTACAGTGCAAACTTTTTTACTTCAGCATGGCGTAGATTTAGAAAACGTAATGCTTTCCCTACTGGATTGACACAAAACATAGAGTACCTTTTAGCTTCTGTAGATGCTCGTACGATGCTATCCAATAGTGAGTTTATTGTTATGCATAATCAAGCAGCTAGTGAGAGAAAAGAATCAGCAGATTTATTAAACATTTCTAGTCAACAATTATCACATGTAACCAATGCCCCTGCTGGTTCTGGATTACTTCGTGTGGGACATGCAATTGTTCCCTTTGTTAACAAATTTCCTAAAGATACTAAACTATATCAATTAATGACAACAAAACCAAATGAGCAAAATTAAAACTAGGCTTGTAGAGAAAGATATAAAAGTATTAGATAGGAAAAAGTCAGGGCTAGCTAATATCAAAAAAGGATATGTAAATGTTAAAAATATAATGGAACAAACTACTTCAGATACTTCTGAGGAAGTTCGTATTCCTACTCAATATGCAATTCACAATAGTAAGAAGATTATTAAGACTAGTGTTAAGTCTATTAAAAATCAAACCTTAGATATTACTTCTAGAGTAGCACAACAACCAGATAACTATCGAAGTTTTAAAGAAATGCATAGAGATAATAAGATGCGTAAAGATAAACGTAAAAATGAAACAGTGGAGAAAGTTAGTAAGAAACATCAGAATCAAAAAGATATTGATATAAAAAAACGCCACTCTTCTAACAATAGTAAAAATCACACTACAAAAGATAAACACTCATCAAATAGATCAAATGTGAAGAAGGGTCTAAAAGGGATTAAGAATGCAAGCCAAATATAAAAATTCCGAATAATTCACATTTAAAAAATCGATTTGCATCAAAGCCAAAAACTAGAAGTAATTCGGTTGTTAGAATGAAATACAATGCATATAATGAGCGTATTAAGAAAACAAAAAATCCATTAAGAAACAATTTTTAAAGTGGTCTTCGTGCATTAAAACGTATTATTCAATACAGTAAGTTACTTATATCTGCATTATTGGCAGCTGGAAATGTTGTGATTACTATTATCCTTATTATTACAATGATAGCAATGATAGTAGCATCTCCATTAGGTATTTTCTTTTCAAATGAAAATTATGACATTAACTGAAGCAATTATTGAAATTAACAACGAATACAATAATAAAATTACTACTATAAAAAATGATAATCCATATGATGAATTAGATATATCTGGTAGTCGCGCTAACTTAGTATCTGCATGGCAATGATTTAGAAAGAGAAATGCCTTTCTAAACTTACTTAACAAAACGTTGAATACCTACTAGCAAGTGTAGATACTCGTACAATGTTATCTAATAGTGAGTTTATTATTATGAATAATCAAATTACTAGTATAGAAATGAGTTAGCAGAATAGTTAAATATATCTAGCACAACTTTCCTATGTAACGAATGCCCAATCAGGACTATTAAGGGTTGGGCATGCAATAGTACCATTAATTAATAAATTTCGTAAAGATACCAAGTTATATAAACTAATGACAACTAAACCAAATGAGTTGTAAAAGATACTATAAAATCATGACGGTACTTTTTTTAACTTTTTTTGAGACATTTTCTAAATTACTTGACATATTTAGGAAACAAAAAAGTATACATCTTTCTGTATAATTTTTCAACAGCCTCTTTAAAACCTTCCTAAGGGAACAGCAGATATACTTAATTCAGGGCCAATTGGGTTGTTAAAGAATTATCGGACTCATTTTTTTAAAATCACTTTTTGAAGCACTAATTAATCGTATTACATCACTCATACATAACATCCTATAAAATTCTTCACTCTTCACATATCTCAAAATAAGATGTATTTCATCCTGTGGAGGCGTTCCATACTTCTTGTGATTCTCTACTACCTCTTCCGATGGATGTATTGGATCGTAGTAATATATTTAATAGTTACCTTTAAGTGCCTACTTAACAAGTAGTTAATAATAATGTATGATAAAACTACTAACAAAGGGGTGTCTATATGGAAAAATATATTGATTTAAAAGAGGATAGTTTTGAGTCTGTTCATGTTGCGATTAAGGAGACTACATTACATGGAGAAAGAGTATTAAGAGTCGTTAAATCAGAAAAGATAATGGAGTTTGATGAAAATACATATGCAAAATTATTAAACTCGAATTTTAATAATGGTATTCTTGAAGTAAAGATGCTAAGTCGCCTATTACCTGATGCGCCTGATTTTGCAAGAGGGTTTATTGGTATTGCCTATAGGATTAGTGATGATGACAGCAAATTTGAGTCTTTTTATGTGCGACCTACAAATGGTATGACAGAAGATCCTGTAAGAAAGGCTCGAGGGTGCCAATACTTTTCGTATCCTAATTATACCTTTACTTATTTTAGAGATAATAATATAACAAAATATGAAGCGCCTGCTGCTATTGGTCTTGACGAATGGATTACGCTTAGAGCCGTTATTCATGGAGAATCTGCAGAGTTTTATATCAATAATGATAAGACACCAGCTCTTATTGTTACTGATATGAAGCATGGTGCTAATCAATCAGGAAAGATAGGGTTCTTTGTTGATATTGGTACAGAAGCTTTTTTTAAAGATTTAAAAATAACTATTAAGGATTAATACATGCTTAAAAATCGTAAAGGTTGTTTACAAAAGCAATCTTTTTTTATTTACACATTTATGGATCAAAATTATGTGTTATACGGTGTTCGCTTAATAAATTTGTAGTTTTTTATTGCAAACTATTGGTTGCAAAGTGCAATTGTTAGCTTTATTATGATGAAATTTGATTTCTGACTTTATCGGTAAAGATATTAATCATAAAAAAGTAGGAACTAAAATAACCATAAGCTTAAATGATTTGACATAGTTCAATAAGTATTTTCGTATTTTATGCATTCATTACCTATATTAAAGTGATTGAAGTGAATTACAAAAAAAGTGTACCAGGTAGCAGGTTTGATACACTTTTGTCATGGTTATATGGTTCGAAGCATATATATTAGTTTTTATAAACTTAGTTTATAATCTAATCCCCATTGCTCCATAGTCATAATAACTGGCCGCATGCTCTCGCCTAAATCCGTCAGACTATATTCAACACGGGGAGGTACTTCAGGATATGCAGTACGTAAAACTATTCCATCTGCTACCATTGATTTCAAAGAAGAAGTTAAAACTTTCTGAGAAATTCCTGGTAGTGATCTTCTTAATTCGTTATAGCGTTTAGTTCCTGCAAATAATTCTCTTAGTATAAGGAGCTTCCATTTACTCCCGATAAGCTGTACTGTTGTTGCAACAGGACATTCTGGTAAATCTTCATTTTTTATCATAGATAACCTCCATTTCTTACCAAAAGGTATGTATAAAACAAAAAAGTGCCTTCTTCCTAACGGAATCCGATACTGATATTATATAGAAGTAATTTATCAAACACAATAATAACTTTCAAATGGAAGTAAAAAGTATAGTAATAGTGAAAATATAGCACAACAAGTATGGTGAAGCTGGGGTATATGCATTGCCTAAGAAATAAAGAAATAGTTATTTGCGTTGTATGAAGAGTGGTCAATCATATTCTACAAAATTACTAAGAAAAAGTAATGAAAACGATAGTATTTTGAGCAAAAATAATTGTTAATTCATATTTTACATTTGAATTTGAGAGTGGTAGACATCATAGCGTAACAATTAGAATATAAGTAAGTGTTGTTTAATAAAGATGCTTAATACTATTATTATAAGGGGGGCGGCAATGAAGCATGATAGAACGTATATTAATGGATAATGAATATTGTAGTATGGGAAGATGGATCTCAGTGGTGATAGCTAATAAATTAGATATGAGATTATATGAAGCTAAAAAAATAATTAAAAAATATTTTGGTAAAGCCGAATGATAATTTACGTAGTATACTCAGTTATTGTACTATTTGCAACAGTATTTGGTGCAATTGCAGGTTTAGGTGGAGGCGTAATTATCAAGCCACTGTTTGATATGATTGGATATCATGATGCCGCTACAATAGGTTTCCTATCCTCTGTTACCGTATTTACCATGTGCATAGTATCTATAATTAAACAACTAAAAATGGGGTTTGCTTTTAGCTTAAGAGTCATTATATGTATTTCGATAGGCTCCCTTTTAGGAGGGGGAGCAGGAGATATAATCTTTAATTTTGTATCACAGCAGGTTAATGATAATAGTATAAAAGTAACGCAAGCATCTTTGTTAGCATTAACTTTTATTATTATTATAGTTTACACATTTTACGAAGATAAAAATAAAAATCATTTAATAACTAATCGCTTTATTATTTTTATTTCAGGGTTTTGTTTAGGATTAATATCAGTATTTTTAGGAATTGGAGGAGGACCCTTAAATGTAGCATTGCTTATGTATCTATTTTCTTATTCAATGAAAGAAGCAACAATCTATTCTATAGCTACCATTTTTTTCTCCCAATTATCAAAATTAGTGAATGTTGGAATGAATGGAGGATTTGCTAGATATGATCTTACTATATTGCCTGTTCTTTGCATTACTGCAATTATTGGTGGATTTATAGGAACTACGATAAATCAAAAATTAGGTAGTGAAAAAATAGCCAGCGTTTACACATCACTATTATTTTTATTATTAGCAGTATCCACTTATAACATTATCACAAACATCTAGCATAAGTTGAAACTAAAATCAAATAAACCAATGGTAGGGTTAAATCGTAACTTTCCAGATATTAAATACCAAAGACATTACAATACTAGCAATCGTTAATACTAATAAAAATGTAAGTGCTACGTCAGTTGCATTTGTATTATGGTCGCTATCCCCTTTGGTTCCCTTGGCTTTATTGAACATCATGGAATGATGTGTTTTTGAAAGTGTTTTGTAACATCATATGTTTTGAATATTTCCATTATAACAATGATATCCTGGCATTAGATACTCTTGATTTACAAACTGTCCATTGATATAAGGTTCATATACACCTAGACCACAGATATACATTCTTGCCTGTTCTATTGGTTTTAATCATATATAAAATTTTATTATTTTTAAAAATCTTGGCTATGAGGGGTAATAAAACCTGCTTTCCATCTACTATCTTTACCTGTTTCAAAATATGCAACTTCATTTTTATCTCCTTTGACATAATTTTGATAATAGTAACGTGTTTGGGGTTGAGCTATAAAGGTACTAATTGTTCCTAAACTATTCAATTTCTGAAAATCTGTACCTTATTAGTATAAAGCAAGTTAGCTCACGTATTGTAATTTATGATATAACTACTGGTCATGTTTTCTTCTTCTACTTTCCAACTTATACTTAATTCATCTAATTGATAACCAATTGGACTACATATTTGATTTACTTTAGTTTCATATACTTTCATAATTTATACTTTGTAAAAGAAAAGATGAACTATGCCATCTTTCCTCCCCCCTTCTCACTTCTGTTTTTCCTTGGTAAATCTGGTCCCTCATAATTACCAAAAGGATCACCATCAATATATTGACCAACGACTTCAGAAGTATACCAATTGGCTGCTAAAAAGTCGGGGTTTGCTCCATTCGATAATTCATTATCCTCTGGGTGTACAGTAAACATAATTTCCTTTTTCTTTAAATCGTTAGTGAAATATTTTGGATACTCACCATAAATTAAAACATCAATTAATGGAAATATACTTAAATCATCTAGATGCATAGCTAATAATTGATCCTCTGGATTTACAATAGCTGGGTATGAAAGACATGGTCCTATACAACCACCTAATTTCATTTCGTGATATAATTTCATAATTAATGCATTTGCAATATTCATATGATGATATGCTTGCACTGCCTCGCCCTTTTCATCAAGTCCATTAAAAAATGGAATTCCTGCTAATACATCTCGCTCATTAATAGTTAACCAATACTTTACTCGATCACCAAATGCTGTAAAACAAACTTTCGCATACTCTACAAAATTCTTAATGTGAGTAGAAGCCCATGTATTGTTCAATTAATGACTGCAGAAGATCAAAATGAAACAATGTAGCAATAGGTACAATATCATTTTTCACTAATTCATTAATTAAATCATTGTAAAACGAAATTCCATTGTTATTTATTTTACCATTACCATTGGGAAATATGCGTGCCCATGAAATAGAAAACCTAAAGCTTTTAAGCCCACATTCTTTCATTAACTTAATATCCTCTTTATACATATGATAGAAATTGACGGCATCTGTTGTATCAGCAGTATGTAGCTTCTTTCTTGTTTCTTCACAACGTAAATCGGTCACGGTTAATCCCTTACCACCCTCTAATTTTGCTCCTTCTGCCTGAAAAGCACTGATACTCGCACCCCATAAAATGTCCTTTGGAAAACTCATTTTTATCACCTCTTTGTAACTTTAACATTATTTTACTCAATGAACTCATCAAATATTGGTGATTTTATTTTTTAAAATTTGCCATTCCAAGTGTGATACTTCCTCATAAAAGAAAACGAAGTCTTACCTATAATATATGGGGATAACGAAGGAAGAGCAAAGAAAGATGTATTAAATGAAGATTGTCATATACTATAATTCGGGTTAAAATGTTTTATAAACTTAATAAAACTAGGATTAATCTTCAAACCATCGATAAGTGAAACAAGTCATAAATATAGCTAAATGCTATATTTTGTGACTTTTTTGTTTCCAACGTTTAATTTTCTATTATTTTTCTCCTGTCCTATGAAAGGAAGGGGGTGAATTTATGACAAAAATTGACTTAAGTGATCTATAAAAACAATTGAAGTAGAGGTTCCTGAAGAAATACTAGAGGTACTTAATGAATTTAGAAAAGCAGAGGAAGCATACGAAGCAAAGATAAGATATCATAAAGCATACTTTTCTCTTGATTGTGACGATGGCATAGAAAAATTTGCAGTACATAAAGAAAATACACCAAATGAAATTATAATAAATAAAGAGTTGCAAGAAATTTTGTTAGAAGCAGTTTTGTCTTTACCAGCTGTCCAAGCACGACGAACCTATGAATATTACTATCTAGATATGCCGCTTAAATCAATTGCAGAAATTGAAGGTGTATCAGTTGCAGATATAAGTCAATGTATTTTGTTAGGTTTAAAAAAATTAAGAAAAATTTGTATTTCCATTTAATTTATGTCTGTTTTTCTACAGATATATGAAAGGAATAATAGCTTTAGATTTCCTTGGCACTATAAACATCACCTATCTAAAAAGCAATTATTCCTTATACGTGATCTTTGATAAGTGAATAGTATTTTTTATAACATAACCTATAATAGAGCTACTTGTTTTTGTACACCGTAATTCAAATTGATAGCGAATACTACAGAACATAAAAATAGTTTGTTACTATTTAGCCATGAAATTATAGAGTAAAATAATGATACTTGCGTAATAGCGTTCAGTTAAATGGACTGGTGGGATTCCAATGGAGGCAATAACCAAAGCTTCTATAGATAATACATGTTTTTAATAATAAAGATAATGACATTAATTATTAACGAGATTATCTTTATTATTAAGTCAATATTACTGATAATAACAGAGTTAAAATTACATATATTTATAATGGACTTGTACATGCGTTATTAAAATGTAATTTAATTGTTGTAGAGAAAGTGAGGTGTAATAAAGGATGAACAAAGTGGGAGAACTGTTTTATGATTTAAATGAAAAAAGATATACTATAAGATATGATATAGAGACTTTTAGTACGACATTTCACTGTGGAGATTGCTTAGAAGTATGGTACAACGGTAGATGGATTGATACTAGATTTGAAATAAATAACTTGGGTTGGTATTTAGTAGGTGTAGATAATAATCAAGAAATTACTTCATTAAAAGCTAGGCTACATGTTTAACATAAAAAAGGTTTATGGAATTATTAAAGTAAATATTTTAACAGGCTAGATAAATAGTCTGTTTTTCTTATCAAAATACAGTTTATGAGTATTTTTCATATGGAAGGAGTTATATGGCGGTGGATAAATTACAAGTAATTCAAACATATACAGTAGATGAAATAGCAGTTATATTAGACATTGGAAGAAATGCATCTTATACACTAGTAAATGATACCCTGTTCTCTTGTATAAGAGTTGGGAATTTAATACGTATTCCTTGTAGTTCCTTTAATGCATGGTTTTATGATGATAAGATAGTTTCTTATGATAAACTAGATATTAAAAAGCAAGTATACAAAATATCTGAAATATCAAAAATATTAAATATTAAAAAAACAAGTTCTTATGCATTGATAAAAGATACAGTATTCGTCTCTTTAAAGATTGGTAATAGCATTAGGATACCAATAGAATCATTTAATACATGGCTTAATGATCGATGATTTGTACATTTGAATCTTTGAGTATATCCTTCTAAAATAAAATCTGTAAAGAAAGGAGAATATATATGGCATGCATTATTAAGAGAAAGTATACGTATTCAGTTGGATATAGTACTAAAAACAACAATAGTGAATCAGAAATAATATGGGAGGTCTATTATGACTATCAACAAGCATTAGAAAGAAAAAAAGAGTTAGATACACAAGGTATAGATAAGAATTATATTGATCCTGAAATAAAACTCTATCGTTACTTAGTGAAATATTGTAATGTTTATGGACTTACCAATTGGAGTATTTCAACGTATAAAAGTATGATTAGCATTACAGAACATTATTTAAAACCAATAACACATACAATACCGGTTAAAGATATTGATACTAAAAAGGCAAAAAAAATATACCAACGTTTAGAAAGTAGTCAAGCAGTTTCTAGTAAAAAGACAAATACAAAGATTCCTACAGGAATATTCATAAAAGCAGATTCACTATTACGCTCAGCTCTTGACTATGCAAACACGCAAGGTTTAGGAACAGTAAACCCATTTCAGGAAGCTAGAAAACCTATTGTTAATAAACGACAACCTTCAAATAATAAGTGGACGGATGAGTACTTAATCGCGGTACTAGATAATTGTGACCACTATTATTTGCTTTTATTGTTACATTTAGTGTTTGGCTGTGGATTATATGTTAAGGAAGCCTTAGCAATAAGGTGGAAAGATGTTCAACTAGCTGAAGGCAAGATATATGTAAATAATGAATTCAATCGTTATGATACCAATGTTTTATCAAGGTTAAATGCCAAAGAAATTGTTAAGGTTTATGAACCAACATACTCTAATAGCTCTAGTACAAGAAAAGCGATATTGAAATTACAGGGAAAACCACATACTGTGAGTATTCCAGTCAAAATAGTTAACGTATTTAGTATGTTAAAAGAAAGATATAAAAGACTAAAAATTAATAATGATACATTTGTCGATGATGAACTACTATTCTGTAGAGATGATGGATACCCATATGAAATCCGAATGATAGAAAAGGAGTTTACTAACCTGAAAAGAAAACATAAACTACCAAACTTACATCTTGCAACACTTAGAACTTTTGGCAAAGAAAATCAAAAAATAGAAGATATTTATATAAGAATAAAAGAAGTTAATGAATTACCAAAAAGGCAAGGGCAAAAAGAAGGTATATATGCCGTCTCTTTAAATAGACATATTAAATATAATGATATATCTATTGATTTTAAAGATAAGAAAAATATTGATATGATAAAGTTAGAAGAAAAATTAAAGGGTTCACCAGAACTATTACATCAATTAGCAAAGTTATTGAATGCACAATAAATTTGTTTTTTATTTTTAAGAACAATTTGTACATTTGTTTAAAGGTTTAAATATTCATACAATAACAGTATAAGAAGGAGGATAAATAATGGCTTCAATTCAAACAAAAGGAAAGCAAGTTTATGTAGTGTACCGTTATACTGACGCATTTGGTAAAGAAAAACAAAAATGGGAACCAGTAAAAAATAAGACAGCAGCTAATAAAAGAAAAGCAGAAATTGAAAACGAACAATATCAAGGAACTTTCATTACTCCCGATGGAATAAGGATGGAAGAATTCCTAGAAAAGTATATTGCACTTTATGGCAGAAAAAAATGGAATGCTACGACCATGGGTAAGAATAAACAGCTTATCAAGAACTATATCAACCCTATTCTAGGTAATGTAAGGATTCAAGACATTACCACATTTGTGGTAGACGATTACTACTCAACTTTAGAAAAGAAACGTTCAGTTAAAGATAGCGATAACATGGTGTCAGTTTATACTATACAATCGATTAATAAATTATTGAGATGTGCTTTTAATATGGCTAGGAAATGGGAACTTATAAAAAGGAACCCCTTCGAAGATGCAACACTCCCCTATCATAAATACAAAGAACGAGAAGTATTGACACCAGATCAAATAATGACGGTACTAAATGATTGTAAAGACCCAAAGTTATCTATAGCTATTAACCTTTCGTTTGCCTGCACTTTACGTATTGGCGAAATATTAGGACTACAGTGGTCAAATGTATTCATTAGTGATGAAGATATATTAAAAGATGATGCACACGTTATTATTGATAAACAACTACAAAGAGAGAGTATTGAAGATTTAGAAGAATTGAATTACAAGGATATTATATTCGTTTTCCCGCATGTAGTGCCTAGAAATCATACTACTGTTTTAACCTTAAAATCTACAAAATCTAATTCTGATAGAAAAGTATGGATACCAAGAACGTTAGCACAATTATTACGTGAGTGGAAAGAAAATCAAGAAGAAATGAAACAGCTACTTGGAAAAGAATATACTGACTATGACTTAGTTGTTTGCTTGGAAAACGGACGCCCTTGTAGCACTGAAACTATTGGTGCTGCATGGAGAAAGTTGCGAGAAAAACACGGTATCTCTAAAAATGTTGTATTTCATAGTTTTAGACACTCGAGCATCACCCAAAAATTAAAACTAAACCATGGAGATATTAAAGCAACGCAAGGAGATTCTGGGCATAGACAAGCAGATATGATTACTAAAGTATATGCACATATCCAAGATGACGATCGCAAATTAACAGCTAAAAAATTTGATTCAGACTTTTATAATCAAAATGTAGATGATGATAACATGAAAGATGTACTAGCAAAACTAATTTCTTCCCCAGATGTTAAAGATTTAGTAACAAAGTTATTAGAGGATTAATAAACAAAAACAACCTCTATATACGAAGTTTAATGTATAAAACCGTATATAATGACTTAAACTTTTAATACTAAGAATAAATAAATAAATTGAGTTTTTGAATTAGAAGTGGGATAATAAAATCAAAGAAATGCTTAATCTAGGAGGTATCTATGGCACAAAATGAAATGCTATTGAATGGAAAGAATCATGAAAAGATGATTATCTTAAGTGGATTGTGGATTTGTGGATTCAGTAACGCTCAGGGCGGATACATATATATTGGAATCAATGATAATGGAAATGTCATAGGATTAAGTAATAGCAGAAAATTATTAGAGGACATACCTAATAAGGTACGTGATACTTTAGGGATAATCAGTTACAGAAATCAATCCTTATTAATCACTTAATTCAAACTGTCCATAAATTGGGTTCAGTTCATACTCGATGCAGTTACTAGCATTCTACTATTGGTAATATTTGATTTTACACAAAAATATTTACAGTCTCAAATGGGCATCCGGTCATATAGCCAATTGGTCAATGGTCATGAATCAGCTAATTATACACGACAAATTCTCAGCTCGAATCGAGAAATATCTACACACTTATTAACTTACTTTCACAATTAGCTTGACCCTCACAATATTTTTAGCTTGGAACCTCTAATTTAGTTATTCCCTTTTCCACAAATTGTTATTGGATTGGTGTCCTTTATACTGTCATACTTTGTCCTATTCTCCCTTTATAGAAAAAGTACGTTACCCCAAAGAACAAAAAGGAGAACATAAAAGAGCATACATAAAATTAAAAGGTAATAAATACTAATAACCTAATGCACTAATTTGATGCTTTAGATTAAATACAGCACTCGAAAGGGTGCTTTTTTGTTACTACAATATATGCTAAAATATGATAAGAGAGAAGGGGAAAGGAGAAAAAAGGCAAAATGAGAGACAAAATTTGTCCTATATGTAATGGTGCAGGAGTAGATCCACATACTAGTGAACGATGTGAGGCGTGCAAAGGTAACAGTTACGTTGACGAAGATTTTAAAGAATATGAACCCGTAGTATCTGAAGATTAAGCACCTTATATGGTGCTTTTTCTATGCTAAGAAATGCTAAGGTCAAAAGTAAATAAAGGTTAAAGAAAATTAAAGATATTTAGACACCATTAAGTCAATGAAAATCGACTATATGACCAAGTTTTGCCAAGTATATACTAGTATAGAATCACTAAAACGATGCTGTATCAACGAATACGGAAGCTATTACGGCATAGTACTTGATAACGCAATTGGTGTATAAAAATGCTTAGATTACCTAAGGTAGTTAACCCAACATTTCCAACGACTTAAAAAGAAAACTTTTACCGATTTTACAGACCCTAAAAAGGCAAGTGTCAGATAGGTCAGTCCTAAAAAAAGAAAATCTCACTAATCTCTCATATTAAAAAGGGATAGTTTTTTACGTTTGTAAATGATGTGAGTTTTAAATCATCTATATTAGAAAAATCCATAATACCCAATGCTTTTTATCCCATCACAATAAGTATTGGGGTATCATGTTAATAAAGACAAAGAAAATATTAAAACAAATAAACAACTTTAGGAGGATAAAATGAAAAGGAAAAATAATTTTATCGTGAGAGTAATAATTATAATATGTCTCTGATTACTTCTAATAAATATTCTTTATTTGCTTTTACATCTATTTCTTCATCTTCAAAACTTGCCGCTACTAGAGTCTTTCTAACATATGATGAGTTCTCTTTAAAAACCTGATTGTTAAAACCAATTCCTAATGATTCTAAATACTTACAAATGAATATAATAACACATCGTGTATTGCCTTCTCTGAAAGAGTGAATCTTCCATAATTCAGTCATAAAATCCGCTATATATTTGATTTTTTCATCTTTTGACAATTTATCTACATCAGTATTTTGTGCTCTATCTATTATGTTTTTTATGTCATTACTAATTGTCTGATAATCACCATATTTAACTGTAAGACCACCCAATATCATTTCAGATTTCTCAATATTGATTGTACGATATTCACCTGCAAAGTCATACAAGTCATCAAACAAGTACTTATGAACATACCTAAAGTATTTTTCTGATAGTTCAAAGTTCTTTTGTTCTTCAATTTCCCTTATTTTGATAGATAAGATATCAGATTCAGCATTCTCTAAATCAGTACTATTTGTAATACCTAACTTATTCTTTAATACTTTATTTTCAAAATCATAATATACATCTATCATGCCGATTTCTCAACTTGATATTTTTTGATTATTAGATCTAATATCTCTTTCGTGTTTATTTTACCATCAATTTCCATTTGCGATAATTCTTTTAGAAAATCTGATGGTGTTAAATCATCTACTTTGATAAGACCAAATGCAAACTCCCAAGCATCAATCTTTTTTTCTTTTTCATTAGGTATATCTTTCATATGTTTCACCTTTTGCTCGATAGTTCTTTTCTAATTGCTTTTCCATTTGCTCCTTAGTTATTTTCTTTTCAGAAAGTTGTTTTTCTAACTTGTTATATTCATCAGTTTTTTTATTAGTATCTATGACAATATCTTTATATTTTTTCATAAGAATCACGCCCTTTATACTAATATTATACTACAAAATAGTTATGATTAACAGTTTTAGAGACTAATAAAATTTCTCCCTCAATTATTTTTAAAAATGAGATTGCAAAATAACTATACCATAAAGATTTCAAAGAATAACAAAAGGGTAAATAAGTGCAGGCAGGAATTATAATAAAATTAGCTACACAGTAATGGAGAGAAAATTCTTCTAACATTCTTCTAACACTCTTCTAACAAAACAGTTTAAACTCGTTAGAAACAATGTAAAATCAGATGAACAGTGTAACATATAAAAAAATATAAAATATTGAAAAACACTGATAAAATCAATCCAATTTAGAACTATTTAACATTAAATAGAACTATCTAAAAAGCACATCTGGAACCTCCTAAGCAGTAGAGTGATGGTTCGAATCCATTCGAGGACGCCATTTTTATAGATTTAATCAGTTATTATTAATTACTAACAAAGCAAAAAATAGTTTAATTTCGCACATCTTTATAGATGTGTTTTTATTTTATCTCTTCTAACGAAAATGGTTGGAATCAAACCTGAATGAACTAATTCTTCTAAGAAAAATGGAGTATTTCCTAATGAACGACATAAAACTAAATATAGTTAATTAACATTACATGAACAAAATACCATATACATAACAATTAAATACCTATTTAATAGAATGTAATTCTCTTTATTATAAATTGCCAACACGCTATCAAGGACAAGATAGCGTGTTTTTTATTTAGAGGTAAAGAAAATGGCGAGCGGACAGGGCTATTAACTAATATTACAAAAGTAAACGTAATAACCACTGCTAAAATGAGTAAAAAAGATTTAGTTGAAAATGGTAATGCTATTCAAGGGGTACTTATAGATAGTATATTAACATCTTTAGGAATTTCCAAACAAAATATGGAGTGAATACATTTAGGAGAAATTACTGATCCAAACAATGATAATAGAATTAAATTCTTAGAATTACTAAAGAACTATATTTAAACAAGTAAAGAATCTAATGGACGAATGATTATCCACTTGATTTTTTATTTTTTTAAATCCGTAAATTGACTGATAACTTTCATTGATTAAGTTAGTGATTTGTACTAAATCACCTATATCAGAAAAATTCATGATACCCCAATACTTTTAATCCCACCCCAAAAAGTATTGATGCTTCATGTTAGATGCATAGTACTATCTCCTCTAGCTATCTAGAGTATAAAAATTTTTTATCTTTAATCTATAAATTTATATAATTACTTTATCATCTCTGGTATTTATATAGTATAGAGTCTTTTCATCTAGGTATTAAAAGAATATTAATAAACTAAATAGTTATAGAATAAAGGCAGAAATGAAGGTCCTCATTTCTGCTTTTATTAATGAATATCAATTTACATTTTTCAACATAACTTAACACCCTATCAAGCTAAGCGTTATAGTTGTCCTTATATATTTTGTAAAGCTTCTTGTATAGGTGTTTTTCCGTCGCACATTGTTATTACTTTTCCTATGGTAGCTGGCTCTTGTAAGCAAAATGCTAAAGTGTTAACTACATTCTCTATAGAATTTTCACCTGCATGGTCAATATTGACATCTATTTCACCCGAACCCGGAATTTCCTTTAGAGCACCAGGTTGCAATATTGTATAGTCTAGATTTGTATTATTTATAAGCCATTGATCAGCAAAGTGTTTGGCAATATTATAATCTGTAATATCTTTTAGAAAAGACGCATTCCATTTATCTTGCTCCAGAGAAAAAACTGAGCTAAGCATAACAAATCTTTTTATTTTCTTAATTTCAGCAGATCGCATAACTTTAACAGCGCCATTTAAGTCAATCTGCAATAAATTTTTGCCCCTAGAACCTGCTGTAAAGAAAACTGCTTCAGCATCAGACATCTGTTCAGCGATTACCTCAGGGCTATCTGATAAATCAATATGAACATAACGAAGATGGGTAGAATTGCTTATCATATTGTCTCTTCTTGTTCCTGCATAAACAAAATGACCATTTTCAATGAGTTTATCAATAAGTTTAGACCCCACTCGTCCATTAGACCCTACTACTATTACTTTCATCATAAAACCTCCTGCTAATTTTTTTATTAGTTAATTAAAATCCCCTTCTAAGAATTCAATTTTTAAGATTGCTGTTCGAAAATTTTAGAAATTATTTTCCATTCACCATCTAATTTTATTAAGTGGTGGAAGTCAGTATATGCGACACCCTGTACAGTCTCTAGTAGGACGCGAGCTGATGCAACACTCCCTGTAATATCAAGAATATCAATCCTTGATTGCAAACCTGTGGCTGGTTCTAATTGATCTACTATATCATATAAATTTTGAATATCACCCTTAACCCAACCGTCGTTCATCTTTCCATACATGGTTGCACCCTCATGAAAAACCGATTTCATTACTTCACTTTTTCCTAATATATTTCCTTCAACATACGTATTTAGGACTTCAACAATTTGTTGATAATCTTTTATTGTTATTTGGCTCATTTTCTTATTACTCCATTCTTTTTGTATAGTTTTATATAATTTATTTACCCAATTGTTAATCAAAGGTAAGAAATTCTTTACGAGTAGGTTCGATGACCTCCCATATTCCTTCAAACCCTGCCTCTAGAAAAAACGAATCCCCAGCTTCTACTGTGAATATTTCTCCTGTTTTTTGATTAGTTATATTTGATTTTCCAATAAGAACATGGCATTGTTCAGATTTTTCAGCTATAAAAAACCATTTTCCTTCATTAGCTCCCCATATTCCTATCTTTATTCCTTTTAAATCATCTATATAAATAGAGGCAGACTCCCATATTGGTTCTCCTTCGATAATATTTTTACGAATAGGATGTGGATAGCTATCCAATTTACTCTCGCTATAATCAATATTAATAAATTTTTTCATTGTTTCCTCCAAGTATCATTTTTTATCAAATCAATCGCTCAGGCATCATATCTTCAAGGAATCCCCAAACACCATTGGTGATGACCAATTCTTCTCTATCTTCTTGAGAAATATTTACTCTAATTAAGTTTTCTTTGTTGGTTAATACTTTATTTACCCAGTGAGGTTCACTTAATAATATTCTACCTAATCCTATTAATTCACTATGCTGTACTACATTTTCAGCATCTTCTCTTGTTCTGACATCACCAATACCAATAAGAGGTACTTTTTCATTGATAGTTTCATGAATGTATTCAAGTATTGTCTTTTCCTTGTATTCGTGTGACATAGAAATGCGTTTATAATCGTTCAATGAAACATGTAAATAATCGATATTTTTGTTAGCTAATTGCTTAACTAGGTATAGAGTATCCTTAAAGCGGATACCCGGCGTTTCATGTTCTTCCGGTGAAAAACGATATCCTACAATAAAAGGTGCATGAGCATAATTGTTAACAGTATGGATGATTGAATCGACTAACTGATTAATAAAGGTAAATCTTTTTTCAACACTCCCTCCCCAACGATCGCTCGTTCTATTTGAATGAGGTGAAAAGAATTGTTGAATAAGGAATGTATTAGCACCATGAATTTCTACACCATCAAATCCAGCTTTAATTGCTCTAACTGTAGCTCGCTTAAAATCTTCTATTAATTGTAGAATTTCTGATTCTGACAATTCTCTAGGTACAATTGCGTCAGGCCTTTCAGCTTTTACAGCACTTGGAGCCACTGGTTGTTCACCACGTAAAATTTTATTATCAGTCATTCGACCTGCATGAAAAATTTGTAAAATGGCTTTTGTTCCTTTCTTCTTGATAGTAGATGCTAATTTTGACAATCCATCTAAATGTATATCGGAATAAACACCGAGTTCGCCTTCCCAACCTTTCCCAATTTCTTGTACGTTTGCTGCCGCAGTAATAACAGCACCTACTTCGCCGCTTCTTAACGCATAATAATTGAGTTCATCTGTAGTTATCACTCCATCAAAATAACTCATTTTTGTTGTCATTGGTGCCATGATTAACTTATTTTTCAATGTAACCCCACATTTTAGAGTTAAGGGTTCGTTGATCACTAGCTTTTCCATAGTTATCCTCCTTAAAAGTCTTTTAATACTTACCATAGTATTATATAATAAATAAGTAAAATAACAATACTATCAAAAAAGATACTATGGAAGGAATGATAAAGATGAGAAAAACATATGAACAAATGGTAAGTTGTAATTGCGGAACTGCTAATACGTTAGCAGTTATTGGAGGAAAATGGAAAATAATGATTATGTACCATTTGTTAGACAGTAAGAAAAGATTTAATGAATTAATACGAATTTTGAATACAATTACCCCTCACACACTGAGTAAAGATCTTAAGGAATTGGAGAAAGATGGTCTAATTCAAAAGCACACTTATGAAATAATACCGCCTAAAACAGAATATTCATTAACAAATAAGGGCAGAGAATTAGAATGCGTTTTAATCGCGATAAATAAGTTTGGAGAGAAATACCCAATAAAATTGGATGATTAAATAAAATATTAAACAGATGTTACTATCTTTAATATGCTCTAATTAACAATTAAAATGCAACTTAATAAAAATAAAAAAGTTCGTTGAGCGAATTACTGTACAATAGCCTCGGATAAGTACAGCTACCAAACACCACACAAAATCCTCTAAGAGGTGAAAAGATCTAAGAAAATAGGTAAGGTAAAAAAAGACTTCAAATTGAACTAAAATTGAGAACTCAAGTGATTTTTCTAAAATAACTATCACTGACGTAAATATCATGGTAGAGATTGAGATTAGTTGGCTTGTACGCAAAACTTAATGCAATAAAGGATTTGGGATTAGAAGAAATAGGGTTATTTATTAGCTGAAAGAATAACTCACAGATGCATTAAATGGATTATGCGATGCGTGCACTAGCAACACCTGTAGACAGTATCATTATAAAATATTTTATAGGAGTATAAATAGAGAACTCATCCATCCCTTCCGCCATAACATGAAGGCAGAAATGAAGATTCTCATCACCAATTAATTAGTCAATTTTACATCTATGATTGTATTCATACTAAGTTTATGACAACACTCTATTAGAATTAACAGTAATTTTACAAGGGACACTTAACTACTTGTCATGTAAGCTATAGTAGCCACCATTTGTGGTAGATGATTACTACTCAACTTTAGAAAAGATACCCTCAATTAAAGATAGCGATGAAGATATATTAAAGGTGTTGCACACGTTATTATTGATAAACTATTACAAAGAGAGAGTATTGAAGATTTAGAAGAATTAAATTATAAGGATATTATATTTTTTTCCGTATGTAGTATCTAGAAATCATACTACTGCTTTAACTTTAAAATCAACGAAATCTGATTCTGATAGAAAAATATGGATACTAAGAACATTAGCACAGTTATTGCGTGAGTGGAAAGAAAATCAAGACGAAATGGAACAACTTCTTGGAAAAGAATATACAGATTATAACTTAGTTGTTTGTATAGAAAATGGACGCCCTTGTAGCACTGAAGCTATTGCTACTGCATGGAGAAAGTTACGAGAAAAACGTGGTATTTCTAAAAATGTTGTATTCCATAGCTTTAGACACTCCAGCATTACCCAAAAGTTAAAACTAAACCATAGAGATATCAAGGCAACGCAAGGAGATTAAGGTCATAGACAAGCAGACATAATTACTAAAGTATATGCACATACCCAAGATGATGATTGCAAATTAACAGCTAAGAAATTTGATTCAGACTTTTACAATCAAAACGTAGATGACGATAACATTAAAGATGTACTAGCAAAACTAATTTCTCCCCCAAATGTTAAAGGTTTAGTAACAAAATTATTAAAAGATCTATATCATAATAAGAAAAGAACCTTTATTTATACTACTAAAGTGTAGCTAAAAGGTTTTAATAAAATATGTAGGATAAAGGAACTATATAAATATATCGATTAAAGATTAAAAAATGGTATAATAAAAATAAATTATAGGGAGATGGTACTATGCATCCAAGAGAAGAGAAAAAGCAAGTAGCAGATAATACTTTTGTGCCAAAAACAATTGAAGAGAAGCTTGATGAAGCAATTGAGGCAATGCATAAAGGAGAAGTTCGAAGTTTTGATAGCTTTATGAATGACTTAAATAAAAAGTACCCTAATCATGAATAAGCAAGAATATTAGTTACAAATCACAAGATTTGCTGAAGATGACATATAAAGAATACTCTTGTATTTTAATAGTCATTTTTTTAATCGCAGAATTAATGTTAATTTCCTACGTTTATTCAATACACAAATTGAAAATATAGTTATTACTTCATATATATATATATGAAGTAAAATTAATTAGAAATGAAATTAAAATAAGAGTTGCTACATTTATGAACTATTTTATTTATTATACTTTCTTAGAAGATGAATATAGAGTCATTATTTTGAGAGTTTTTCACCAGTTAGAAGATTATGAAAATAAACTGTCAATATAACTATGAAACGATAACAATGATAAATACAAATCTTCTAACATTCTTCTAACGAAACATTCTAAACTTGTTAGAGACAACGTAAATCAGATGAACAGAGTAACACATAAAAAATTATAAAACATTCAAAAATGCTGATTTCATCAACCCAATTTAGTACTATTTAAAAGGCACATCTGAGGTGACCTAGAAAAGTAAGACTCAAAGAAAAAAGCATCTTAAATTTGATATCATAGTAATTTGATACATTAAATAGTAGGTGCTTTTCATTATAAAAAAAAATTATGCATTCTTATAATACAAAAATGCAAGTTAAAAAATACGTAAAGAGGATGTTCTATAAAGAGCATTGTGAAACGAACACTGATATATTTTAGCTCTGGTACTAAAACATGGAATATTATTGTTTTCATCAACCTGTTGGAAAACAATATACTCATGGCAAAGGTGCAGAAGGATTTACACCTGTAGAGTCGTTAAGGATTCAAAACAAATTCTTGAAACAACAGGTGGAATTATTAAAAAAGTACGCAGAGATGGAAAAGAGGGGGTACCAAAAATAATTATACAATGAGTCAATCAATACCGTCATATAATAGCTGTTCAGGAGATTTTAGCTGTATTTGATATACCAAAATCTACGTATTATCGTTGAAAAAGTAAACCGAAGCTTCCTAGTACATTAACATAAAATGAAGAACTTGTTCTTCAACTGTATAGAGAGAATAAATATCGCTACGGATATCGAAAGATTACTGCATTAATTAAGCAGAAAAGAACTATCAATAAGAATACAGTACAGACAATTATGCAGTATCATCATTGCCATTATCGTGTAAAAATAAAACGTTATCGCCATACTAGAACACAGGCTATAACAGCTAATAATATAATGAATCGTAACTTTAAAGCCCATAGACCACTAGAAAAATTAGTTACTGATATTACCTATATACCCTTTGGTTCTAAGATGTTATATCTATCCTCTATTATAGATTTATATAATGGAGAAAGTATCGCATATACTTTAAGGGATACACAAGATGTAAGTAGCGTAGTAGATACACGGAATCAACTTCCAGACATACATGAATCTTGTATTCTACATTCCGATCAAGGCTCTGTATATACATCAAAAGAGTATCAAATACACACCAAAAATAAAGGCATTACCATGAGCATGTCCAAAAAAGGAACGCCTACAGATAATGCCCCGATAGAGTCGTTTGATTCCTCGCTAAAGTGTGAAACCTTCTATCTCAACCCAGAACTAAAAAGTTCTACTGAAATTGTATCACAAACCGTGATAGAATATATACAATAGTATAATGAAAATCGAATACAAGAAAAGTTAGGATATGTATCTCCAATACAATATCGAAAGAACATTATTTCCTAACTTGTCTTTTTTCTTGAAGTCTCATAGAACTAGGGCAGTTCCCATCCACATAGATGTGTTTTTATTTTAATTCTCCTAACAAAACTGGTTGTAATCAAACCCTTATGAACTAATTATTCTAACAAAAATGAGGTATATCCTAACGAACGATATAAAACCAAATATATCTAATTAATATTACATAAACAAGATAACAAATACTTAACAATTAAATACTTAATTAATATAGAGTAATTCTCTTTATTATAAATCGTCAATACGCTATCTAACACAGATAGCGTGTTTTTTATTTGGAGGCGATGATAAATATTATCCAAGATGAGCCAGTAATGGAAAAGAAATACTACATCATGAGGAAGGTGTGGATTTTATTCCATGTAGTATAGAATTATCAGGAATGGATATTACCCTTGTTAACACTATGAGTAGAGAGAAAATACTAAGGAAGTATGTGGATAGCGTTAAAGACAATTACGACTACGTATTGACTGATTTAAATCCTTCCCTTTAAATGCTTCCAATTAACTCATTAACAGCTGCAGACAGTATTATTATTTCAGTACAAGTAGAATACCTACCGGCAAAAGGAATGGGTTTATTAATTAAGACAATCAACAAAATTAAAAGGCATTTAAATCCTAGTTTAAAAGTTAGAGGAATATTAGTAACTAAGACCGATGAACGAACAAGTCTATTTAAAAAGATACGTGCATATATACATTAACAATAAGTAAAGTCATTCAAAGTATTCAATACTTCCATACTTAGGTGTGTTAAAACAAGTGAAAGTACAGGGATAGGTGAAATGATATTTCTATACTTAATAAAGATGTTAAGCACTCTATTATCTCTTTACAAAAAGAATATTCATTATCTAACTTATAGAATGAAAGAAGAATAATTGTAATTATATTGAAGATAATCGGTACAAAGATAAAGAGAAACTTAATCGCTCCCAACGCATACGTAGTTTGATTGACTTGTCCACTCACATATCCAAAAGTAGATAAAATAACGGTTGCTACTAACCCTCCGAATGCGATTCCCACTTTTTCTCCAAAGGTTCCAGCACTAAATAAGAGTCCTTCTGTACGCTTTCCGGTTTTCCATTCCCCATATTCAACAGTATCACTCATCATGGCGAAACAAGCTACTAGCCCTGGTGCTATCCCCAACGATGATATAGTATGTCCTATCATGACAAAGATGATATTCGTAGGATTTAAAGCTATAATTAGTTTCCCCGCAATTGATAATAACATTCCGAAACGAAATATATTTCGTTTTCCGAACTTTTTCAAAAGTGGCGACACTATGGTAATCATTGCAATTAGCATAGGTATCTGTGCCAGCCCTATTAATCCAATCAGTGATGCATCGCCTAATATAAATTGTGCGTAAAAAACTGTGACACTACCTAGACCAAAGTTAATAAAAGTCATTAAAATAATACTAATTAATAACAACCAATATTTATTTTTAAGTACTGCCTTCACATTTGCTTTTACAGGCGTTTTTTCTTTTTGGGAAACTACTATAACTCGCTCTTTTGTATTTTTAAAACAGGTCAAATAAATAACAGTGGCTATCAAACCATAAATAATTGCCATAATTTGCCACCCTCGTGCTCCCCCACCAAAAAAGTTAACAATTGGCAATGTCACAACATTAACTAATAACGCTCCGATAGCACCGAATGTTGCTCTAAATGTTGCTAATGATGCTCTTTCATTCTGTTGTTGTGTCATTAATGCCATCATTGAATTATAAGGTACAGCAAGCATGGCATAAATTAATACAATCCCAATGATATAAGAAATAAATGCATATATAATTCTTCCACTTGGTGAAAAATTTGGGACATGAAAGATTGCCATCATTCCTAATCCTAATGGGATGGCCATCCACAGAAGCCACGGCCTTGCTTTCCCGTATTTTGATTTGGTTTTATCCACTAGGATTCCTGCTATTAAATCACTTACGCCATCTAAAATACCAGATATAAATAATAGCGTCCCTACAATTGCAACTGGAAGCAATGAAATTTCTGTATAGAAAAATAAGATAAATGAATTAACTGTTGTAACCAGAAGGTTTGCAGCTAAATTGCCAAGGCCATAAGATACTTTCTCTTTCATAGTAAGCTTTTTCGTGCTTTTTATAGCTCTACCTGAATCGTCGGTTTTCCCTTTTGATTGTGACTGTACTTGTGTTTTTGGTGATACTATTTTTTCTGTTGTCATATTCTTTCCCTCCTTTTTTTATTGGAAGAGTAATTCGTATTTCCTCTTCTACAAAAGTTAACAGTCATCCCGTTAACTCAAATTCTCTGGTTAATCCATTCCGTCGCATGCCTTTTTTCATATTTGCCAAAATAGTAACGATATCCTATTTCTACATCTAATTTTTTCATATAATTTTTCTAAATTCTCTATTTATTTAGATCCGTTTTCATAATAAAACATTTTTTTGTTGCTATTGAATTTCTTTCTCACTCTTTTAGCGGAAAAGTTATATTTTTTCATGTATGCAAGAGGCAATTGTACATAAAATAGTTGAATTTGTTAAGTGTACCCACATACCTAAGTAAGAAAGGGGTAATATCATTATTTTTGTAATCTACATTAATGCAAATAGCTTCCACTTGCAACTCTTCAACTGAATTTCTTTGTAGCCATATTTTTGACCCTCCGAATTATTGTTCACTATGCAGCATTTGGTATGATAGAACTAAAATTACGTTTATCTATTTAGGATTAATTATAGCTATTCTAAGATTATAATTTTTATACAACAAGCTTTTCCTGTTTGATTTTGTTCAATCTTAAATCCTTTAGGAACTACATTTAGAATAATATCTTTAGGATACTCTATTGCTAACTCAATTTCATTAGTAAATCTAATCCATGATACAGTTAATTTGCCAAAATTTGTTTCATAAGAGCCAGTAACATAGTTTAAATCTTTAGTAAAATATGGATTAATATCAACACTTTTAAATCCTGGTAATGTTGGCTTTATTCCAACTAATGTCTTCATCATCCAATCTCCAACGCAGCCAAATGCATAATGATTATACGATGATTGATATACTGTTCCATCTTCATTAATAGCATTCCAACTTTCCCAAATAGTAGTTGCTCCTTTATTAACTTGATAAAGCCAACTAGGGGATTTTTCTTGTTGTAGTAATTGTACAGCTTTATCATGGTAACCATATCTTGACAGCACCGGTAATAAGTGCGCAACTGATAAAAAACCGGTATCTAAACATCCATCATTATCATCTATTAATTGAATCAATGTATTTATCGTTTTCTGGCGTTCTTCAATTGGAAGCATATCAAACGCTAATGCGGTCACATAAATACCTTGTAAGTCATTACACTTTATTTTTCCATTACCTAGGTAATATTCTTTGTTATAAGCAGATTGAATGTTATTTAATAGCTTTTCGAATTCAATTGCTTCATTATCATATCCTAAAAGCCTTGCTGCCTTAGCTGTTAAATAAACAGAATTAGCATAGTACGCTGTTCCTATTGGTCCTTTAGTTTCTTCAGCAGTAGCTATTGGATTACTCATACCCTTCGTTTTACTCGGCACAAGCCAATCTCCAAATGAGAAACCTAAATCCACTAAATACTTCTTATGTCCTTTTCTATCAGGCGCAGATTCAGATGCATATGGATCACCCTTTGTAGCCCATTTTGTGACAAAGGAAATCCATTTCTTCATTGCATTATAATTATCTTTGATGTATTTACTATTCCCATAGCGTTGATAAATAACCCATGGTACAATCGTCACAGCATCGCCCCACCCCATGGATGTATCCATTTTTGACATTCGCTGTTGGAAATTAGATACTGCGGGGAAATTGGGAACAATAATAGGAACTTCACCGATTTCTGATTGTTCTAAACGCAAGCTAAATAGCCAGTGATCAATAAACTTTTCCACATCAAACAACCAACATAGTGTTGGCATAATAATCTGCGCGTCACCCGTGAAACCAGAACGTTCCCTTTGCGGACAGTCTGTTGGAATGGAAATCAAATTCCCTCTTAAAGACCATTCTATATTATGCCATAGCTTATTTACTTTCTTATCTGAACATTCAAAACTTGCTGTTTGTTTCAAATCGGTCATTATTGCATATGCCTTGATTTCTTTAATTGTTACATCACCAGAAATTTTTATATATCTAAAACCATGATATGTTCCTATTGGTTCGTATAATTCAAAATCATTGCTTCCAAAAATATAGATATCTTTTTGATTTTTATTTTGTCCTATAATATTATTAATGAAGTTCCCATTTTGATCTAGTACTTCACTATGCTCTAATACCATTTCAATACCTATATCTGCTTTTGAAAGTATTTGTGGTACACCTGCGATGACTTGCCCAAAGTCATATATAATCTCACTGTTTTTTGTCTCTAATTTTTTCCCAATAAAGCACCGTTGTTTTATAACAGGTGGTATTTTTTGTTCAACTAGAGTTTCATTTGAAGTAATAATTTTCACTGGTGACCAATCTGAATCATTAAATTTATCCTCACACCATCCGAGTAGTTCTTTTCTTGCATCGTACTTTTCACCAATAAAAATATCAGAATATATAATCGGTCCAATACTTGATTTGAACTGCACGTCACTACTCACCACCTCATATGTTCTATCATCATATTCTATATTTATTTGACACAATAGTGCTAAAGTATCCTTGTATTGACAGCTCTCACCTACCAGACCAATCCTACCTATATGCCAACCATCTGTTACTATTACTCCTAGTACATTATCTCCATCTTTTATCAAAGTAGTAATATCATATTTCTGATATGTTAATATTTTATCAAAAGGGGTAACTTCTGGGGTTAATACTCGTTTATCATCTCTTCTTCCATTAATATAAAATCGATATAGCCCATGACTAGTAATATATAGATCTACTTTCCTAATTTTTTTATTGATATTAAACTTCCTTCTTACATATTGCGCAGGTCTTAACCTTTCCTCTTGGGCAGTATCTTCTCTCACATTCTCAAAAGAAGTGAGCTTATTTTCCAAGATAGCTTTCTCCTGTTTTGGAGAAATCCATTTCCATTTAAAATCGGTTTTGTTATTTTCTTCCATCTGTTATAACTCCTTTTATTAATATATTGCATAGTATTATTTCTAATTACGTATTAGTTTTACAGATATTAAATATAAAGCCAATTTAGTACAGTTGAATAATACACATCTAAATTACTAACTTTAAAAAAAGTGTGGTTGTCTCTCTTCCTAGACACCTTAATATTACTTGTTAATAAAAAATAATGTAATCGCTTTTAGTTACTTAAAACTGTCATTTTCTTACATTTACATTGTTATACTATTTTTATACTGTCATAATGTAATTAAAGCATTGATTTTAAAAGAAATTTAACATTACATTAATATAGCTATTGTACATTTATAACAACCTAATATAAAAGATACGTACACGTATGTGCCATCGATCGTAGGCAGAAAGGGATAATGAATTATTATGAAAAATAGTGAACTTTATAACTCAAAACTACCCGTTATTGATATTTATGATGACTTTTGTAGAATTGGTAATTCCTCCTTTTTTCAAAATAAAAGTTTAGAGAAAAAAGAGGTGGACCTTAACAACAGAATCGAAAATCATTCTATTAAAATATCTGAATTTATTGAAGATATGGCGCTTCCAAAAAAAAATACAATTTTTGTAGTTACCCATGATACAAAATTAAAAACTCCAACACATAGTCATAATTTTATTGAAATATTATATGTTGTAAAAGGATCCATACTTAATACAGTAGATAATCAAGAGATTCATATGATGCAAGGCGATATTTGTATACATAATAAGAATGCAAAACATTCTATTAAAATAATAAAGGAGAGCTCAATCATCGCAAATATTCTTATATTAGATGAGATATTTTATCAGGGAACATTTTCTAGTTTCATGGAGGATACTAATGTTATAGCTGATTTTCTTAACCATAAGCTTTTGTATCACAATTTTCTCTTTTACTCAGCTGGACATAGTAAAAAAATACAAAATGTGCTTTATAATTTATTCACAGAGTTTGTGGAAGCGGACTACTATCAAACGTATTCATTAGAAGCGTATACTTTATTACTATTAAACGAATTGGTAAAATTAAAGTCATGTAGCTTCTATGGTATTAATAAGAAAGTTAGAGACATTATCGAATATATACAAAACAATTGTTGTACAAAAACTTTAGAAGAAATAGCGAATGATTTAAACTATACTGCAAATTACCTAACTCGACTTATTAAAAAAACTACAGGTGTAAAATGTAGTGACATAATGATTAATATACGATTGAATTTTGCTATTAAATATTTACGTGAGACAGATTTATCGATAGATGAAATAGCCAATAAGGTTGGCTATAGTAGCTCCAGTCACTTCTATAGAATTTTCAAAAAAAAGACTGGCATGTCTCCGCATCAATATAAGCAAACATTGCAATAATAAAAAAATGGTCAATAAATCTATCCATTTAGTTATTAATCATTATAAGTGTGCCATTACATATTTAAATTTTATCTTAATATGCCATTATTCACCATGATCATGTATGTGACAGAATTAATGATTTTAAGCAGTAAAACATAATAAAAGCTTTTAATACAAAAGTCATAAATATAGCGCAATGCTATTTTTTGTCAATTTTTCTCCTGTCCTATGTAAGGAAGGGGCTGAAATTATGCAAAAATTGACTTAAGTGATCTATAACCATATTTAACTAAAACAATTGAAGTAGAGGTTTCTAAAGAAATACTAGAGGTACTTAATGAGTTTTGAAAAGCAGAGGGAGCATACAAAGCAAAGATAAAATATCATAAAGCTTACTTATCTCTTGATTATGACGATTGCATAGAAAAATATGCAGTACATAAAGAAAAAGCACCAAATGAAATTATAATATAGGGTTAAAAGAAATTTTGTTAGAAGCAGTTTTGTCTTTACCAGCTGTCCAAGCACGACTAATCTATGAATAATACTATCTAAAATATGTCGCTTAAATTAATTGCAGAAATTGAAGGTGTATCAGTTGCAGCTATAAGCCAATGCATTTTGTTAGGTATAAATACTTTTATTGAATTTATGTCTGTTTTTCTACAGATATATGAAAGGAATAATAGCTTTAGATTCCCTTGGCAGTTAAACGTCATCAATCTACAAAGTAATTATTCCTTATACGTGTTCCTTGATAATGAATATTCTTCTCATACCTAGAGTACATGGATTGTGAGATATTTAAAATCTCGCTAGCAATATAGTCCTGTTTTTAGTCATGTTCTACTCTAAGAGGAATCATACGTTCGAGAAATTATCGTACGAAAAATCATAATTCTCAGTGATTTTATTTTTTTTATTATCATTACCTAAGATATATTTTATAGATATATTATAATAATTAACCAGTACAATTATTTGATCAATACTAAACAATCTCTTACCACTTTCCAAACGACCATATTGTGAAGGTGTACATCCTAAGATTTTACTTATATCAATATTTAACAAATCACGATTTTCCTTAAGCTCTCTTAACTTACGTGTATATCTCTTTTCCATTCAATCACCTACCTACTTATACAAATAATTATAAAATTAATATTTGTAAAATCGACAAACCTGCCAAATACGTATAATGTATATTTATGTATTATTATACTTAAGTAGGTAAGAAAGAATGAGAAAAAAAAGTAATTATGCTGATGATTTAAAAGCAGATTTTGGTATATTTATAGCATATCGTTTGCACCCATTGCGCCCAACAAGTGATACAGAATATATGGAGCATGAAGGAAAGTTAATTAACGATTTGGGAACCTATTTTGATAATAATGAAAACAAAAAAATAAATGTAGATGATGTATTTAATATTATTAATGATTTTATTATATATGTAGAATATCGTTCATATAAAATCGGATTAAAAGACGCAGTACACTTAATGGTCAATGACAAACTTCATAGTTAGAAGTTTGTTTTTATTTGCAATAGGAACTCCAATACTTTTCTAAAAAGTAGAATATAACAGTGAAAGACGAATGTCTTGAAATGTAGCAAGCACTGAATAATGAATGCCACGGCATATTATTCGCTTGTTAGGGATCCTCCCTAAAACCCTGCATATATAGATACAAAATTATTATACAAATTCTGACAAAATAGTTTATAATAATGACAGAAGATATTTTTTAATTATATAGAGAGGTGATGGAGGTTGAAAGGTGATATTCAGAAAAATGCACAAATTCAAAATAAGTATGATTTTTTAGTAGATGAGGAGTTAGTCTTAGATATAAATAATGATTTAATAGGAAATATTGTATATGTAGAACAACTTAAAGAGGTCATATATTGTATGAATAATAATGACTATACTGAAACAATTGCCTTGGCTGGTAATTGGGAAGCGGAAAGTCTTCAATAGTAAGGACACTAAAAGAACTATTAGAGGGTAAAAACATAAATGAGAAAAAAATTCGTTTTATACATTATAATGCTTGGAAGTATAGCAATGACAGTTTTCGTAAGACTTTTTTATTAAATTCAATTGAGGAAAAAAAACTAAAAAAGAAGTATGAGAAAATCCTTTATGAAAATGTAACAACAACAGATTATACAATTGATAAGAAATTTAACTGCAAATTGTTTTCAGTTGTTATAGCAGTAGTTTTAATTTTTGCGATTATGTATTTCTTTTTTGAACCGGATGAAGAATTTGTTAATACTGTTACTAAAGCAATTTTAACTCTTGTAGGATTTTTCGCAATTCAGGAGGTTGCAAAATTAGTTATTAAAAAAATGTTTGTTGAAAAAAAAATAACAAGGGAAAAAATGTTTTCACCACACGATTTCAGTATGTACTTCAGTAAGATATCAAGTAAAAATCAGACATTTTCAATATATGTTGTAGATGACTTAGATAGATGTAATCCTACACAAACAATAGAAATTTTAGAGACCATTAATGGTTATCTAAAATCTGATAATGATAACCACATATTTCTTATTCCAATTGATAAGGAAAGATTGTATAAAATTTTGAAGGTCGAAAAAAAGTATTCTCTAATAGATTGCAATGAATACTTTTCTAAATTGTTTGATGTTTCTATTGATATTAAGCTACCAGGAAAAACAAATATGTATGATATGTTAAAAAAAATTAGTTTAGATAACAATTATGGTATTAGTAATCTCTCTTTAAGTATATTGTCTGATTGTTTAATCACAACTCCTAGAGATGCAAAAAAACATTTGAATAATATCTATTTAAAAATAGATATTATTCAAAGACAAAAGAAAGCTGGCTTTATTAATCGAGGATCATTTGAAAATGGATGGGATGAGATAGTAAAACTATATATAATTGAAAATAAGTGGCCAGATATTTATGATTTTATGAGAAATAGTTATTTAACAATGAATTTAAATAGTGAGGCAACATATTTAAATAATAGTATATTTGAGAATATTGAAGAGTTCTTCTATTTTAGAACATTGACACAATCTATTCTTATAACATCTATCAATGCTTATGACATGCTAAAAATAAACGAAGTTCATACTGATACTGATATTATTAACTATATATTAAATGGAGATACGCAATTAGCATATGAAAAATGCATCTCTGATAAGAAAAGTTTTGTTGAAAATTTAGAATATATATATAAAACTTATATCATTCAGAGAAATTTATTAAAGCAATATTTCTCATACATTCTAAAATCATATTTCTATTTTCTTACACAAGTAGAAAATAAATATGAAATATTAAATTGCTCAATATCTATACAAGAATTACTTTTGAATTATAATAGATTAATGAAAATTAATAATAAAAAAGAAAATTTGGAAGTTCTAAATATTTTTGATACTACAATTATAGATTATCTAATAAATGGTAAAGATACTAAAATGTACAGTGAAATTATTCTTGAATTTATTAGATGCCTGATTAACTGCAATCAGAACAATTCACTATATAAAATTCTAACTGAATATGGTAATTTAGAATATATTAATTCAGTAGTAGATGAAAGTATAAATCATTTGATTGCAAATGATCAAGAAAATGATTTACATAAAATATTCAACCATGTTTCATATGATGTAGTAAAAAATCAAAAAGAAGTATGGGAAATTTTTGATACTGCATTAGAGTTTAAGCAATACCATACTATTTTAGTTTTGCTTGAGCAATATCATGAAATTCTAATACCTAAATACAATGATGATATCTTAGCAATTCTCACTATTTTACCGCTCTTTAGCTCAAGACGTGGTCAATGGAATGAAGAAAGAAAAAGTCAGCAATTGTTGGAACTTAATATTATTGAAATTCTTATAACAAATAATACAGAAACAATTGAGCATGTAGAAGATATTTCGGTCGATTATGTAGAACATGTTATTAATAGATTAAATTCTATCTCAACTATGCCAGATATACTTTCAAAAATAATTGATATCTATCTAAGGCTGGATGTGCTTAATAGTAATCATGATTTTTTATTTGAAATTATTACTTTTTTAAATTTAGAAGAAAATACAAATGAAATTAAACGAATATTATCACTTGATTTTCCAGCAGCACTAATTAATGAAATGTATATAATTAGAATGAATCTATCCCCATTTTCTGAATTAAATACTGAGTATGTTAATTTCTTAAATCGCACTGATGGAGAAAACAATTTAATTCTATTAAAACAGATAATAGAAGCTCTAGCTGCTAATAATTCTACAATTAGTATTAATTTGACAGAAATTAGTACCGCAACCATACATTTTGATTTAAAGTCATCGACTAATGAATTTCTACCACATATAATACATTTAAATAGAAAAATATTTACAGAATTAATAGAGTTACTAAGTTTTAAAATAATAAGTGGTACTAAAGAAATTTGGGAATATATCACATCACTAAAAAAATCAGATACTATACTAAAAACTATTGTTACAAAAATAACAACATTAGAAGAATATAATTTATGTTTACCAATAATTGCAAAAAGTAGCCATAAAGCAGGCTACCATGCTTCGATGGAACGCATATTAGAAAACATTGTTAATGTAGATCAATTATTAGAAATACATGATTTAGAAAATAACTTTATAGACAGCACTGATCTTAATAAAATAAAACGAGTGGTTGAGGATAGATTTCCTCAACAAAAGGAATTATTCACAAAAATATCTTGGAAAAAATAAAATAGAATTATTAATTGCATTCCCTAAAAAAGGAATGCTTTTTAATACTGATTAAAAGGAGAAAAAGTCAATATATTCAAATACAACTATTTTTTTATTAGGTTCCCTGTCAGCAACGCTTTTTGGTATTGTATTTATTCCGTATCTCAAAGTTCGACAATTATGAGGAATAGAGATATAACTGTTTCTATTCGTTTGAGTAAAGAGGAAAAACGAAGATTAGAAAAATTATCCAATGAAGGTGGGTATAGTCAATCAGGATATTTGATTTCCCTATTCTATGGTCAACGACCACGCCCTATTCCACCCTTGGAATACAATTTATTTATCAATCAACTACGAAGTATTGGTAACAACCTCAATCAAATTGCTACTAAGGCTAATACACTTAGTTTTATATATACTAAGTCGTATTATGAAGAAGTAAATAAACTTCATGATGTGATTAAGGAGATAGAGAAACAAATACAACTACCAGAGGAGATAAATAGTAATGGCAACAACGAAAATATGGGACATTAAGGATAATATTAAACGAGTAGTTGAATATGCTATTAATCCTGAAAAGACAGAGAATCCAAATTACTATGAATTTAAGTATAAAGGGTTACATAATATTGTTGATTATACAACTGGTCAATTAAAAATATGAAAGCAGTTTTATGTATCAAGTATAAACTGTGATGCTATTTCCATAACTGAACAAATGATTACTACAAAAAAACAGTACAACAAAGAAGGTGATATACTTGCATTTCACGCTTACCAATCTTTTAAGGGAAAGGAAGCAACTCCAGAGGAAGCACATTAAATAGGTATTGAATTGGCACAAGAGTTATGGGGTAAAAGATTTCAAGTAGTTGTCTCCACTCACTTAGATACTGGTAATATTCATAATCACTTTGTTTTAAATTCTGTATCTTTTATTGATGGCAAACGTTACTATGACAATAAAGCCACTTATAAAAAGATGAGAGATACATCAGATGAACTATGTAAAAAATATAAATTATCTGTCATTGATAAAAGAGAAGAAAAAGGCAAGCATTATGCTTAGTGGCAAGCAGAACAACAAGGAAAATCTACTTGGCGTTCTATTATTAAAAAAGATGTAGATGCCTAAGCCTATGGACAGTTTATAAACAATCTAAAATCTTTAGGCTTTGAAATACATTTAAATAAAAAATATATTACCGTTAAACCACCTAATAAAGATAGAAATGTTAGACTTCGTTCACTTACAAAAGGCGATAGTTATACAGTAGAAGCAATTAAAGAACGTATTCTTAATAAACAATTTCAAGCACCAGTACACCAGGAACAAATAATTACTATGCAGTTTTATTACATGGGACAATACCAGAAGTTAACAAAAAAAAGATAGGTCGATTACGAGGTTTATACATTCATCATCTTAAGTTTGCTCCATAAACCACTGTGTGTCTGGACCGAGCTTCACCCAGTAAGATAGCTCTAGCAACATACTTCATAGTTAATTCTAACAAAATAAGTGAGTTGTATATTGTCATTTAAGTTAATTTAAACCCATATATATCATTCAAAATAACTACAAAGATATTATCAATAGTAAAAACAATATAACATATTATCTATGTCATCAAATAATGTTATACTTAATTTAAGTATCTCTAGGAAATGGAGGAATTAAATATGAGTTTAAAAAATGAGAATCCATTTATACTCAACAAAAATGCTAAGTACACTGCATGTGTGGGAATTAATGGTGGGACAGATGACAAGATGATTCGAAAAGGTTATAAACAAGCAGTATCATTGCTTATGAGAGAAAGTATGAAAATGATTGATATTGATTTATATGTATACCCACTCATATATTGTGCTGGGCATAGTATAGAACTGGGACTAAAAATAATTATCCGAGATATAATTAAAATTTATAACATTAAGAATATAATGAATAGTGATATTGAAGAAACTTATAGGAAGATTAATACGCATAATATATTGCAGCTACATAATAATATAAAAAAGATAGGTACTATTGATAGCCGAATTTTAAAAAAATATAATGGAGTTGAGGGATATTTAAAAGATTATTTTAAGGATCCAGAAGGTGATGCTTTTAAGTATGAATCAAGTAGTGCAGGTATAGCACATATGCAAAGTAAGAGTATACAACATATCAATCTAGGAATCTTGATAAAAAGATTTGAAGTAATGAATAAGTATCTTGATAGCACATATCATCATTTGGAAGAATTAAAAATAGAGTATGAATGTCAAACATTTACAAAATCACTATCAAGAAATAATATTCATGATATTGCAAAGCAGCTACCAAAACACTCTGAATGGACCTTAGAAAGTTTTAAAGATATGAAAAATTCAATAAAAGAAGAATATAAAATAGGAACCAAAGAGTTATCAGATGCAATAAATATAATCAAATCACATTATGAATTCTGCAACCTTATAGGCTTAGAAGAAAAATATGGAAATTTATCTAATCATGTAATCCTAGAATATAAAAATCTTGTCACTAAGATTCAGGAATTTGATGAAAGTAGTATGTCTAGAAACAAGTCTTACAATAATACATTTAATATAATCAATAAAAGATCAGAACTAAGTAAAAAGGTGACAAATACATGGGATATGCATACAATAAATGTTATTCTTGCATTGCTAGATGTTGGTAAATTCAGTTATTATTATTGTGAAGATTTAGATAAGTTATATAAATATATGAATGATTCAAAATATGATAGAAGTTGGGCTATTGAAAAAATAGGGCGTCCTAAAAGTATGGAATATGTTCAGAATGGAATGAAAAAGTGTGGACAGATTACATATTTAAAATTATTAAATAGTTAGTAAATTTTATTGTCGTATGAGACATCATTCGATGTCTTTTTTTATTTGTGGTGAAGTATATGGTAGATTAGATAATTCATAATCCATACTAAAATGCAACATAGATAGAAATAATAATATATTCAAATTTGTTTAAAATATTTGGTATGCTCGGAAAGTATTTCCCTTTAGAATTTACAAGTATCATACAGATTATTATCTATATAGCTAAATACATTTTAAATGAACTAATTCCATTGTTTTGTTACTTTTTTTACTTCTAACATTTAATTTTTATGAATTTTTCTACCTATGAAAGGAAGAGGGTGAAATTATGCCAAAAATTGACTTAAGTGATTTATAGCCATATTTAATTAAAAAAATTGAAGTAGAGGTTTCTGAAGAAATACTAGAGGTACTTAATGAATTTAGAAAAGCAGAAGAAGCGTATGAAGCAAAGATAAGATATTATAAATCATACTTTTCTCTTGATTGTGACGATGATGTAAAAAAATTTGCAGTACATAGGGACAAAACACCAAATAAAATTATAGCAGTTATATTAGACATTGGAAGAAACGTATCTTATACACTAGTAAATGATAATTTGTTCTCTTGTATAAGAGTTGGAAATTTAGTACGTATCTCTTGTGGTTGCTTTAATGCATGGTTTATGATGATAAAATAGTTTCTAATGAGAAACTTAAAAAGCAAGTGTACAGAATATCTGAGATATCAAAAATATAGAAAATAAAAATAATAATTCGGAAATAATATGGGAAGTCTATTATGACTATCAACAAGCATTAGAAAGAAAAAAAGAGTTAGATGATAATGTATTATTCTATTTATTTAGTATCTCTAAGTTCGGCAATAAAAATAGAGATACTACTGTTTCTATTCGTTTGAATAAGCTTACCAATCTTTCAAGGGAAAGGAGGCAACTGTGTAAACACATCAAATAAGTATTAAATAGGCGCAAAGGTTGAGGGGTAATAGATTTCAGGTGGTTGTTTCTACTAGTTTTGATACAGGCAATATTCATAATCACTTTGTTTTAAATTATGTATCTTTTATTGTCGGAAAATATTACTAAGATAATACTACTTATAAAAAGATGATGAGCGACACATCAGATGAACTTTGTAAAAAGTATAGTTATCTGTTTTCAAAAAGACCCTCTACTAAAAAAAATCCATCCATATTAAAACAAGACAACATAAGAATGGATAAAATTACCTAAGGAAGCTATACACTTAAATACGAACAAGATTAAAAAAATTAGTTCTGTATTAATTCAGATAAATCACAAAAATTATAAAAAATAAAGGAGGCGAATCCGATGATTAAGCTTTTTCATTGATCTTTCACACTACTTTTAACACTAGCAACTTTCACCGCAATAGCACTGGGAACTATTTTCCCAAATACCCGATAGGCTTTGTAAAAAACATGAGTCGTTTATGCAGCAACGCCTTTTTCTGCTTTTTTCATGGCTTCTACGGTTTCCTTCTCAAGATTTTGATATGGAAATATGGAAAGCTTTCCTTTTGCCTCACTACGGTTGTTCATTTAGGTATTCATATTCCTGGACTCAAGAGCACTTCGTTCCTCTTCACGAAGTGCTCTAGCAAAAAAGCGATTATAAACTTTACTCGCACTGTAAACTGTTCGCCAAGGATTCGGCACGAATGATCCTATTGAGCCTGAAATAATCTCATAACTACCTTTGTTCAAATATAGTAAACAACTTCGATTTATCATCGTCATACCCATTACGTTTAAGTTAATCATCAAGAGAATATCCGCGGGCTTCATTTCCCGGAAAAGACCTGCTCTATCAAATCCAGCATTGTTAATCAGAACTTTAATATTTGGCTTCTGTTTCTGCAAAGCAGAATCTACAATTTCAAAACTCTTCGTGTCTGACAGGTCAAATGGCAGTATTTTTGCATCTGTCTAAATTAAGTATATTTATTATCCACTCAGATTTCAAGCAGCACTAGCTAGTATATAAAAACCATTTTTTACTAAAACATATATTCACCCCGTACGACTTGCAATACCATTAACACAATAACCAACAGCTGTACTTCCATGAACTCTAACGTGTACATGGTACAGGAATGGTGGCTGTTAATAATACATAATTTGTAGCTCTCCGTGTATATCGAGATATTAAAATACTACCAACTATACAAAAAAGTACGTAAATCCTTTTATATTAAGTTTAGTTAAGCAACACAATTCTATTACCTATATCAAATGCTTTTTGACAATCTACTGGGAAAACCTCTTCTCTCCGTTTCTTCCGATCTGCTTCGTTAAACGCAGCCATATGATATTTGCTATAATCTTTGACTTGAAGCGTTTCTGTCGAATATAGTGTTTCATCATACCCAAAACGATTGAACCACACCTTGTATGACTCAAACATATTAGCATATCCCTCTTTAATATACTGCTCTGGTACGTTCATTGTATAGATAAACGCAGATTTTTTTATATTACCATTATAGAAAGTTTCAGAATAATCATTATAGGAAAGATATTGGAATATAAAACGTTCTATAAAAGCCCTCATCATGGCAGTCACATCACCTAAATAGATGGGTGACCCAAGAATTAACCCATCACATTTATCTACTTCGTCAAGCACAGATTTAAGATCGTCCTTGACTGCACAATGACCTAAGCTCTTTCCATTTTTTATTTTGCAGGCCAGACATCCAATACAACCCTTATAATTTAAGTCGTAGAGGTGTATTAGCTCAGTCTCTGCTCCTACCGAGCGCGCCCCTTCAAGGGCTTTATTTAATAAGATATGGGTGTTCCAATTTTTTCTCGGACTCCCGTTGATTGCAATAATTTTCATAAAAATATCTCCTTTTTATAAGATTCATTGTTCTTGCTTAGCGAACAATTTACAAAAATTAACTATTTAGAGACATAAAAGTCAGTCTAGATAGAGGATAAAATAAATTATTGGTTTTTCCTGACTTATGATAGATACAAGTTACTAGATGAAAAGATATGGTATAGCAGCTATATAACTTACCCTTAGTGTTATCAGTAAGTTCATCCAATTAATCATATGAATTTATAGACTATTTATGAATTAACTTAATTGAAAGCTTTATTGCGTAAAACTTTAGTAATAAATATGTGTATTAAATTGTTAGGATTTGATGTAATAGTGTTAGGTATCACCAATCGGTGAGCGATTGCATCAGTCGTTGAAACAAAAAACTGTCTGTTATTAATTATATATTTATCTTTAACATCTTTTATAAGGCTTAGCTGCTGCAAACGAATTTTAGCATTTAAGCAAGTAATTAGCTCATCAAAAGTAGGATATCTTACTATGAACCAAACTTTAATACCCATATTGTTCACGTATAATATCCATACACATATTATACGCATCACTAGGAGTTACATGAACATCTGGCTCGACCCCTGAAATACGTATTGGCTCACCATTCTCCAATAGTATGGCAGGCTCGAATTCTATAAGCAACTTACTGTTCGGTAACTTAATTTGCATTGGTTGCATTCCAGAGCTACCTCCTCCATCACTAGCACTACCTATAATAGTTCCAAGTTCATAGTCTTTAACAGTCCTCAAAAAGTCATCGGCAGCAGAATAATTTACACCACTAGATAAAATATATAATTGATTGGGTTTATAGACCGTAGTATCAGCCTCAATTGTCCTATTTAATATAAATTTATTATTTTCAATATTATTATTTGATATGTGCTCTAGATATCTCAATGACTCTACTCCTTTAAATTCTAATGTTCTATGGCTTACTAAGTTTTCTGTTAGGATCAAAGACAATAATGAGGTCCAATACATAGTTGCACCACCACCGTTCTCTCTAATATCTATAAACATATTATTATATTGTTTTTCTTCCATCTTTGAGTGTATTAAAGAAATATTGTTTCCCATACCCACTAGGGAAAAGCTATCAATCTTAATATACAATGTGCTTAGTTCTTCCCAATCCTCTATTTTTATAGCTTCCTCTATAAGATTGGATGTATTTATACTGTCCTCTTGTTTTTCTTTAATATCTATATCCAACTCTCTAGTCAGATACTGATATCTATCTTCCACTTCTAAATTGTACATAGCTAAAAATGATAAATCTCACCCTGCCTAATTACCTCTTGATCAAAAATACCCTTTACATACAAATACCTTTGAACATCATAAAACTACAGATGTCCTTCTCCCTGAAATTCGTTAATCATCTTTCTCATCATTTGATAATAATCTATAAGTGTTGTATTTGCATGAATAGTATTTCGATATTTATTCTTTACATATTCTTTATCAAATCCATTACTTGCCAATAAATCAAAAAACATATAATTTTCTTCTAAAACATTCCATAAATAGTCATAATCTTCTAAGAACTCTTCTTTTGAAATGTGTATGCTTTTAGAACAACCACCAATACTAATAACTAATAAGAAACATAACAATACTTTACATATTTTTTTCATATTTAGCTCATCCCCTTTTTCATTATGTATTACACTGTTCCTATACTATAACTACCAAATGTATGGTCATGTATATTTACAACTTGAACCAAGACTTCGTAATCGTAATTTTTCATGATACTCCACTGCAAATATTTTTTTCATTAGAGGTTCCCTATATGTGGTCAACTCTGTTGCAAAGCTTTTAGTATACTAGCTAATTTGTTACTATCGGTATTATTTGCTGCATTTAATTTTTATCAAACATCAATCATATTGTATACCTGCAGATATTGTCTTATGCGATGAAATTTGTTCAAGCCTTGATCAGGTAACTGCTTATAAGATACTATCTAGAATTATTAAATA
>Ga0153917_1000167_pt1 | contig 60413 bp, 62 predicted proteins | sample TSFL001MetaG_FD_104695 | JGI IMG/M metagenome (GOLD analysis project Ga0153917, IMG submission 104695) | Attine ant fungus gardens microbial communities from Florida, USA - TSFL001 MetaG | ecosystem: Host-associated > Fungi > Mycelium > Unclassified | place: USA: Florida, Paynes Creek Historic...
ATAAAGAAAAACCCCGCAGACGTTAATCTGCGGGGCTTTCGAATGGTGGAGGCCGAGGTCGGAATCGAACCGGCGTAGACGGATTTGCAATCCGGAGCATAACCACTTTGCTACTCGGCCTCAAAGTTCGGATCTAGCCGCTTGCGCTTTGCTATCTCCTTGAAACTTCAGAGCTTTTTAAGCTTGCTGCGTTTCAATGGACGCCATTATGTCCATATTCGTTGATCCTTGCAACCCCTTGATTAGAAAAAATCTTCAAGGGGCTCAAGGTGTTAGCGCAAGCGGCCGAGTTTGCTCCAGAGACCGACGAGGGTGTTCTCCACCGTACCGCTAGCAGCCACGCCAATGCGCTCCTGCAAGCTCTTGCGCTCGGCAAAGCGCAGGTGGAACAGGTTGGCGTCACGGGCGCGCTCACTGAGGTATTCGTCGCTGGTGCGCAACTCGTCGACCAGCTTGCGGTTCAACGCGGCGACACCCAGCCAGACCTCGCCCGTGGCCACTTCGTCGATGTGCAACTGAGGACGGTAACGGGAGACGAAGTCCTTGAACAGCTGATGGGTGATGTCCAGGTCTTCCTGGAACTTCTCCCTGCCTTTCTCGGTGTTCTCACCGAACACGGTCAGGGTGCGCTTGTACTCACCAGCCGTTAGCACCTCGAAGTCGATATCGTGCTTCTTCAGCAGCCGGTTGACGTTGGGTAGCTGGGCCACCACGCCGATCGAGCCGAGCACGGCGAAAGGGGCGCTGACGATCTTTTCGCCGATGCACGCCATCATGTAGCCGCCGCTGGCGGCGACCTTGTCGATGCAGACGGTGAGCGGGATGCCGGCCTGACGGATACGTGCCAGTTGCGAGGCGGCGAGGCCATAGCTGTGCACCAGGCCACCACCGCTCTCCAGGCGCAACACCACTTCGTCACGGGGGGTGGCGAGGGTCAGCAGCGCGGTGATTTCGTTGCGCAGGCTTTCAGTGGCGGAAGCCTTGATGTCACCGTCGAAATCGAGGACATACACGCGGCTCTTTTCTTCGGCCTTGCCCTTCTTCTGCTGTTTTTCCGCCTTGGCCTGCTGCTTGCGCAATGCCTTGAGCTGGGCCTTGTCGAATACCCCTGCCTCCAGGCGCTCGCGCAGCTCCTTGTAGAACTCGTTGAGGCGGGTGACCTGCAAATGCCCGCCCGATTTGCGCCGTCCCTTGCCCCGCAAGCCGGCAATGGCCGACAAGACCACCAGGATGGCGATCACCAGGGTAGCGGTTTTGGCGAGAAAGCTTGCGTATTCGGCAAGAAACTCCACAGTAGTCCTCGAAGCCCGGAATTGAAGGCCCATCGTACCGAAGGTTGTGACAGTTTGGTACGTTCTTGTGACATTCCGAAGCAAATCGAAGAGATGCGTAGAGCCAGTCACCACAAGGCCTGGAGCTATCTTTCAGCCACCATTGCGGGCGGCATACGGGGGAACCTCGCTGGAGGCCTTAGCTTAGATGGCCTCTCAGAAATTTCTGTCAGTTTTTCATCAAGATGGATCTAAAGACCCACATCTCCGGTAATTGACGAGACGCGAGATGGCCCAATAAATGGCACGCAGTAACTAAGGACGTTCTCGCAGGCATGAAACAGACACATGACATGAGCGATGTCGAATTGCTATCGTCGGGCTTTCTCAGTCTGGATTGGACAGCATGGAGATCAGTTCATTTACCGAGTTCTACGAGGTCTTTTCGGAATATCGGAAGGACAATCGATGGATGTTCCGAGGACAGGCGGATGCTTCATGGGCTGTCGTGCCGAAAGCAGGTAGAAGTCCCTACAAGGAGCGCGATGACTTAGATTACTTGGCTTCTTGGAAAAGAAAGGCGTGCGAGTACATCCCCAAAACACCCACCACAGACTGGGAGTGGATGGCTATCGCCCAGCATCACGGGTTGCCAACGCGCTTACTGGATTGGAGCTATAACCCCTTGGTCGCGGCATTCTTCGCTTGCTTGTCCCATCCCGATTCAGATGCGGCCATATACTGCCTAAAGCCGAAGCTTTACATCACCTCGGAAATGTCTGGTCCGCGCCGACTGAAGAATATCGCAAAGTACAAACCAAACACCGTAGCAGCACGCATAGGGCGCCAGAGCGGGCTTTTCACCGCCCACCCTCACCCTGACCTCGACCTTTCCAAAGCCTTGCAGAAAGAGGACGAACTGGTCAGTCACACCATTAAGGCGGGATACAAACGTCAGATGATGTTTGACCTAAACCACTACGGCATCAATCGGCTATCCCTCATGGGGGACCTTGACGGTTTGTCTGCCCACATGTGCTGGGCCTTGGAAAACAGCCGTTACTGGACAGACCACGACGAGTTCATCACGGAGCTGGTGGGCCAACCGGCCATTAAATGAGTATCAGAAATCCAGCCCAGCTCTGAAGCGCTTAGCGGCCTCAGCGTTGACCATACGATTCACCCTCTGACGTTCCTTCTGCGCCGGGCTCAAAGAGCGCCCTCGGTTGAGGCGACGGAGAGTTTCATTTCGCTCCTGATTCTCAGACATGCGCTTGAGCATGACTGCACTATGATCATTACCCAGCGAGGCCATCTTGTCGGCCACCAGCGAGGCCACCTCCGGCATCTCAAGGACCGCCTCGAAGGCGTCATAGACCATATCCTCGAATGCTTGGGAGACCCACCCAGCGTACTTGATGGTCGCCCGTTTGGTAGCCCAAGAGCCGGTGCCGTTAGAGCTGTGCAGATTCTGCATAGCTTCCATACGTTGGGCTTGTTTGGTTCGCCACTGTGCTGGAGCTTTGCCCTTGGGCAGCCTCAAGGTCCGCCAGATGTCCGTCAGGTCCCATTGGCCCTTGGCGTTAGCCTTGAAGGCGTGACCTTCAATGATGATGACGTGACCGGCATGCTTGTGTTTGATGTCGATATTCATTGGTCGTATTTCCTCTTGTTTGCTTCCTCAAGTTCGCTCCCACAGCCCAGCGCAGAGACCCACGACAAGGGTTCTGGACAATGGCATGAAGAAGCAAACAGGAAGACTCTGCGGTTGGTTACTGGCGGTGCCCAGCGACGGGCAAGGAGGCACAGTGATTTGATGTTGATGGTGGTGGCCTGATAACGACCACTTCTGAAGGTGAAGCTCTGGGAGGCGAAGAGAGGGACCTAAGGAATACCTTAGCCCCCCCTCCCCTTATAGTGAGGGTTTTTGTTGCCGTACCGAATGTGACCGAAGGCGGCACACTGGTCACACCAAGAGCCGTCACTTCGAGGTATCAATGCCCCACTCTTGGAACATCTCGGTGACGAACCTCTGGCTTGCTGGGTCGTTGGGCACCAAGTTACGGAAGGCGTTATAGAGGCCCGTCTGATACTCAAGGTCATCCGAAGCGCTATCAGAAACCACACGCCCCATAGCGTTGTAACCGAGCTGCGCCACGTTCACCCCGAGGCCAGCCGCTGGGACCTGCTTCATGAGTCCTTGGAACACCTCTCCCGCGTAGTCGCTATCAGCCAACCCGTAGAGCCAAGCGCCTCCCTTTCGCTCCTTAGGCCTTGCGGTTTCTGGGAGAATCGAGGAGCGCACGGAGGCAGCAGCATCAAACCCCAGGGGAGCCGCAACGACGTTGAAGACACCAAAAGGAGACCCGAGGTACGACCCACGGGACAAGGCAGCGTAAGCGAGCATGCCGGGGCTCGTTTGGTCCTCAACGAACTTCTCACGGGAATGCTCGGGGAGCGTCTGGGCTCTGATGTGGGTCTGAGCGACCTGATAGGCCCCGGCGAGCATCACCGAAAGAGCTGCCGTAAGGGTCTGGTCCAGGGTACGTCCATTGAGGCGCATCTCATTGATGCCCCTTACCAATCGACTGTTGACGGACTTGATAACGAAGGACTTGAACTGCATGAGCATCTTCACGAACGGCCCATAGGCCTTGGTGTCCTGATTGCTGACCTTGTGGGGCCGAATCATCACTTCATCGGCGAGGCGATCAGCGATACGCCAGAGGTCCATAGCCCTTGGGTCACTTGCAAAGGAAGCCATATCGTTAACCACCATCTTCCCATCAGGCCCCTTGCTCATGCTGGAACGCACAAGGTCCTTCACGCCTTCCCATTGGGCCTTCGTGATGGATGCCGAGTTGAGCAAGGCCCCCTCATTCAAAGCGAGCGAATCGAATGGGTTCTTCCCGCCCAAGTGGACGTGCCGAACGATGTCCCCAAGGATTCCTTTACGACCAGCGTCAAGGAGATGGTTGGATGTCCCTGTGAGGAGCTGGGTGAATGGCGACTTGCGGGCTGCATACGAGGTGGCCGCTCGGAGGGACGCCATTGGTCCCACAAGACGCTCCGAGGTCCCGGCGTTTCTCAGAGATTCCGCGATATCTCTTCTGGTCGGCGCCAAGAAATCATCCAGTTCCCGCCCGAACAAGGCAGCGTGCATATCCTCCAGCTCGGAGGCCTTCATCCCGTACTTCTTGGAGGTTAACTCCTTGTAGATCGGGATGTTGTGGCCGAGCATGCCGCCGTAGCCACGGGTGATGAGCCCAGCCATTTCCGTGAAGTTCTGAGCGGCCATGAGGGCGTTCTTCAGGAAGAAGCTGGAGTCCGTCAGGGATCGCAGGGCCGAACCCAGGGCCTTATCAGGATCACGCCGCGCCTTGCCGGTGATGATCTTCAAGGCTTCCTCCAGGGCCTTACGCTCCCCGTCTGTCGCGTCCGCCAAAGCCTTGACCTCAGCATCTACCTCCTTCGCGGTCTTCCCCGTCGCCCCCATGATTGCCACATCACCGTTCACATGCCGGTCATAGGCAGGGAGAACCTTGTGGACATTGAAATCCCGCAGGTCATTGATAGAGAACTCACCATGGGGTGTCTGTACGGTCATATCGTTGTCGAACAGGTGGCGCCCCTTGAGGAACGGATTGTCCCCAATGGCGGACGAAGAGCCCTGATAGTCCACTGCCTGGGAGGTCAAGGTGGGGTCGTTACTGATCCCGTATGCCTTCGCCCGTGCGTAGTCCTCAACGCTCTGTACGGGCTTCCCCGAGAACTCAGCGGCTTCCTGTAGGGCCTGATCGACTCGCGCTTTGACGTGAGGTCGGGCCGCATACGACCGCAGCATGGAACCCATAATGGCCTCTTGTAGAGCCTCACGGGAGCCAAGGAGATTGGTCCAATGAGCCCGTGCTGCATTGTCGAAGATGACAGGGAAGTAGCGCCCACTGTGCCGAGTAGATTCGAGGAGGGACCGAGCGCCCAGGTTGCCGAACTGAGCTGGGTTCTGTAGGTAGTCAAGCTTACGGTCCGTGTGCTGGCCAATCTGCTCCATGTAGGAACGCTCAGCTTTCGACAAGCTACCAGCCCGCGACCCCGCCTGCTCCTCAAGGGCCTCAATGACCCGCCGATCAAGAGCCTCTTGGACATCCACGCGATCTCCTGGGGCCGTCGAGTAGACCGGTTCCTTGAGCGCCTTTCGTTGAAGATCGGAAAGCTGGTTATACGACCGATTGTCCTGGGCACGGGTCCGTTCAACGATGTCAGAGGCTACAGTGGCGAACCGCCCGTTCGTCCCTGATACCGTGCCGGTAGATGGTCTGAGAAGTTGACCAGCAAGGTTCAGCACTCCCTGGTTCTCAGAGCGCAACAAGGTCTGACCGATCTCCGTAAAGCCGCCCATATTGACGCCCTTCGCGGCCTGCTCCAGTTGCTCTGCCTGAGCCATGCGCGCAGCGTTGATCGGGTTGATAGGGTTGGTGGAGCTGACGATGTGCCCTTCTGGGGTGGCTACAGCTCCAGGCTCAAAGTCCACGGGATGAAGCTCAACGCCTCCTACAGTAACCGAGGGTGTTCCCTCTGGGGCGTGGTACAGGGCTCCTTCTGGGTTCGTCACACGGGACTCTGCGCGGATCAGTACAGGACTCATGTCGTCTACTGGTTGGACATCCGGCCCGTGGGTAGCCCGTGGGGACCTCGCAAAGATGGCCCCCAGGGCTCCTCCGAAGATTGCACCACCAGCGGTGGCCGTTCCGATGTGGGTGTCCCCACCTACAGCGGCTCCCCGAAGGACCTCGGAGGTAGCCCCGGTGACAGCCCCATGGATGGCCATTGCAGCAGTACCGGCAACCTTCCCGCTCGATAGGCCTGGGATAGGCACATAGGTCACTGGGTCAGTGGCAGCCCCCACGATGCCTCCTGCGATCTGGGCGCCCGTACCAGCAGATACGAAATCGTCATCATACTGTTGGTTCCCAAGGACGGTCGGAAGGATTGCCTCCCACTCGGACCGCTCAGCCGAAGCGAAGGACCTGTAATACGAAGGACGAACCCCATAGCATCCAATGCAGCGAAGTCATCGTCGGTCATGGGGTTGTCCCGCATGTGCCCTACCGGCCTCATGGTCTGGATGACGGTCCCAAGGTCCGCGCCTTCTGCCATGTAGCCACGGAATGCAGCACCGACTACGTTCGTCGCAAGGGAGGCCTCAGTGGCCTTGCCGGTTCCTTGGAACAGCTCACCGAAAAAACCGCTTGGGTCCTCCTCGGTGGTGCCTTTCAGTTCATCGAAGGTATGGCCCCTCTGGACTGGGGAGCCAGTCAGGCTAAGCGCTTCCTGGGCGGGAGGTTCCCTATCGAGAGCCTTGAAGGCCTCCAACTGAGAACTCTGGGCCACATCGCTGAGGTTGCGCATGTAGGCCAGCCCCTCCGCTCCGACCTTGGACAAGTCCCCGCTGCGTGCCGCCTGGACCTGGGGGCGACCCAAACGACCCTCCCCTTGGTTGTACGCCAGGGCTGCCACCAGCTCGTCCCCATCGTAGTTATCGATGAGTTGGCGCATGTGGCGGGCCATCGCCGGGATCGCCTTGGCGGGGTCCAAGCGGTCCTCTGGAGTCATCAAGCCGAAGGCTCTACCGGTCGCGGCGGTGAACTGAGCGATTCCCAAAGGACCGGTGGGCGACTTAGCGTCAGCCTTGAAGCGGGACTCGTTGAAGATCTGCTTATGCAGTAGCTCATAACGGACCCCTTCAGCCTCAGCCGCTTGTCGGATAAGGTCATCGTAAGGGGTCCCAGCAGCTTGCAGTGCTGCGTATTCCTTCTTGCTGTTGCTGGACATTCCGTGTCCCTCCTTGGTCTGTTGTGTTTCGGACCCAGAGGGACGACAGCCTTACGGCTGTGCGTACCCTTTGAATCCTTCCTGGGAGCGCTTGATGCTTCGAATTTCCTGGGCTCTGCGTTCCTCCTCGGCGGCCTTCGCCTTCGCCTGAGCTTCTGCCTTCTTGCCGAGGTACTCAGCCTTGATGCCGTCAAAGTCGATTGGTTGAATGCGACCGTTCCAGGTCTGGATGAAGAGATGATCACCCCGCGAGACAACGCATACGCTCCCGCGAGCGTACTCCGGGTGAGCCTGCATGAACTCCTCAAGTGCACTGTCCACTGCCGTTTGGCCTGCCTTCCAACTGTCAGGGTCGGCAGGGTCCAACATCAGGTCGGTCTTGAAGACCTTGCCGATGGCTTGGCCCTGCCCGAAGGTGACGGTGTTTCGGCTAACGAAATCCTCGGTAGCCCTCTCGGCGGACTTTGGGGACCCTGTGAGTGCTACATGAGCGTCGTAGACAGCCCGAGCCATGCCGTTCATCTCGGCTGGCATTGCCCCCGCAAGTGAGTTGCTCTTGCGCATCAGGACCGTGAAGTCCCTCGCCTGGGCATTTCGCTCCTCACGGGTCAGTTGGGTCTGTGCCCGCTCGGCCTCTACCACCACGGAGAAGTCGATTCCCACACGGTCCATGGCATTGAGCTTCAGCATCAGCTCAGCTTTCTCTTTGTAGAGCCGGGCCATTTGTACGGGCTCCGCCTTGACCAACTGCCGCAAACGGTCGAGCGCTGGGTAGTCCCGCTGGGTCTCCCCTGAGATAACCAAGCCATCCCATTCGGACATCGCTTGATCCACGAACTCGCCCATGATCTTCTTGAAGGGACCACCCTCTCGATCTGCTGCCACGTACCGAAGCGTGAGGTTTGTCTTCTCGGTGTCGCTGAGGGTCCCGCTGTTGATTCGATTCATGATGAAGTGAGCCGCATTGGCCTCATCTTCTCGGGTGTACTCCCCGGTGGCCTCGTTGGTGGCCATAAGGGCCGGATCGGTTGAGACCAACTCCCCCTTCATCTTCCGCTGCCACTGCTGGACAATGGCCAACATCCTATCGTCAGCTTTCGCCTGCTTCTCAATAGCCTTCGCGGCCTTGCTGTTGGCCTCACGGATGTTCCCCAGGACCCGCCCTCGGGCAGCATCAAGCATCTCTGTCTGGGACGTGACCATGCTGCTGTCTTGGATGGAGTTTAATCGGGACCGCAGTAAGTCGAGCTGGCTCAGTGCTGCATGGGAGTCTGGGTTATCTAATGCGTCCTGTAGGTCAGAATGGAAGCTAAGGGACAGCTCCCGGCTGCGCTTGAAGGCAGCCTCCCCGGCCTTCACTTGGTAGCTCTCCAAGACCTCAGGGCCAACGATGTCCCGAATCTTTCGAGGCTGCCCATAGAGGACAACCTCCTTGTCCCCGAGGTTCTTGAAGAACGCATCGGCCCCAGGTTGCGCGGCGTTCTGAGACAGGGCGTCTCGAAGGGCAGAGACCGCAGCTCCATCAGTTGGGATGGAGCCTGATTCAAGGCTGGCGGTGAAGTAGTTGGCGAACTCCTGAGGTCCCGTGGGGGACCGCAAGAACCCCTCGTCCGCGAAGAGAGACCCGAGGTCCGATGCGGCCTGCATCTGGGCCATTGCCTGGGTCTGCTGGCTGAGGAACCGCGCATGGTGGTCAAAGACAGCCGCGCTCCGCTGAACGATGTCGGCACTGAAGCCCCGCATGTAGTCTTCGTCCTGGGCGTCAATGCCATAGGCCTCCGCATAGGACTTCAAAGCGTTGTTCAACCTCTCATTGCGGTACTCAACGAGGTCCTTCTGGGTCTTGAAGGCACCTTGGGCAACCTTCTGCTGGATGTCAGTTTCGACCTCAAAGGCAGAGTTGCGGCCAGTCTTGAACCGGAGGGCTCGCATCGCTCGTTGGTCGTCTTGGTACAGCAAGGTCCCATCAGCCGTTGCCGCCCGGAGCTGCTCAGGGGTCATCTTGGTGAGGATCTCGTTGGCCCTGGCGTCCGCTTGTTGTTCAGCCGCACGGTCATAGCCTTGGTAGAACCTTGCCGATGCCTCACCGAAGCTCAGGAGGGCTTGGCTGACTCCGTTAGATCCCGAGGAGGCCTGAACGTTGGCCGCTCGATACCCCAAGCGCCCAGTGTCCCGAAGACGCTCTACCCCTGTTCGTTCCTGAGCGTCTACAGCTTGGCTAAGTAAACTTGCCGGTATACGTCCGCGTTGTGTCATCGTTGTTCCTCCGAGTGGTCAAGTGTGGTGTTTGTTGTCCTATAAGTGAGGGTTTTTAACGACACCAGTTGAGCACTCGGGTGGGTGACCCAGAAGAACAGCAAGGCCATCCTTCAACTGATCAATTTACCCGGCACAAATTATGGCGCGCCTGAGCGATTGGCCAGACAGCCAGCTATCAGGTCTGCCCTACTGCCTATAAGAAGAACAACAGCGCCATCTTCGGGAACCGGAACAAGGAGGTACTTTAGGTCATCTCGTAGAGCTGTTATTTGCTTGTTAGCACAAGACAAATTCCATGACCTGAGTCGAACTTCATGTTGACAATTTGTCGCCACACTGAGCTAACCCCAAAGGGATTCTCTTATAGTATCCGGCGTTAATTCCGAAGCCCTTGATATAGAGCCTCCGTGCCCAGTTCAGCCGCCAATGCGCCCTTGATCTCAGGGTGCCGCTCGATGTAAGAAACGATCCCGTGAGCAGCGTGCCGAGCAGCTTTGGCAACTCGCTGGGCCGTGCGTAGCGTGTACTCACCCGTCTGACAGGCATCCGCTGTGATGCCCGTGAGGAACAGAGCAGCGAGCACCGCTCGGACCTTCACGTTGACCTTTCCGTTCGTGGTTCCTGCGCTGGTGGCAATCGATCCTCGAACGATGTCCTCCACCCATGGCAGCGGTTCGGGCGAGGCCAAGAGATGCATGTAGTCAGCCACCGGATTCACATAGTTGATTCTCGGGCGTCCCCGGCTTGGCTTGGCAGTGTCTTCCGCCTGGGTCAGGTCGGACGTGGTAAAGGTAGCAGCTTGATTCAAAATGGCATCTCCTCGGGTTCGTTGGGTTGGCGGATTGCCTTCCCTACAAGTGAGGAGATTTGCGACAGTACCGAAAGTGGCTGCTCCGAGCCTGGGTAAGATGGGCCGTTGTGCTATCTCACTCGCGGGAACACCGGGCGATCAAATCCTTGGGCTTCGTTAAGCTTCTGGCGAGAATGGTAGATCGAACAGCCATGAGTTCGATTTGATCTTATGGCCGTCCCTACAGGATTCCTGTAGAGATTCTATGTCCGATACCAGCAGCTTCACGCCTTCGCGGTGATGTCCGTGCTGCCGATGGTGGGGCCTGGAGGCTGAAAGGATGCGCTGTCAGGGCCTGAATCATGGACTTGAGTTCGATCACCTCGCCTCGGAGGGTTTTCAACTCGTCCATGATGCCCACGGCGATGGGGTTGGAGGATTCTTCGGCGTGGTAGGAGCCAGTCTTACGGATGCTTGGGAGGACTTCCTCTGCGACCCACTTTCGGAAGGGCTCGGACTGAGGGGCCTTACCACGAAGAAGCATGGCGTAGACTTCGCTCTCCTTCATCAGAGCGGTATTGGAGCGGAGCTTCCGGCCCAGGTCATCCAGTGGGAGACTAATTGGGGAATCTCCAATCAGTCCCGACAGTGTTAGGCCCAGGCTGTAACCCTTGCGGTAATTTGCTACCGCATTGGCTGGGTCCTTCAGGCCCGCAGCCCGTGCTACCTGTGTGGCCACAAAGAGCAGCTCATGCTCTGGGTGCCCCACAAGGACATCGAGTTCGATGCCCATGAAGTTTCTTTTCTCGAATTTCATTGTCGTTGCGGTTGTCATTGCATTCCCTTCTTGAGATGAAAATGCACAACCAGTTACGACATCACTCAGGCATCTCGTTGATCTCAATGCGCCCAATAATGTCTTGCCAGTTGTACACGAAGCGTTTGGCCTCACCGTCCTCTGTACGTTGCTTGATAGCCACGTAGGTCGGCTGGATGTCCACGGCGAGGGATTTGACTCCCCGAGGAATAGAGGCTTAGATATCGCGCCAACTTAAGGAAAGCCCATGCCATATACAGTGATTGTTCTACAAGCCCTCGCGATCCAGCTCGTAATAGGCTTTGCCGCTGCGTTAGTTACAGGACACATGGGGAACCCTGTAATGTACTGGCGCCGTAAGATTCTGCGTGCTCTATGGGCACTTACTGGCTGGCTCCTCTTGGCTGCTATCGCCTGGGACACTTACCAGTGGGTTGCACACCGATAAGCCTTCCCCAAGCAACACCACCCGCCAGTGCCCTTCGAGAAAACAAAAAGGCCGCTCAATAAAGAGACGGCCCTGTTATCAATCTGGATTACCGCTGCGCCTATTTCTTGCGAACCTTCCCCAGGAAACAGGCTTTCATGGCCTCTTCGAGTTTCCCTACGGCAAGCCTCGAATCCCCTCCGTACAGATCGAAGGTAATCGTTTGAGAGCTATGGCCGAGGATGCCCTGCACAATGCTCACCTGAATGCCGTGGTGCTTCATCAAGCCAGCCAGGGAGTGTCGTAGGGAGTGGTACGTTAAGCCCTCCCCAGAGTCATGCTGAAGGACATCCCGAAGGGTCTCATTAAGGACCCGTGTGAAGTTATGGCTCACTCGATCAAACAGCTTGTCCTCGCAGCTCTCGACGTAGGTCAGGAAGGCCTGAAGGTCAAACCCATAGGCCCCATCGACCAGAGGGACCACCCGGTTGGAATGCTTGTTCTTGAGGCTCTTCCCATCGTTGGTGTTCATATCAATGACCACCACATCCCCGATCCTTCGGACATCCGCCTTGGTCAACTGAAAGATTTCACCGATGCGAGCCCCAGTGATAGCTCCAAGGGACATTGCCCAGCGCTTCCAACTCGATACTGGCAGCTCCGCCATGCGATCCATGAGGGTCTGAATCTGCTCCTCCGTGAAGGCCTTTCGACCACTCTCGGCACCCTTACTGATCTTGAGGCCCTTGTTGAAGGCCTTCTCTATATAGCCGTTGTTCTCTGCCCAGGTGAGGAGCGTATTCAGGCGGGTCAGGAGCTTGTTCACCGTGAGGGGCTTACGGCCTTCTGTTAAATCGGCCTTGAGCTTCACCATGTCGGCCCGTGTGTGGGTCTTCAGGTTTAGCTCCTCACGGGTCTCTGGGTCTGTGAGGGCTTCCGCGAGGGTCTTGAAGGCGCTCTTCATGTCCCTGATGGAGCTTGCCTGGAGTTGGTCGGCTTGCTCTTCGAGGTAGAGGACGCTCAGTTGGCTCAATGTGACCAGATCCCCTGACGGCTGAGGGACAGTCGAGGGCGCTACGGGAACCTCAGGAGTCTTCGGCGCAGGTGCGGCCCCAGTAGCCCAGACATCGAACATCGCCCGCACCCGCTGTGCCTCCCTCATCCGCTGCGCGCGCTCTGCGGGGCTCTTGGCGGTTATGATGCTTATTTCAGAGGCAACCAATGCTAAATGGAGTTGTGCCGCCGTCTCAGCCCTCCAAGCCGCAAGCTGCCTTTCAGATGCCGCGCCATACAGGGCTCTAACGTCTTCATAAGCTTGATTTGCTCCCACAACTGCGGCCTGAGCTTCTGCAACATCATCATGACAAGCCTGTAGCAGCGACCAAAGGTCCCTGTTATCAAGACCGCCCATGTCCGCCCAAATCACCTCGGGACGCATCGTAGTTGCAGCATTCATACACGCACCTCCCCAAAGGCTTTGGCCAGTGCGTCTACCATGAGCTTCATGGAGGCCGCTGCATTGCCGCCGTAGAGGTCGAACGCCAAGGCCCCCGAGCTATGCCCCAAGATAGCCTGAACGATGCCTACTGACACCCCTGCGGTCTTGAGGTCAGAGGAAAGCGAGTGCCTTAACGAGTGGAACGACAATCCTTCCCCCGTCTTGGTCCCCAGGACATCGCGAATCATCTGGTTGATGAGCTGATCGAAGCCGCTCTGGGACCGGTTGAACAGACGCCCTTGGGTCTGTGAGAGCTTCTCAAGGTGCCCTTCAGGAATGCCCAATAGAGGCACGGTACGGCGACTGAAGGAGTTCTTCAGCGTCTTTCCGTCCTTGTCGTTGATGTCCATAACCCATTGGCCATCGGCCTTGTAGATATCGCTACCGGTGAGCTGGTGGACTTCCCCGATGCGCGCTCCCGTGGCGATCCCAAGGGCTATGGCGGACGCCTTCCAATCCTCCCCGAGGTTACTCAATGCCCAGTCCTGTAGATCCCTCAGGTGGTCCCGAGTGAATGCCCCTCGGGCGCTCTCGGCGCCTTTGGCAATGGTCAGCTTCTTGGAGTAGTCGCGGTCAATGATGCCAGTGGCCACAGCCCAGCTCATGACCGAACAGGCATGGGTGATGATCTTGTTAACCGAAGATGCCTTACGGCCATCAGCAAAGAGAGCATCGCGAAGACCCACGAAGGTCGCCCGTGTGTGGGTCGCCATGTCCTCGTCCTTGAGGTGCCCAATGATGACCTTGGTGCAGCTTTCCCAGTTCTTCAACGTATTGGGTGCCAGATCCCCGCCCCGCTCTGCCTTGAAGGCTTCATAGAGAGAACGGAAGGTAGTGCTCCCCGTGTTCGTAGAGGCTGGCTTACAGATAGGGACAGGCACCCGGCCAAGGCTATCGACTACAGGCGAATCATTAGCAATATCTATCGAGGCGCTCAAGTCCCCATTGAGCAGATCCAGCAGAGGCTTCAGGTTCCCGCTGTGCCGCGCTTGGGCAGCTAAAAGTACACGCTGAGCCATCAGTACAGCTTGCGCCTGGGGCACTCCCAAGGGCAGGTCACGGGCAATTTCAGCGAGATCGCCTGAGACATCCGAAAGCACCAACCCATATGCATCACCTTGAGGATTCCCCAATGCTGCCTCGGCAATGTCCCTGAGATTGTCCCGTAGCTCCTCCCACGTAGCCTGGGGATTGTCGAGGTGGAATGCCTTGAGTGTTTGCAACAGGTGCTTAGCGGTCGTCATTGCAGTGGGTCGGTGTGTGGTCTTCAGCGAGAGCGAGTAGGAGGCGTGGGAGCCCTTGAGGCGGACCCGGAGATAGTACAGGCCTGAGTCCCGTCGATAGACATAGGGGACAGCCAGTTGTGACACTTTGTGACTCTGCGAGGCCTTTGGATCGATAGGAAAGGTGGTCATTTTTCGGTGGAAGCCTTGTGCTACGTGGGCTTACCCGAGATCAAGGACAGTTGGCAAGAAACTCCACATTGACTCCTTGATAGACCAGCGCCTCAGGGCGCGAAACTGCACCAAGCATACCGGTGCGCTTGTGACGCTGCCAGCCAGGGAAAACGCTGGCAACACAGTTCAAACAAGCTTTTCAAACGCTTGTATGTTTTTTCGTTGACAGCCTGTCTGTCCCATCCTAACCTCGCAGCAACTCCATTGGGCCGGACCTCTTCGTGGGCACTATCTACCTGATCCGACATGGCCAAGCCTCCTTCGGTGCCGATGACTATGATGTCCTCTCACCCTTGGGCGCCCGTCAGAGCCAAGCCCTGGGCGAGCATCTGGTCCAACTCGGCCTGCGCCTGGACCGCTGCCTGGCCGGCGACCTGCGCCGCCAGCAGGACACCGCTCGCCTGACCCTGCAGAGCATGCAGGCCCATGGCTGCCCAACACCGGCTATTGAGACCGACGCCGCCTTCAACGAGTTCGATGCCGACGGTGTCATCCGCGCCCTGCTTCCCGGTCTGCTGCCGCAGGAGCCCGATGCGCTGCACATCCTGCGCAACGGCACGACCCACCGCAGCGAGTTCCAGCGCCTGTTCGCCCTGATGGTGCAACGCTGGCATGACGGCGACCACGAAAGCAGCGACCTGGAGACCTGGCAGGCGTTCACGGCTCGGGTCCAGGCCGGCCTGTCGCGGGTGCTCGAAGGCGCCGCCAGCGGGGACAACATCGCCATATTCACTTCTGGCGGCACCATCGCCGCCCTGCTCCATCTGGTTACCCGGATCACCCCCAGCCAAGCCTTCGCGCTGAACTGGCAGATCATCAACACGTCGCTCAGCCAACTGAAGTTTCGCGGCAACGACGTGGCACTGGCTTCCTTCAACAGCCAAGCCCACGTGCAGCTGTTGAGGGCGCCGGAGCTTGTCACCTACCGATGAGCCCGGCCTGTTGTCCCCAAGGGGACGTGAATATCACTCTATAAGGAATGCGCCATGACCTCCGTAGCTGATGCCGTCAAGAAGATGCAAGAGAAGTTCAACCCATCCGCTGCCGCCGGCCTGGACCTGGTGTTCGGTTTCAACATCACCGACGAAGACAAGCACTACGCGCTGATCGTCAAGGACGGCACCTGCGACCTGCAGGAGGGCGAAAACCCGGACGCCAACTGCACCCTGGTGATGGACAGCGAGACCCTCAAGGGCATCGTCAGCGGTGAGACCGACGGCATGCAGGCCTTCATGAGCGGCAAGCTGCGCGTCGAAGGCGACATGATGCTGTCGATGAAACTCAGCGAGCTGTTCCCGGCCTGAGCGGCATGAACGCTTGCCGATGAAAAAACCGAAGCCCCAGGCTTCGGTTTTTTTTTGCCCAGCCAGGCACGCAAGGCCTATCAGGATGAGTGATCGACCGGCAACACCCCTGCCTATAACCCCTTGGTACGCTTGTACCAGCGCCAGCCTGAAATTAGATTAGCCAATAGTCCTTGCCATTTAAAATAAGGGAAACGCATGACGCTCATCGACCAGTCCACCCAGGTACGCCCCGGCGAAGAGCTCGACGCGGCCGTCATCGCTCCCTATCTCAAGGCCCATATCCCAGGTCTGGATGGCTCGCCCACCATCAGTCAGTTTCCGGGCGGCGCCTCCAACCTCACCTACCTGGTTGCCTACCCTGGCCGGGAGCTTGTCCTGCGCCGCCCTCCGTTCGGCCACAAGGCCAAGACCGCCCATGACATGGGCCGGGAGTTCCGCATCCTCAACCAGCTCAACAGCGGCTTCCCTTACTGTCCCAAGGCCTACGTGCACTGCACCGATGAGTCGCTGATCGGCAGCGAGTTCTATGTGATGGAGCGGGTCAAGGGCATCATCCTGCGTTCGGACATCCCGTCCTCGCTGGGCCTGGATGCCAGCCGCACCGAGGCATTGTGCAAGAGCTTCATCGACCGCCTGGTGGAGTTGCATCAGATCGACTACAACGCCTGCGGCCTGGCCGATCTGGGCAAGCCGGAAGGCTATGTACAGCGTCAGATCGAAGGCTGGACCAGCCGCTACGAAAAAGCCCTGACCCCGGATGCGCCACAGTGGAAACAGGTGATTGCCTGGCTGCATGACAAGATGCCCGCCGATCACCCGCGTCCCGGCCTCGTGCATAACGACTACCGCTTCGACAACGTCATTCTCGATGCCGAGAATCCCATGCGCATCATCGGCGTGCTGGACTGGGAAATGACCACCCTCGGTGATCCCCTGATGGACCTGGGCAACAGCCTGGCCTACTGGATCGAGGCCAACGACCCGCCACCGGTGCAACTGATGCGCCGCCAACCGAGCAACGCTCCAGGCATGCTGAACCGTCGCCAGTTCGTCGACTATTACGCCGAGCGCGCGGGTATCCGCCTGGACAACTTCGATTACTACTATTGCTATGGCCTGTTCCGCCTGGCCGGGATCGTCCAGCAGATCTACTACCGCTTCCATCATGGCCAGACCCAGGACAAGCGCTTTGCCCAGTTCATCCACATGAACCGGCTGCTGGAGCACATGGCCCTGCAAGTGATCGACAAGTCCTCACTCTGACAACAAGGAAAAACCGGCATGTCCAAGACCACGCTGTTCGACCTCGACGGCAAGATCGCCTTCGTTTCCGGTGCCAGCCGCGGCATCGGAGAGGCCATCGCCCATCTGTTGGCCCAGCAAGGCGCCCATGTGATCGTCTCGAGCCGCAAGCTAGACAGTTGCCAACAGGTCGCCGATGCCATCACCGCCACCGGTGGCAAGGCTACCGCAATGGCCTGTCATATCGGCGAGGTGGAGCAGATCCAGCAGGTGTTCGCGCACATCCGCGAGCAGTTCGGTCGCCTGGACATCCTGGTCAACAATGCCGCCACCAACCCGCAGTTCTGCAATGTGCTGGACACCGACCTGGGGGCCTTCCAGAAGACCGTGGACGTGAACATCCGCGGCTACTTCTTCATGTCGGTGGAAGCCGGCAAGCTGATGCGCGAACATGGCGGCGGCAGCATCATCAATGTGGCCTCGATCAACGGCATCTCGCCAGGACTGTTCCAGGGCATCTACTCGGTGACCAAGGCAGCGGTGATCAACATGACCAAGGTGTTTGCCAAGGAGTGCGCACAGTTCGGCATCCGCTGCAATGCGCTGCTGCCCGGCCTGACCGACACCCGGTTCGCCTCGGCGCTGGTGAAGAACGACGCCATCCGCAACGCTGCCCTGCAGCAGATCCCGCTCAAGCGCGTGGCCGATCCCGGCGAAATGGCCGGCGCGGTGCTGTACCTGGCCAGCGAGGCCTCCAGCTACACCACCGGCACGGCGCTCAACGTGGACGGTGGTTTCCTCTCCTGATCAGGCTTTGAGCGCCTGCGACGTCCTGATGGAGGCGGGCGTGGCCAAAATGGTCCCGCCTGATAGGCAGGTTGAGCCTCGTCAACCTCAAGTTGACAGCTCAGGTATACTGCCCGCTTCGGCCCACGCCCAGGACCCTGAACATGACGGAAAACAGCTTCGCCTTTCGCCTCAAGGAACTGCTCGAACACCACAAGCTGACCCTGCAGGCAGTGGGTACGGCGCTGGGCATCTCGCGCACAGCCGTGCACAAGTGGACCCGCGGCGGCGAGATCGACTACGACAACCTGCGCAAGCTGGCGGACTTTCTGAAGGTCAACTGGATCTGGCTGCGCTATGGCGAAGAGGCCTTGCAAAGCGTGCAGCACACCGAAGTGGTGGAGCTGCCGATGACCGATGTGCGCCGACGCTACACCGCCGAGATCATGGAAAGCGAAACGCGCATGAAACTGGCCCAGGAAGGTGCGCGGATCGTCACATGGGAGTGGAACCTGGTCAGCGACGAGGTGACCTACTCGCCCAACGTCGAAGCCGTGTACGGCTGGCCGGTGCGCCGCAACGAAGACTTCTGGGTGCATGTCGCTCCTGAAGATGCCCTGCAGATGCATGCCATGTACACCCGGGCGGTGGCCGCCGGTACAGGCTGCGAGTGCGACTTCCGCATTACCCGTCCGGACGGCAGCCAGCGTTGGATCGCCTCGCGCGCCACGGTGCTGCAGGACAGCGCCGGGCGCTCGGTGAAGATGGTCGGCATCAGCATGGACGACACCGAGCGCAAGGTCGCCGAGGCCGAACTGCGCCAGAGCGAGGAACGCTTTCGGACCATCTTCGAGCTGGCCTGGGGCGCATTGGCCTACATCGACCCCGATGGCACCTGGCAGCGGGTCAACGGCACGTTCTGCGACCTGCTCGGCTATGCCGAGCAGGAACTGTACGGCATGACCTTCCAGCAGCTTACCCATCCAGACGACCTACCGGACAACCTGGTGCTGCTCAAGCGCATGCTGGCAGGCGAAATCGACCGCTACGAAGTGGAAAAGCGCGTGCGTCACAAAGACGGCCACTACCTGTGGGTACGCGCCCGCACCTCGCTGCAACGCCACACCGACGGCCAGCCCGAACACTTGATCAGCGTGTTCGAGGACATCACGGCCGAGCGCGACGAGCATGAACGCTTGCAGGCCCATATCACCGGGCTGCAGGCCCGCCTGAACTGAACCGGAGACGCGACGATGCTGCCGGGAAACCTGTCGGCCAACGGCCAATGCCGTAGACACGTGCAGCGCCGTGGCACAGTGGGTCTATATTTCGTTGCGGGCCTGTCGGTACTGGCAGGCATGACCGATGCCATCGGCTTCATGGCCACCGGCGATTTCGTCTCGTTCATGAGCGGCAACACCACGCGCCTGGCGGTGTCGCTGGGCAGCGCCGAGCTTGGGCCTGTGCTGCGCCTGGTCCTGGTGATCGGCGCGTTCATCATGGGCAACGCCTTGGGCGTGGTCGTCGCGGCAAAGACAGGCCGTCGCCCCTGGCCATTGCTGAGCCTGATCGCCGCCTTGCTGGCCCTGGCCGGCCTGTTGCCGGAGCCCCTGCAACTGCCTGCCCTGCTGGCGGCTGTCACGGCGATGGGCATGATCAATGCCGTGGTGGAGGAAGTGAACGGCCTGCCGATCGGCCTGACCTATGTCACCGGCGCCTTGTCGCGCTTTGGCCGTGGCCTGGGCCGCACCCTGCTCGGCCAGCGCAAGCTGGGCTGGCGGGTACAGTTGATCCCGTGGTGCGGCATGTTCCTGGGCGCCATCGCCGGCGTATTGCTGGAGCAGCACTTCGAGCGCGCCGCCCTGCTCGCCAGCGCCCTGCTGGCGGCCTTGCTGGGCCTGGCCTCGCTGAAGATCCCTCGACGCTGGCAGCTGCGCTACATGCCCCGCTGACTCACAGGCAGGTCGCTGCCGCGGCGCGGCGGCGCAGGGCCATGGTGTCGTTCTTTTGTGCGTAGTAGTCGACGTGAGTGCCGCCAGCCTGCGGATAGATATCGGCGAACGACTCGGCCTCGCGGGTATAGACGGTGAAACCGCCTTGTTTGCGCGGCTCCAGGTAGCCGCTGGCATCGACCCCGAACGCCGCCTCTTCCTGCCAGCTGAACTGGATGCACTGGGCGACAAGATCCGGCGCTTTATGCGAATCGAGCTGCGCGGTCGGCGCATTGCTACGTGCGGCATCCATGGTCGCTGAAGCACAACCGGCCAGCACCAGCGCTGCGGCCATCGGCAGAATTGCTCGCATGTTCCATCCTCGGGGCAAAAAAGAACGCGACTCTAGCACTGGTGGATCCGCTCATCCAGCCAGCCTTGAGCGCTAGCAAGACCCTAGTGCGTCGGCAGCCAGGCGCACGGCGTTGCGGCCTTCCCGCAGCCCAGGGCGCACTGGCCATCCGAATAGGCCCGAACAACAACGGCCAGCATGCCGCTCATCGCTGGGGCGGCAGAATTTTGCGTCCTCAAGAAACCAAATCCATCGGCTCATGTCTCAGGAAGTACCCCGTAAACCTTTGCGGATCAAGGACCTATATCGTGATGAAGCGCATTGCGAGCTTTGCATTGATCGCCACCGTGCTGCTGCTCAGCGGCTGCTACCACCCTTACTACGATGATGACGATGGCTGGCGAGGCCGTGACCGAGATCACCGTTACTACCGTGACCGTGGAGACCGCGACGATGACGGCTATCGCTACCGCGAGCGCAACCATCGTGACCGCTATCACCGTGATCGCGACCGCGATGATGATGACGACGACTGACAGCAGAACATCCCCATACCCCTGACCTGCCGCCCGTGCCGCGGCATCTTTTACCCTGATGATTCCTTTGAGGTTCAAACCATGCGTCTGACTTTGCCTTCCCTTGCCTTCGGCCTGCTGCTCTGCCAAGGCGCATTTGCCAGTGACGGCACCGCTGCCATCGGCGGCGGTCTGGGTGGCGCCCTTGGCAACATTGTTGGCCAACAGATTGGCGGCGGCACCGGTGCTGCCATTGGCGCAGGCCTGGGCGGCGCGGCCGGCAGCGCGGTTGGCGCACGCAAGGGCAACCGTACCGAAGCCGCCATCGGAGGCGGCCTGGGCTCGGCAGGCGGCTCGATCCTGGGCCGCGCAGTGGGCGGTTCCACCGGTTCGACCATTGGCGCTGGTCTGGGCGGCGCCGCAGGTGGCGCGCTGGGCAACCACATGGGCGACAACGGCGGCCACAAGCACCACGGTCGTCACCGTCATTGATTCCACCGCTTCGCCTCGGGGCTGCCTGCAGCCCCTCCCCCGCCCCAAAACACTGCAACATATCAACACCACCTTCACTGCACGCTGCCACGCTGGGCGCTACTCTCTACCGTGCCCTCGAGTGAAGGAACACCCTCTCCCATGAACCATGAGCTGCTCTGGGTCCTCGGCCTGCTGGCCATCGTCGTCACGCTCTTTGTCATCAACCGCCCACGCATGGACGTGGTCGCCTTGCTGGTGATCCTCGCCCTGCCGCTTTCAGGCATTCTCACCATCGAACAGGCCCTGGCCGGTTTCAGCGACCCCAACGTGGTGTTGATCGCGGCGCTGTTCGTGATTGGCGAAGGCCTGGTACGCACCGGCATCGCCTACCGTATCGGCGAATGGATGAGCGAACGGGCCGGCAACAGCGAAGCGCGCCTGCTGGTGCTGTTGATGATCGCGGTGGCTGGGCTGGGCTCGGTCATGAGCTCCACGGGCGTGGTGGCGATCTTCATTCCGGTGGTGTTGAGCATCGCTGCGCGCCTGCAGCTCTCGCCCAGCCGGTTGATGATGCCGCTGAGCTTCGCCGGCCTGATCAGCGGCATGCTCAGCCTGGTGGCCACGCCGCCCAACGTGGTGGTGCACAGCGAACTGGTCCGCCACGGCGGCCCCGGCTTCGGCTTTTTCAGCTTCACTCCGTTCGGCCTGGTCGTGCTGGTGCTCGGCATCGGCTACATGCTGTTCGCCCGCCGCTGGCTCAATGGCGAGGTTCGCAAGGATGGTCGCGTGGAAACCCGACGCACCCTGCTGGACCTGGTGCTGGACTACAAGCTCAACGGACGCGAGCGACGCCTGCGCATCCGCTCCCAGTCGCCGTTGATCGGCCATACCCTGGGTGAGCTGGAGCTGCGTACCCGGTACGGCGCCAACGTGATCGGCATCGAGCGCCAGCACAAGTTCACCACCCGGGTCATGGCCGCCGACTCCGGCACCGTGCTGCACCAAGGCGATGTGCTGCTGCTCGACCTGTTCGCCAACCGCGACGATCTGCGCAGCCTGTGCCAAACCATGCAACTGGAGCCGCTGCACTTCAAGGCTGCCTACTTCATCGATCAATCCCAGGAGCTGGGCATGGCCGAGGTCTCCCTGCCGCCGGGTTCGCATCTGCTCGGCAAGAGCCTCTTGGAGCTGGCGTTCCGCAGCCGCTTCGGCCTCAACGTTGTCGGCCTGCGCCGTGAGCAGACCGCCATCGACGAGCAACTGGTGGAGGAAAAACTACGCCAGGGCGACACACTGCTGGTGGTGGGACCGTGGAAGGCCATACGTCAGTTGCAAAGCCAGCCCAGGGATTTTCTGGTCCTGAGCCTGCCCGCGGAAATCGACCAGGTGGCCCCCGCCCGCACCCGCGCGCCCTTTGCACTGATCAGCCTGGCGGTGATGGTCGGGCTGATGGTCAGCGGTGCAGTGCCCAACGTCGTTGCCGCACTGATCGGCTGCGTGTTGATGGGCGCTGGGCGCTGCATCGACATGGACAGCGCCTATCGCGCCATCCACTGGCAAAGCCTGGTGCTGATCGTCGGCATGCTGCCGTTTGCCCTGGCCTTGCAGAAAACCGGCGGTATAGACCTGGCAGTGAGCGGCCTGGTCAGCCTGCTCGGTGGTGCCGGTCCCTACGCCATCCTGGCCTGCCTGTTCACCGTCACCGCGCTGATCGGCCTGTTCATTTCCAACACGGCCACCGCGGTGTTGATGGCCCCCGTGGCGATCAGCACGGCTCAGCAACTGGGCATGTCGCCCTACCCGTTCGCCATGACCGTGGCCCTGGCGGCGTCGGCGGCGTTCATGACGCCGGTGTCCTCACCGGTCAATACCCTGGTGTTGGGGCCAGGCCAGTACCGCTTCGCCGACTTCGTCAAGATCGGGGTACCCTTCACCTTGGTGGTGATGCTGGTGACCGTGTTCATGGTCCCTTGGTTCTTCGGCCTGTAGCCCACCGTCAATAAGTCGACGGAAATGGCCGACGTCAGATTGCAGTCGGCCAGAACACCAGCTAATTGACATTCTCCCTGCTCTGGAAACACACTGCCCCGATATCGCCCCAGGTGCTTTCAGGCGTTTTCCTGGATTCTGTCTCCGCTTGCCGGTCGAGCCCATGGTGTTTCCAACCCTGTCGCGCCTGCTTCCTCTTCTCGTCCTGTTCGGCCTGACCTTCGCCCTGACACTGGGCGGCATCCTGGCCCGACCGATCGAATCCCTGTCACTGTTCTGGCCGGTCAACGCCGTGCTGGCAGGCGCCCTGCTGCGCTACCCCCGACAGGCGAGCCTGGCAGGGTTCGGGCTGGTATGGCTGGCCATGGTGGCTGCGGATCTTGCCACCGGCAGCGCCTGGAAGCCTGCGTTATGGTTCAACCTGTGCAACCTGGGTGTGATCGTTACCCTCTGGCGGGTATTGTCACACCTGCCTCGCGTGCACCGACGCATGCGTACACCCCAAGGTGTATTGCGCGTATTCGGCGCCAGCGCCGCCGGAGCCATCGTGGCGGCGAGCATGGCCTGCGTCGTGGCGGCGCCCTGGTTCCAGGAGTCCCTGTGGGCCACCTGGCTGGCCTGGTTCAGTGAACAGTTCTCGACCAATGTGCTGGTGCTGCCGATGCTGCTCACTGCACCGAACCTGCGCTCGCTGATTCGCGGCGGAGGCCAGGCGATTCGCGTCCTGCCGCTGCTGGTGCTGCTGGCGTCCCTGGCCCTGAGCATCGCCTTCGGCGGGCCCGGTGCCATCGCCTTCCCCATTGCCGCATTGCTGTGGTGCGCGTGGACGTACTCACCGTTTCTGGTGTCGCTGCTGACATTCACCGCTGGCACCACGCTGATCGTCGCCGTGGCACTGAACCTGATGCACTTCAGCCTGCCGCAAAGCGTGCCGGGGGTGACCACACTGATGTCGGCCCGCCTGGGCATCGCCATGCTGGTGCTCGGGCCGCTGGTGGTGGCCTGTGTCAGCAATGCCAACCGCAGCCTGGTGGCCCGCCTGGCGCACCAGGCCACCGTGGACCATCTCACCGGCGCCCTGACCCGCAGTGCGTTCACCCGCCACGCCAATGCCCTGCTCGAAAGCCGCCAGCAACATGCTCAGGCCATGCCACTGACCTTGATAATGCTCGACATCGATCACTTCAAGGGCATCAACGACCAACATGGCCATGCCGTGGGCGATCAGGTGCTGCGCCAGTTTTCCCGCACCGTGCAGGACCAGTTGCACGAAGGCGAGCTGTTCGCCCGCCTCGGTGGCGAGGAGTTCGCGGTCATCCTCCCGGGCCTTGCACCTGAGCAGGCCACGTTCACAGCCGAACTGCTGCGCCGTGCCGCGCAGGATTTGCGCGTGGTCCTGGCCGAACGACGGCTGCAGATCACGGTCAGCATCGGCCTTGCCGGTTGCGGCGCACAGCAGCCATCCCCCAACCTGGATACATTGCTGGCCCGCGCCGACCAAGCGCTCTACCGCGCCAAGGCCGCAGGTCGCAACCGCATCGAGCAGGCCGAGGTGCCCCGGCGCCAGATGATCTGATTCATCCTACCAGCAGGTCCCACGACAGCTTGGCGATCAGCACGCACAACAGCACCAGGAACAGCCCGCGAACGAAACCCGCCCCCTTGCGCACCGCCAGCCAGGTGCCGGTCAGCGCCCCCAGGATATTGAACACGGCCATCGGCAGCGCAATGCCCCACAACACGTTGCCCGAAGGAATGAAGAACGCCAGCGCCGCCAGGTTGGTGGCGATGTTCACAAGCTTCGCCGATGCCGACGCATGGAGAAAATCCAGCGCGAAGAAGCGGATGAACAGGAAGATCAGGAAACTCCCGGTGCCCGGCCCGAACAGGCCATCGTAGAAGCCGATGGCGCCACCGATCAGCACCGCCAGGCACTGCTCCCTACGGCCGATGCGGGTGGGTTTGTGCAAAGTTCCGAAGTCCTTCTTGCAGACGGTGTAGATGGCCATCAACACGATCAGCACCAGCACCGCCGGACGCATCACGCTGGGCGGCACCAGTGACACCGTGGCGGCACCGGCGAACGACATCACGAATGCGCTGGCCGCCGCCGGCACGATCAGGCCCCAGTCCAGGTGCACCTTGCGCAGGAACGAGCGCGCTGCAAACGAGGTACCGCATACCGAAGCGAACTTGTTGCTGCCCAGCAGCGCAGCCGGTTGTGCGTTCGGCAACACGTTGAACAGCGCAGGGATCTGGATCAAACCGCCGCCACCGACAGCAGCATCGATCAGGCCAGCGGCGAAAGCGAACAACGAAAGCAGCGCGATATCCATCATGGCGGGGTTCCAAAGGCGAGAAGCATCGCCCAAGGCTAATCAAACGACCGCACTTATGTTGAAATGCGACGTTGCGAAAACTGCAATGGGGAACTGTTCATGGCCTTGGACATGCTGCGTGAGATCCAGGCGTTCGTCAGCGTCGCACACAAGCGCAGCTTCGTTGCAGCTGCCCGCGCCCTGGGCCGCTCGCCCAGCGCGGTGACGCGTGCCGTGCAGACCCTGGAAGACAATGCCGGCGCCAAGCTGCTCAACCGCAGCGCCAGCACCGTGACCCTCACCGAGGCCGGTGAGCGTCTGCTACCCCATGCCGAACGCTTGCTGGATGTGCAACGGGATGCAGCCGACGAGCTGGCCGCGCTCAGCGGCTCCTCCCAAGGCTGGATCCGCTTTGCCGCACCGGAGTTGCTTGGCCAGCAACTGTTGCCCAACGTGCTCGCGGCCTTTTCCCAGCGCTACCCTCAGGTCACCCTGGACGTGCAGTTCAGTGACCAGGCACTCGATCCGCTGCAAGGCAAGTTCGACTTTGTCATCCGGGGGGCCTTCCCCCAGTCCAGCGAGCTGATCGGATACCCCCTGTGGCCCTATCGCCGTCACCTGTACGCCAGTCCCGCCTACCTGGCCTGCCAAGGCATACCTCAACATCCGGAAGCACTGGAGGGGCATGCGCTGATCCTGCATACCGCTCCACGCGTTCTCAAAGCCTGGCATTTCTGTCGCGATGGCCGGATCACCAGCCTGCGCCCGCATCCGCGGTTGCGCCTGAGTGCTGGGGGGGCGATCCTGCAAAGCGCCCTGGCTGGCGCAGGGATCGCCCGCCTGGCCGACTGGGTGGCCGAGCCCTTGGTCCATGACGGGCGCCTGGTACGGGTCTGCCCGGACTACCGCCTGACCTCAAGCACCGGCCTGGACCCGCAGATGCACGCGCTTTACCCGGCAGGAGAACTGCCCGTAAGGGTGCGCGAGCTGCTACGGATGCTGCGCAGCGCCCATCCTGGGCGCTAGAGAAACCTGTGCACCTGCGGGGGCTCACTCATGCAAGACACCCCGCCCCTCCCTCCCGACAACGCTGCTCAAATTCTGTTCAATTTAACAGAGCCCGCCGCTGGCTTGGGTTACAGCGTTTTATCCACAGACCTACCCACGCTTTTTGTGGACAGATTTCCCAACACAAAGAATGACTTATCGCACACACGACAACGCTGCACGGCATCGCCCTGCAGCGTCTGGAGACGGGCCATGCCCAGGGAAAATCAGGCCCGCCTAATTGAAAAAGACAGGCCTCCAGGAAAGTATCAGCTTGGCGGAATGGTGCCCAGCAAGCCGACCAGGATTGTCAGCAACAGGAAACCACCCAGGAACAGTGCGAGCTTGCCCATCGGAACCTCTACGGATAATGACGAAACGGCGAAGCTGCCCGGCGCTGATGCAGAGCAGCGCAGCTTGCCCAGCACACGCCGGTTCGCAAGGCTGGGCTTGATGGGTATTGTCTGTTCTGGGCTGATACGGTTACAGATTCAGGTTCGTGTAAAAAAAGCGTATCAGATAGATGCTGAACACCACGCGGGGCAACTGTTTGAGGAAGACAGTTGCTCCCGCAGGGTTAACGGTGATCCTTGAAGGAGCGGCCTTGCGCCGCGAAACGGCCCCGAGGTCCAGGCAGCTCCACCCAATCAAAGCCCCCTCAACTGACCCGCTGATACCCTCCGACCACACCTCGACGCGACATCACCCACTGCCACAGCTGGATATCCCGCGCCCTGAACGCGCCAGCGCACGACAGCAGGTAGTAACGCCACATACGCCGGAAACGCTCGCCCAGCTCATTGGCAAAGTACTGCCAGTGGGCCTCGAAATTGTCATGCCAGGCCATCAGCGTGCGATCGTAGTCCGCGCCGAAATTGTGCAAATCCTCTACCACCAGCAGGCCATCGGCGGCATCGCCGATCTGGCCGATCGAAGGCAGGTCGCCGTTGGGGAAGATGTACTTGTCGATCCAGCGGTCCGGCACATCCCGGCGACGGTTCTTGCCGATGGTGTGCAGCAACAGCAGGCCATCATCCTCGAGGCAGCGCGCGGCCACCTCCATGAAGGTGCGATGGTTCTTGCGCCCCACATGTTCGAACATGCCGATGCTGACGATGCGATCGAAGCGTTCGCTCAGCTCACGGTAGTCCTGCAGCCGAAACGTCACCGGCAACCCTTTGTAGCGTTGCTCGGCCCATTGGCATTGTTCACGGGAGATGGTCACGCCCACGCACTCGACGCCGTAGCGCTCGGCGGCAAAGCCCATGAAGCTGCCCCAGCCGCAACCGATGTCCAGCACCCGCATGCCCGGACGCAGGCCAAGCTTGCGGCAGACCAGGTCGAGCTTGGCGTCCTGGGCCTGGGCCAGGTCGGTGGCGTCCTTCCAGTAACCACAGGTGTAGGTCATGCGCGGATCGAGCATCGCGGCATAGAAGTCGTTGCCCAGGTCATAGTGACGCTCGCCCACGGTCCAGGCACGCCGGGAGGTCTGGCGATTGAGCAGGCGCGCCCGCAAGGCATGGTAGATCAAGGCCAATGGGCTGATCTGGTCGGCCACCCCGGCGCGCAGCAGGCGCGTGAAGAATTCGTCCAGTTGCTCGCAGTCCCAACCACCCTCCATATAGGCCTCGCCCAGGCCAAGGTTACCCTGGGCCAGGGCGCGCCGGGGAACGTCGGCAGCATGCAACTGCATGTCCCAGGGCTGTTCACCCTCCAGGCCAAGGCCGGCCTCGGCCAGCAGGGAACGGGCAAAATGGGTGGTGCGGTCGGCCGGGGCGGCACCTCGCAGGTCAGAGGAAAGCTCGGAAGGCATGGTGTGTCCTTGTCGGTATTGGAAATCGGACGCGCTTCAAACGTCGGAGGGGTCCTGATGCAGCCGCAGTACCACTTCAAGCTCCTGGCGCAGCCAGGGTTGGGTAATCGAGGGCAGGCGCGCCTGCAGTTGCCGGGCGACCCAGCGCTGGCCGCGAGCGATGAACTGCAGGCGCTCATGCAGGTCGGCAATGGCCATGGCCTTGGCATGGAACTCGCCCATGCCCTCGCCTGGCTTGGCGTCGAGCCGCTCCAGGCAGTTGCGCAGACGGCGGCAGCTTTCGGCTTCGCCGTGGTGCAACCGCTCCAGGCGCTGGAGCAGTACCGGATCCTGGGTTTGGCGGGCACTGTCGAGCATCAGCCGGGCACCGGCACGCTCGGCGCGCATGAGCATGCGCAGCCAATCGACCAGGTCGTCGGCGAGGGGGTTGAGGGGATCTTGTGGTTCACAAGCATGCGACATGAGAAAGCTCCTGAAGCCGCTGGACTGCGCGGCGACAGGACGAGCTTAGAGTGCTGGCATGCTGAAATTAATTGAAATTAAATGGGGTTTAACTGCAATAAAACGAATATAAGCCGTATGTCGGGAGGGCCGGTCGCTACGACTTATCCAAGGGTTGGCTTGGCAAGCGTCGAGGTAATCAAGGCGCCTTCATTGGCGCTTTGATTCAATTTTTTTGAAGTGAAAAGGGCTGAAATGGGCCTTTATCGAATCTTCACAAGGTCATGAGCATTTCATGCCAGGCCATGCCGCCGTGATCGGAGGCCGAAGGTTGCACGTAGCGGTAGCCCATTTTTTCGTACAGCTCCACGTGCCGGTCCTTGCACATCAGGTGGATGGTGGACTTGCCGCGTTGACGCATCTGCTCGACGAAGTGGCCCATCAGCAGGCCGGCGAACCCGCGTCCCTGGAACGCCGGATCGACAACGACCGACATGATCACCACGTTCGGGGCCTGGGCATCGTGACCGACCAGCTCCTTGAAGGCCTCGTCGGACATCACCACCTCATGGGCGCAGCCGCTGTTGATGAACCCGACCACCGTACCCTCGAGTTCCAGCGCCAGGAAACCTTCCGGGTACTGGGCGATGCGCGTGGCGATCTTCTCTCGGGTGGCGGCCTCGTCGCCCTCATAGGCGCTGGTCTCGATCTGGTAGCAGCGCTCCACATCCTGGGGAGTGGCCTGGCGCAAACGCGGGGTGCTCATGGGCGATATCCGGAAAACAGAAAACGGGGCCGACATGCTAACGCATGTCGGCGCCAGCCGCGTGCCTCATACCGAACGGGTGATGCCACCGTCCACCCGCAGGTTCTGCCCGGTGATGTAACCCGCGCCATCGGAGGCCAGGAAGCTGACCGTGGCGGCGATCTCCTCGGCCTTGCCGTAGCGCTCCATGGGTATCCGGCTGCGGAACGCTTCCTTCTCCGGCAGGCTGTCGATAAACCCTGGCAGCACATTGTTCATGCGGATGTTTTCAGCAGCGTAGTGGTCGGCGAACAGCTTGGTGAATGCCGCCAGCCCCGCGCGGAACACACCGGAAGTCGGGAAGGCCGGGTCGGGCTCGAACGCGGCGAACGTGGAGATATTGATGATCACCCCGCCCTTCTGCCGCTGCATGATCGGTGTCACCAAACGCGTAGGACGCACCACATTGAGGAAATACACCTCCATGCCCCGGTGCCAGTCCTCGTCGCTGAGTTCGAGCACAGGAGCGCGGGGGCCGTGGCCTGCGCTGTTCACCAGCACGTCGATGCGCCCCCACCTGCCCATGGCCGCATCAACCAGATGCTGTAGATCTTCTACTGACTGGTTGGAACCTGTCACGCCAATGCCCCCCAGTTCGGCAGCCAGCGCCTCGCCCTTGCCAGATGAAGACAGTATGCCGACCCTGAACCCATCGGCGGCCAGCCGCCGTGCGGCCTCAGCACCCATTCCGCTGCCGCCGGCAGTGATGATTGCAACTTTCTGATTGGACATGAGCCATGCCTCCACGCGTTGATCGAATGCCAACATGAAGCCAGAATCAGCGGTATCCCACCAATCACAAATACTGGCCAAAGCCTGCAGGAAATCTACTGGATGAGCAGTTCAAAGCGACGCACCACCTCCGCCGTGGTCAACCATCTGGTCGCGTTCGAGGCCGCGGCGCGCCTGGGCAGCTTCCGCGCGGCCGCCGAGGACCTGCACGTGACCCCTGGCGCCGTCGCCCAACAAGTGCGTACGCTCGAGGACAAACTCGGCATGCCCCTGTTCGAACGCCTGCCCCGTGGGCTAAGGCCCAATCGCCAGGGTACCGAGTACCTGGCCAGGATACGCCTGGCGCTGGACATCATCGACGATGCCACGGCCGAGCTGCTCGAACGCGATGCACTGACCAACCCACATCAGGTCCTGCTCAGCACCACGCCCGCCTTCGCCAGCCGCTGGCTGATCCCGCGGCTGGGTCGCCTGGCGGCAGCACATCCGCAAATCGCCCTGATGATCGATGCCTCCGACAGCACCCGTCCGCTCAGCGGCAAGGGTACGGTCGACATGGCCGTGCGCTGGGGCGCACCGCCTTTTGCCTCTGGCCATGCCCAACCACTGCTGCCTGGCCAGGCGGTGCCGGTCTGCGCACCAGCGCTGCGCATAAACGCTTGGCGCCAAGCCGGCGACCTGCTGGGCACGCCGCTGATATCCGACAGCCACAACAACTGGAAGCGCTGGTTCGATCATCATGGCCTGCCCTCGACGCGTATCATCGGCCCGGTGTTCTCCCAGACCATCCTCGCCATCGAAGCGGCCGAGCAAGGCATGGGCATCGCCTTGGTGCCCCGACTGCTGGTGGACAACGCCTTGAAGGCGGGCACCTTGGTGGTGGCGCTGGATAAGCATGAGCTGGCCAGCGCAGCGGGCTTTCACCTGCTCAGCGCACAGCGCCCCGAACCCGGCTCAGCGGCGGCCCTGGTAGCGCAGTGGCTGGCGCTGGAGGCCTCGGAAAAAACCTGAGCACCGCATCATTTGCAACATATCTTTTCCACGTCACGGTAGCTGGAATGCGAAGTCATGGAAGCGCCCTGTGCACGCTTGCACCAACGCAACCCCCATGATCACTGAGCACAGGCTCATGCGATGTACACGACCAGAAACATTCCTCCCGCCCGCAATGTAGGGGTAATCCGACACTCGCGTAGTTTCGGTACTACAAACCAAGCAATTGCTGTATGAAACATCAGTTCCACCTGTTTGAACGAGCTGATACGGTCCCGCTCTCCTACAACAGCACGGAAAGCACGAGAGCGACATGGACCCGTATCGAACCTCTGCCCTGGCGCTCCAGAAGACGCTGCTCAATCTGCGCCAACAGCGCGACCTGCTCAGGGCCCAAGGGCGACTTCAGGAAGCCGACAGGATCGGCAGAACCATCGCCGAGGTGGAAGCAACGCTGCGCGATGTGCCAGGTACCCCTACCTTGCAGTGACGGCTTGGCACTCTTTCATATTCCGGGGCCGCTGCGTGCCCCATCAGTTAGTCAAAACGAGTGATTGAGCAGCACCCCGCCACCGGCGTCGGGGCTTGCGTCGGAGAAACCTTTCAACGCATACAGCTGGACCTTCCAGTCCGCACTGAGCTTCTGAGTCAGGAACAGTGTGAACTCCTGGATTTCATCGCCATCGGACGTCACTTTCTGCCGCCAGTCATACACCGCTCCTAACGACGTGGCGGGCGCAAGCCGGGTGACCAGGCCAAGGGAGGTGAAGATGGGGTCACGAAAGTCGGTATCGGCCGGGTCGCCGAACTTTTTCCAGCCCAGCGTGGCAAAACCGCTCACCGCGCCGAATGCCCGCACCAGGTCGACCTGGGCGGAGTAATCGGTCTTGCCGGTCCCCAGGCAGTGGTCTTCATCGGCGGTGGGCAGCTTCACCTTGCCCACCAAGTCCACCAGCAGGTTGCCGCCGTCGCTGCCATCGAGCAGCGCGTAATCCGCGCTCGCCACCGTATCGCCAAGGCCACTCTCGACCGGGCCGCAGTTGTCGCCAGCCAAGGGCTCGCCACCCGGGCCGACCGCAGGATTGGTGATGCGCAGGTAGGGAACGGTCAACTTGTAGATCATCGGGCCGGTTTCGTACTTGCCGATGACCGGGACGTACCAGGTCTCGCTGGTGGCTGCCGTGCCGTAATCCCCCCGCGAGTAATCCAACCCCGTCGACAGCGTGACCTCATCCGCCTGGGCCGACCAGGCCAACGTCATCAGGCACGGGAACAGCGCACGCATCAGAATCATGCCTACCTCGTTGCGATCGGAACGTCGAAGCCCACATCAGGTGCGGCAAACACCCCCGATGGATGCCTTGAAGCATAGCCGGACGCAGGCGAGCCGACGCCTCAGTGAGAGCCTGAATGCTCCGAGCGCTCGACCTTCTCCGGGCGCTCCACTTTTTCGGGGCGTTCGACCTTTTCCGGACGCTCGATCTTCTCGGGGCGTTCCACCCTCTCTGGACGCTCGACCTTCTCAGGCCTCTCGATCCTTTCTGGCCGCTCGATCTTTTCAACACGCTCGATCTTTTCGATACGGTCGGGTTTGTCGGGCCGGTCCGAACGCTCGATTTTCTCGATCCGCTCGATACGCTCCACACGCACGCCATTTTCGAAGACTTCGATACGCTCACGGGTTTCCACACGATCATCGGATTCCCGAGTCTCGATGCGCTCCCGGCGCTCCACATCACCTGAGCCGGAGACCTCTTTGCGCTCGACTTTTTCCCGCACCTCGTTGCCTTCGGCACGCTCGTGGCCTTGCGTCTCGCCGCGGCGGGAACCGCTGCTGCCGTGCTGTTCGGATTCGCTCTGCTGCGACTCGCCTTCCTGCGATTCGACAGGCTGTACATGCTGGTAGCCATCGCCATGATGCTCATGCACCACCTCGATCCGCTGCGCATGTATGTTGCGCCCGGCGTCGAACACACCGCTGACCCTGATGCGCTGGCCAATGGCGAGAGCCTCGGCCTGGCCTTGCGTGGCGCGATCGACATAGGCCGTGAACCCACCGACCTCGATGCGATTGCCCTGTTGCCCGCGCACCAGGCCCTCGATCAAGGCATTGCGCACCCGTCCTGCGAAGGGGAAGCCCGGATCCCGGCTGGCCTGCACGACATTCAGTTGCTGGCCGTTCCAGGCTCCGCGCACCAGCACCTCCCCGCTGGAGGGCAACGCCTTGCCCAAGGCCAGGCCCTGCAGGGTGCCTGCCTTGCCGATATCGCCAATGGCACTGGCCTGGGCCAGGCCCGGCGCCCGGTCAACACGACTGGCCACCACCTCGCCCGCGGCATTGCGTAGTCCACTGACACGCACCGGCTCGCCGATGTGCAAGCCTGGCGCCACCCGAGCACCCGCGGCCACACGCACCGGTTGCCCCATGACGCGCATGGGCGTGTCACCTGAAGCAAGGCCTGTGACAGGCCCTTCGTAAGCATTGAGAATGGCAATGCTGCGTGCCTCCAACCCTCGACGGGACGGCTGGGCCTCCACGGCCACCACTTGGCCAATCGCCAGGCGCTGACTGTTGGCCGGCAGGCCGTTCTCGCTGAGTGCCACCTTGTTGTCGAAGTGGACCTCCACCCCGTTCACGCAAATCGAGCCGAAACCTGTGATGGTGCCGACGATGCCGGTGCCGCCGACACCACCTTCGTCAGCCGGCGCACCGGTCCCACCGATGCCGCCTCCCCCAGGGCGCGCGCCCGTACCGCCAATGCCGCCGTTGTCTGGCGCGCCGGTGCCGCCGACACCTCCTGGCGCCATCATGCCTGTTCCACCGATCCCGCCAGGCTCGAGGCAAGCAGGTGCCGCACTCAACGAAGGCGACAGGGCGACCACGCAGCACAAGGCTGCGAGGCTGCTCAACAGGCGCGAGGTCATGTTCATGGCTCACTGGCCTTGGTCGCGGGCGCGACCTCTGGCGGGCTGGGCTCGGTATAGAAGTAGAGGCCTACGGTGATGCGCTGACGGGCATCGGCAGGCGGCGGGTCACGCGCTTCGAGTTCGGCCGCCAACTGGTTGAGGGCGAGCAGCACTTGCATGCCCTCGGCATGCACTGCATCCCTGAGCTGGCTCACGCCCGCCAGGGACAAGCTGTCGTAGTGCACGCTGCGCTCGAACAGCGGTTCACCCGTTTCAGTCAGGTTGTACACGGCGGCACTGGCATGGTCGTGCAGGTTGTGCCGGAAGTAGGCGATCTTTTCCTCAAAACCCCGCTGCGGAACGAATGCACGGGTTTCCAGGTGCACCTGATCCTGCTCGTCGACCTTCACTATCCCCAGGCGAAGCCATTCATCCAGCACGACGCGGGCGCGAATGTCGGTGCTCAGCGCGGCGACCAGCCCGTCGAACGAACGCTCGCCCCCCACGCTGGCCAGCCGTGGCAAAGGCCGGGGCTCGCCGGGCTGCTCACAGAACGGTGCATGGTTGAGCCAGATGCTGACCAGGTGCGCACCAAAGGATACCGCCTCCGGCAGGCAGGCCTCGTCTTGCACCTCCTGGGCTCGCAAGCGCCGGACATCCTTGCGATGGACGCCCGTGAGCAAGCTGATCCGGCTGTCGCTTGGAGGTTTGCCGTCAAGGCGAAACTCGCGCTCGGCGACCTCGACGAAGATTTCCTTGAGCAGGTTGACGAAGCTGTTGAAGGTGACCCCCTTTCTCAGCATCAGCCTCACCAATGGCCGCATGACATATTGCAATGCTGGCAAGAGAGAGGGAGGTAAAGTGGGCAATTGCATTGCAGAGCTTCCTTAACCAAGGGGCGAGCGAACACGACTCGATAGGCGGTCTATTCCAGCATCTCGCTCAGGGCACCACAACCTTTCGGGCCGCCGGCCTCCCCCAGCACGAAACCCGGAGCCGCTCCGGGTTTCGTGCTCCTTAAGTTCAGCGATCAAGCACCGCCGCGATCGTCGCCGACGTCATGGTTGGGGCCATCATCGGCGCCACGGCCTGCACCGTGATCATCACCGACGTCATGGTCAGGACCGTCATCCGCGCCGTGGCCGACACCATGATCATCACCAGCGTCATGGTCAGGGCCATCGTCCGCACCGTGTCCGACACCATGGGCCCCGCCATCATCACTGCCGCGGCCTCCGTTATCATGGCCGCTGTTACCGCTGTGGCCCGAGCCACCGCCGTCGTGACCACCACCATGGCCGCTACCGCCACCGCCGCCATGACCACCACCATGGCCACCGCCGCCACTGCCGCCTCCATGACCGCCACCATGGCCACCGCCGCCTCCATGACCGCCACCATGGCCACCACCGCCACCGCCATGCCCCCCGCCACCGCCGCCATCTTTGGCGTAGGCGTTGGAGAAACCACTGATCTGGTCAGGCACCAAAGCCAGTGATGCCGATAGGACGCCACCGATGGCCAGCGCCAACAAGCATTTCTTGAGCAGCATGATGAATCTCCGCTTCAGGGTTGTATTTTCATTCTCGAATCGAACGCAACAACCAATGAATCCCAGCCGCCCTTCGGGCAACCAGCCAACCAGCGGGCTCTCCATCGTGGTGAATGTGCAGTGACTCGTGCACGTTCCTTCCTGGGCCAGTCAGCGTATTTTTTCGTGGGAATTTTTCCCACGTCATGAGGGTAGTCCTATGCACAGGAGAGTCAATGACCGGTTATCCGGTAATCGAACCCAGCCAAGGCTGTCCACGCAAGGACCCGCTCCCCTCGGGAAAAGCCGCATATGGCTTGCGAGGAGCGGGGAAAAGACAAAGCAGGTCGTGGTGCTCAGGCGTGCCAGCAGCGATACCAGCCATCCTGTTCGCTGATGCGCAGCTGCGTCTGGTAGAGGGCGGACAAGCGCTCACTGGTCAGCACCTCGGCCTTTGGCCCATCGGCGATGATGCGGCCTTTCTCAAGCAGCACCACCCGCTCGATTTCCGGGATGATCTCGTCGATGTGATGGGTGGTGATGATCATCGCGTGATCGTCACCGCAGAAACGCCGCAACAGCTTGAGCATGCCCAGGCTGGCGCCCATGTCCAGGCCATTGGCCGGCTCGTCGAGAATCAACGCCCGAGGCTGATGGACCAGGGCCCGGGCCAGCAGAAGTCGGCGTCGCTGCCCGGTGGACAGGCGCTGGAACATGGTCCGCTCATGCCCGGCCATCTCCACCACCGCCAGCAATTGACGCGCCTGTTCCCGCTGCTCGTCACTTGGCTGCAGGTGACCGTGGGCGCCAATGGCGCCGAAGAAACCGGAAACCACAACGTCCAGAGCCTGGGTATAGGGCGTGTAATCGTCCTGCAGGTCCTGGGAGATGAATCCGATACGGCTGCGCAGCGCCCACAGATTGACCGTCTCGCTTGCGAACAGACGCAAATGGCTACCCTCGCGCTCCACCGGATAGAGCTCGCGGGTGATCAGCTTGAGCAAGGTGCTCTTGCCGGCACCGTTGGGGCCCAGGATGGCGACTTTCTCGCCCTCGTCGATGCGCAGGGAAAAACCGTCCAGCACACGGGTCTGCTGCTGGTAGACGGTCACATTGTGGATATCGATCATGACTGGCTCATCTATGGGCAAACGAACGCAGAGTGTGCCGCCGAACAGGGCAAACGGAAAGACACACGTACTGTCGGGACGGCTGCGCAGCCCCTGCACAAGCAACCAGCCCTGCAACATCTGCGGATTGCCGGCTCCCTTGCGGGTGCGGACCATGTCCCCATCACGTGACATCACGCCGCCATCTGGACACCCCCATGCCTTGCCTATCCACGCCCCTCGTCGACCATCCCTCTGCACAGCCGCGCCATCGCCACATTCGGCCTCGAACGCCACACCGCGCGGGAGTGATCATCCATGCTTGAGCGCCCTGATGCCTGGGACTGGCTCGCCCGATGGCTCGAAGACAACTGGCCAGGCCTTTATGCCGGCCTCCTGGCGGTGGTCATCGCGGCGCTGCGAGTGATCTATGGGGGCGGCTCGCTACGGCGAATGGTGGTCGAAGCCCCTCTGTGCGGCGCCCTCGCCCTCTCTGCCAGCCACGGTCTTTCGCTGATCGGTGTGCCCATCCATACCGCGCCCTTCTTCGGCGGCGTGATCGGCCTGCTCGGCGTCGAAGGCATTCGCGTCGCCGTCATGAAGTTCTTTGTTGAGAAAAATCAGCTGCCCTGACTGCGCGCGCCGGATACAAAAAGCCCAGCACAGGCTGGGCTTGAGGATGAAGCGAAACAGCACACCATCAAAGACTGGCCCTGGAACACATCAGCGCCGCATCGAGCAGCCGCCCCTGGTCATACCAGGCGTCCCGTTGATAAGCCAAATACTGATGCTCCCGTCCCGAACCTTGAACTTCGACGAGGCCCGTCGCCTTGTTCGGATCGGTACTGTCGACAAAGAGTTCCAGCGCGTTCTTGTCTTCCTGCGTGTAAGTCTTCGCGCTTTGCGGAAGCTCACTCTTCACACAACTGAGATAAGCCGACGGGTTCTTTCCCGTGTACCCCGAGGAGTTGTCATGCCCCATGCGGATATCAGGATCCTGTGCACAGCCAACAAGCAGGAACCCCGCCAGCACCGACAGGATCACGCCATGCGCCAGGCTAGGCCTTATGGAACTGTTCATGTGAAATCTCCGGTCACCCCATTAAAAATGGATAGTTACGGACCCACACTGCCCTTTTTTAAAAAAATAAAATTCACACTTCGGCTTACGAGCCTACACCCTCCATCCGTATTTGACTCGTAAAAAAGTTACATATTTCAATTCGCTATACTGTCAATCAGCAATCCAACTCAACTACTTACATGACCGTAAAAGTTCAATAACGCCTTGCCTCGCCTTCAAAACGAGCCGCCTCCCGATTATCCTGCAAGGCCACCCGTTCTCGAATCCGGGCGGCCTCTGCCGATCACTGTCAGGTACGGAACACCCCCAGGCCTGCCTTGAGCGCTCGCGCCGTGCTGCCCAGCTCGGTGGCGGACTCATTGATTCCGGCGATCCCCTGGTGGGTGTGTTCGAAGGCATCATGCATACCGCCCAGGCGGCTGGCCATGTCCGTGACAGCGTGCTGGATCTCTTCGCTGCTGGCCAAGGCCCGGTCCATGGTGCTGCTGACGTGGGTCATCTGCTGGACCAGCCCGTCGATCACATCCAGGGTCCCACTGGAGGCCTGCGCCAGGGTCTGCGAACTTTCCGAGGTGCTCTCCATGCGCTGGGTGATCTGGCGAATGCCATTGGTCACGGTGTTGATCACCTGGGAGGCATCGGCCAACACGCTCTGGGTCTGCCCGGCCAGCTTGCGCACCTCGTCTGCGACCACCGCGAATCCGCGCCCGGCCTCGCCAGCACGAGCCGCCTCGATGGCGGCATTGAGCGCCAGCAGGTTGGTCTGCTCGGAAATCCCGGCCACCATCTGCAGCACTTTGCCGATCTGCTCGGCTTCGCTGCTCAGTTGGCCCAGGTCGGTGGCCAGTTTGATGTTGGCCGAGGTGCTGTGGTGCACGTCGCCGATCAAGCGCTGCAGCTCTTGGTGGGTCCGGCTCAATTCGCCACTGGCCGACTCCAGGTCGCCGCGCACGGCACCGGCCAGGCTGGAGGAGTGCTCGGCCGACTGCCGGATCGACTGGCCATGCTGGTTGATGTCGGCCAGCTGGCCTCCAGCCTCACGGATGCGCAAGGCGATATCGCCGGCGCGCTGCAGGAAGGTGTCGGCCAGGCGCTGGTTGTCGTCGGCCATGCCGGACGCGCCGCTCAGTGTCTGGCGCACGTCCTGGAGCAAGCCTGACAGGCGCTCGCCCATCCGCCCCAGCTCGTCGCCCGTGAGCACCTTGACGGTGCTGGAAAGGTCACGGTTCTCGGCGATGTCGCTGAGCTGTCCTGTGAGGTGATGAATGCCGCGCACCAGCATGCGCGAGGCCAGCCACGACAGCAGCAGGCCGATACCGAACGTTGCCGCACCGATCAGCAGCAGGCTGTACAGGCTCTCGCGAATGGCCTGGTCGAGCGTATCGAGGGTGACGTCCACGCCGATCACATAGGGTTGCCCGCTGGCGCTGTGCAGCGGCAGGAAGATCGAACGGAAGTTGCCATAGCTGTCGGTGTATTCGTCGAACTGCGCATTACCGCTACGCGCCGCCGCGAGCACGCCCGGGCTGGCGTCCGTGTAGTGCTCCAGGTGCTTGGCATAGGTGCCGCCCGCGATGTCCTCGGCACTGGCGCCATCGGCGATGTAGAACACCTGGCCCTGGGCATCGACCATCATTGTGTAGGCGAACTTGAGCCCGACATCCGACGCATATTCCCCCAAGTTGAGCACCTCGGCCAGGTACTCGCCGTCCTTCAGGCCATCGGCCCGGCGTGCGCGGTCGAGAAAATCATCGCCCAGCAGTCGCGGCACCGCATAGGCGGCGGCGCGCAAGCGGTTGTCGACCTGCAGGCGGATATCCTGGGACTTGGCGTACTGGGCATAGGTAATGAAGGACGCGATGCTGATGAGATTGACCACGGTGAACGCCAGCAGAAGCTTGCTTTGCAAACTGAGGTTACGTAGGAGCATGGCAGAAGGTCCGGTGAATGCCCGTCGATACGGGCTGGGGGATGTCACTGTTTCGCTCTGCCGGGGGAAAACTTTAGAAGATGATCGAGCAATCTTGAGTGCGGAGTCAGCCAACAGGCCAGCAGAGCATGCAACTGGCTTGAAACTGTTCTAGCGTTCTACTGGATGAGTGCAAAGACAAGTCGATTGAGAGTCGAGACGTTCGACCTCTCGCGCCAGCCAAAGCGCAGCCCATCACCTACCTGCCACATGGTCACAACCCGGCGGTGACGACAAACATGGCCTCCCACAAGAAAGCATCCGGCCCAAAGCCGGACAAAACCGGTCCAGCGTCCTCGTTCCGCTCCCGTGAAGAGCGCCTGGAGAATGGACAGCGTCTGCGTCATCGGACCCCGCGCGAAGAGCACGCAAAATGGAAGCCGCCCGGGCGACAGCGGGATGTCATCGCCCTGCTGGAAAAATCCAACCGAGACCGCCTCAAAGAACTCATCCCCATTCGTTACGGACGCATGTTGCGCAGCCCGTTTACCTTCCTGCGCGGCTCGGCCGGCCTGATGGCCCATGATCTGGCCCAGGAAGCACAGACCGGTGTGAAGGTACAGGCATGCGGCGATTGTCAAAGGAGTCCTGCCACTCCGTGCTCGAGCCCTACGCGGGCAAGAGCCAGTACAGCCATCAGGGACAGCGCGTGGTCCTGGGGCAGCGTCTGATGCAGTCTTCCAGCGACATCTTCCTGGGCTGGACCCGCAGCCCCGGCGGCAGGGACTACTTCGTCAGGCAGCTACGCGACATGAAACTGGCACGTGCCCACGCCAAGTCGGGGAACGCTGCGACCATCAGCGGGTATCTGGGCAAAGGCGATGCATTCGACCAGGCCCTGGGCACCTTCGCCTTATTGATCGAGGAAGAATAAACAGGGGGACCGCCTATGGCTTATGGGCTCACACGTTGCGCCGGCCGACTGCCGCGCTGCTGTCTGGCCGTGTTGATGGCACTCGGTGGCTGCAGCCATATCGGCCCCGCCACCCTGACCACCGACCGCTTCGACTACAGCTCGGCGGTTGCCGACTCCTGGAAACAGCAAACCCTGCTGAACATCGTCAAGCTGCGCTACATGGACATGCCCGTCTTCGTCGACGTGGCCTCCATCGTCGCCGGTTACTCCCTGGAAACCGGCGGCAGCCTGGGCGGACAGATCTCGTCCGCGGATGCCGTGCAGCGCAACAGCGTCCTGCTGGGCGCCACCAGCAAATACACCGACCGCCCCACCATCACCTACGTCCCCCTGACGGGCGAACGCTTCCTTGCCGGCCTGGTCGCCCCCATCGACCCGAAGAAGATCTTTGCCCTGCTGCAGTCTGGCTACGCCGCGGACTTCATCCTCGGCCTGACCGTGGACTCGCTCAACGGCGTGCGCAACCGCTCGGCGGTGGCCGGCACGGTACGCGCCGCCGACCCCGAGTTCCGCCGAGCCTTGCAGTTGTTGAGGGAAATCCAGATCGCCGGGGCCGTCGGCATGCGCGTGGAGGAAAACAAGGACAACGGCCGCACCGCCGTGCTGTTCATGCGCCGCAACGATGTCGACCCGCAGATCCTGCTCAAGCAAAAGGAACTGCGCGCCCTGCTCCACATGCCCGAGGATCGCCAGCAATTCGTGCTCCGCTACTCGCCCATGCGCGGCGAAGCCGATGAACTGGCCGTCAGCAGCCGCTCGATCCTGCAGATCATGACCGCGTTCTCCAGCTACGTTGACGTCCCCCAGGCGCACCTGGACGAAGGCAGCGCGTTGCCATCCCTGCGGGACAGCAAGACCGGCAACCCGAATACGCAGATCCACATCCGCAGCGCCGACCAGAAGCCCGAGCACGCCTATGTCGCCGTACGTTATCGCGATTACTGGTACTGGATCGACGACAGCAACCTGCCGGCCAAACGGGCGCTTGGCGCGATGATGCTGTTCTTCACGCTGGCGGAGACGGGGAGCAATGAGAAGGCGCCGTTGATTACGATTCCGGCGCAGTAGGGATGGTGTGGGCGCATGCCAGGGAGGAGTTTCGGGCATGGCCCTTGTGATTGCCCTTAATCATCACAGCCTTCACCGCTCGCCCACAGAACAAAAGACGTTTGACTTCAACCACACTGATCGAGACGCCCACTCCGTCATTGCCAATTCGGTGGCCCAGAGTGTGATCCACTCCGCTGATGATTCTGACCCACCCCGAAAGCCGGTAGGTACACCGTAAGCGCTTGCGGCATCCTTCGCTCCGGCACAATATGTAGAGACTCATTCATAAATGAATATATCTCTACCAAATGAAACTGCTAGCACTCATCCTTTCCTTGCCCACCGAGAATGCCACTGCTCGGCAACGGGCTTGGCGCTCGCTGAAAGCCTCCGGGGCGGCAGTGCTGCGTGATGGTGTCTATCTGATGCCTGAGCGCGAGGACTGTCGCGCCACCCTGGATGGTTTGGCCTCAGATGTACGGGACGCTGGTGGGGCAGCCCATGTGCTGCGCGTCGAAGAGCCTGAGGGAGCGAACTTTACCGACCTGTTCGATCGCGGCGAAGACTATGCGGCCGTGCTGGGTGAAGTCGTACAAGCGCGGAGTGCGCTGACTGCCGACACCGTGCAGGACACGCTCAAGCAGGTACGCAAACTCCGCAAAGCTTTCGCCAGCCTGGTCGAAATCGACTTTTTCCCTGGCGAGGCACAACAGCAAACGGATAAAGCCTTGCAGGAGCTGGAGCTAGCCTGCGCCCGGGCCCTGTCTCCGGATGAGCCACACGCCATGGCCGGTGTCATCGCGCTACTGCATTCATCCGACTACCAGGGGCGCATCTGGGCGACCCGCCAGCGGCCATGGGTGGATCGCTTGGCCAGTGCCTGGCTGATCCGCCGTTTTGTCGATCCACAGGCCAGGATTCTATGGCTGGCCAGTCCCGGGGATTGTCCGGCCGATGCGCTGGGTTTCGACTTCGACGGCGCGACCTTCAGCCATGTCGGCAGTCGCGTCACCTTCGAGGTGTTGGCGGCAAGCTTCGGCCTGGAGCAACCCGCTATCGCACGGCTGGGTTTACTTGTGCATTACCTCGATGTGGGCGGCGTACAACCGCCCGAGGCCGCAGGCATCGAGAGCGTGCTGGCCGGACTGCGCGAAACCCTGACTCAAGACGATCAATTGCTGACCGCCGCTTCCGCCATTTTTGACGGATTACTGGCCAGTTTCGACAAAGGAGTACCCTCACCGTGACGCAAACAGCCGCGCAGAACGCAGAAACACTGACGCAAGCACCGCAGCCGGTCAGCTTCTGGCAGGCCTTCGCATTTTGGCTGAAGCTCGGCTTCATCAGCTTTGGCGGCCCGGCCGGGCAGATCTCGATCATGCACCAGGAGTTGGTGGAGCGTCGGCGCTGGATCTCTGAGCGGCGTTTTCTGCATGCCCTCAACTACTGCATGCTGCTGCCCGGCCCGGAGGCCCAGCAACTGGCCACCTATATTGGCTGGCTGCTGCATCGCACCAGGGGCGGGGTGATTGCCGGGGTGCTGTTCGTGCTGCCCTCGCTGTTCATTCTGATCGCGCTGTCGTGGGTCTATATCGCCTTCGGCGAAGTGCCGGTGGTGGCTGGGTTGTTCTACGGCATCAAGCCGGCAGTCACCGCCATCGTGATGCAGGCCGCTCATCGCATTGGCTCGCGGGCCCTGAAGAACAACTGGCTGTGGGCGATTGCCGGCGCCTCCTTCGTCGCCATTTTCGCCTTGAACCTACCGTTCCCGCTGATCGTGCTGGGTGCCGCCGTGATCGGCTATTTCGGCGGGCGATTCGCGCCGCAGAAGTTCAGTGTCGGCGGGGGGCACGGCGCGACCAAGCAATCCTTCGGCCCCGCGCTGATCGATGACGATACCCCAACTCCAGAACATGCGCGCTTTCGCTGGGCGCGCCTGCTCGTGCTGGCCGCCATTGGCGCGGCGCTGTGGGCGTTGCCCATGGGATTGCTCACCGCCCTGTTCGGTTGGGAAGGCAACCTGACGCAGATGGGCTGGTTCTTCACCAAGGCCGCGTTGCTGACCTTTGGCGGTGCCTATGCGGTGCTGCCCTATGTCTACCAAGGTGCAGTCGGCCACTATGGCTGGCTGACCCCGACACAGATGATCGATGGCTTGGCCTTGGGCGAGACCACGCCGGGGCCGCTGATCATGGTGGTGGCCTTTGTCGGTTTCGTCGGTGGGTATGTGCAGCAGGTATTCGGTGCCGATCAGGCCTTCCTGGCTGGAGCCGTGGCGGCCAGCTTGGTCACTTGGTTCACCTTCTTGCCGTCCTTCCTGTTCATTCTCGCAGGAGGCCCATTGGTGGAGTCGACTCACAACGAACTGAAGTTCACCGCACCGCTGACGGCCATCACGGCCGCCGTGGTCGGGGTGATCCTCAATCTAGCGTTGTTCTTCAGTTACCACGTGCTCTGGCCGCAAGGTTTCACCGGCCACTTCGATTGGCCATCAGCACTGATCGCGCTGGCGGCCGCCGTTGCCCTGTTCCGCTTCAAACGTGGCGTCATCCCGGTGCTGGCGACCTGTGCGCTGCTAGGCCTGGCTGTGCACCTGCTGCAAAACTGAGAGGTGTGAAATGAGGCCGAATCCCGATCTGCGAACTGGCTGAGTGGCAGGCCACACGAGCGTTCGGCTTGCTGTTGCAGCAGAAATCCCTGGTGCACACTGACGCGCCCCGAAGATCGACCGGATCGCCTACCCTTGGCTGATCGCCCGCTTTATCGACACGGCTCCGGAGTTTCTCTAGTTACAGACTTGTGGAGGATGTAAGTCTGTCACGGCTAGAGCGGCTAGGGACCGCCCTCATCGCAAAAACGCATTGCGCAAGCACAAAAAAAGGGCCTAGATTTCTCTAAGCCCTTGTTTTTACTAATTCTGGCGGGGAACCAGGGATTCGAACCCTGGGAACGCTCTCACGTTCGCCGGTTTTCAAGACCGGTGCATTCAACCACTCTGCCAATTCCCCGATGTATCCGCTGGTCTGACCTTAAGCATGCATCTGGGAACCACCGTAGATAAGAGCTCTAGGATAGTTGCCCATCGACAGTTCTCAAGCCCGTTGCCTTAAAACCACTCGGCCACGCTTCCAGGATCAATTTTGCGGCGGCAATCATACCGTAATGAAACAAGCTGTCAAACTCTCTGTGTCGCGGGTTACGAGAGCTCTGGTATCCTCATTGCAACCATTCGTTTCAAAACCACAGGTTCCACACCACAGGAGTGTCGCCATGCGCGAACAGGATTATGCCGTCCACCACGGCCAGCAGGCCGAGCAGCAGGAAGTCAGCCGTGTCCTGCGCAATACTTACAGCCTGCTGGCGCTCACCCTCGCCTTCAGTGGCGTCATGGCTTTCATTGCCCAGCAGATGCGCGTCGGCTACCCGAACGTGTTCGTCGTGCTCATCGGCTTCTACGGCCTGTTCTTCCTCACCGCCAAGCTGCGTGATTCGGTCTGGGGCCTGGTGTCCACCTTCGCGCTCACCGGCTTCATGGGCTTCATCCTCGGCCCTATCCTCAACCGCTACCTGGGCATGAGCGGCGGCGCCGAAGTGGTCAGTTCGGCCTTTGCCATGACCGCCCTGGTCTTCGGCGGCCTGTCGGCTTACGTGCTGATCACCCGCAAGGACATGAGCTTCCTCAGCGGCTTCATCACCGCCGGTTTCTTCGTGCTGCTCGGTGCGGTCGTGGCCAGCTTCTTCTTCCAGATCAGCGGCCTGCAACTGGCGATCAGCGCGGGCTTCGTGCTGTTCTCGTCGGTCTGCATCCTGTTCCAGACCAGCGCCATCATCCACGGCGGTGAGCGCAACTACATCATGGCGACCATCAGCCTGTATGTCTCGATCTACAACCTGTTCATCAGCCTGCTTCAACTGTTCGGCATCATGGGCCGTGATGACTGATCGCAACTGATGCAACAAGCCCGCTTCGGCGGGCTTTTTTGTGGGCGCTGGTTTATCGAAGCGTCAAACCGCCGCGAACACCGGCACAGTAAGTGCCAGACACCGCGTCGCCTGCTTCGCGGGTGAACCCGTCCCCACAAACGAGCTGTACGTCGTCCCGCAGCGCCAGGCTCACGCATTTTCTCCTACCCCAATCCGGCCTTGCCCCGTAGAATGCGCTCCTTTTTTCTTCCTGGGCAGCTTCCCATGAGTTCCATCGAACACGGGCCGGGCGCGGCGGCGCCTGCCAATGAACTGGTCCTCGGCCTCGAGGACAAGCCGCGGCCGCTGATCGGCCTGCTGGCGGCGCTTCAGCACCTGCTGGCGATCATCGTGCCAATCGTCACCCCTGGCCTGCTGATCTGCCAGGCGCTGGGGGTTTCGCCGCGCGATACCAACCTGATCGTGTCCATGTCGCTGGTGATTTCCGGCATCGCGACCTTCGTCCAATGCAAGCGCTTCGGGCCGTTCGGGGCGGGGCTGCTGATCGTGCAGGGCACCAGCTTCAACTTCGTCGGGCCACTGATTGCAGGTGGCGCACTTATGGTCAAGCAGGGTACGCCGGTGGAAAGCGTGATGGCCGCGATCTTCGGTGTGGTGATCGCCGGCTCCTTCGTCGAGATGGGCGTGTCGCGCATCCTGCCGTTCGTCAAACGTCTGATCACCCCGCTGGTGACCGGGATCGTGGTGCTGATGATTGGCCTGACGCTGATCAAGGTCGGTCTGATCAGCATGGGCGGCGGCTTCACCGCCATGGGCAACGGCACCTTCGCCAATGGCGAGAACTTGCTGCTGTCGGGCGTGGTGCTGGCGATCATCGTCGTACTCAACCGGATTCCACTGGTGTGGATGCGCAGTTGCGCCATCGTCATCGCCCTGGCCGTGGGCTATGCCCTGGCCGGTTATCTGGGCCGCCTGAACTTCACCGGCATGCATGAGGCCGCGCTGTTCCAGGTGCCGATGCCACTGCATTTCGGCCTGAGCTTCTCCTGGTCGCTGTTCATTCCGATGCTGGTGATCTACCTGGTGACCTCGCTGGAAGCCATCGGCGATGTCACGGCCACCAGCAAGGTCTCGCGCCAGCCTGTCGAAGGCCCGCTGTGGATGCAGCGCATCAAGGGCGGCGTACTGGTCAATGGTGCCAACTCACTGCTGGCCGGCGTGTTCAACACCTTCCCAAGCTCGATCTTTGCGCAGAACAACGGCGTCATTCAGTTGACCGGCATCGCCAGCCGCCATATTGGTATCTGGATCGCCCTGATGCTGGTGCTGCTGGGCCTGTTCCCGAGCGTTGCCGGGGTGATCCAGGCGGTGCCGGAGCCAGTGCTCGGTGGTGCGGCCATGGTGATGTTCGGCGCGGTGGCGGCTTCGGGCATCAACATTCTGGCCAGCACCCGCCTGGACCGTCGGGCCCTGCTGATCATCTCGGTGTCCCTGGCCCTGGGCCTGGGCGTGGCCCAGGTGCCGGAGTTCCTGGCGCACATGCCTGCGGCACTGCGCAATGTGCTGGAGTCGGGCGTGGCCACCGGCGGCATCTGTGCCCTGGTGCTGAACTGGTTCCTGCCGGAGAGCAAGGACCGGGCCTGATACTCCCCTGGCAGGCCTGAGAGCCCGCGCCGACAGGTGCGGGCTTTTTTGCTTTATCATGGCCGCATTCCTTTGCACGAGTTCCCCATGAAATTCGCCATCGCGGTTTTTACCCCGGCCCATGCGCCCTCCTCGCGCCGCGCCCTGCGCTTCGCCGAGGCGGTGTTGGCCGCTGGCCATGAGATTGCCCGGCTGTTCTTCTACCAGGATGGGGTGCACAGCGCCTCGGCCAATATCGTCGCGCCCCAGGACGAGCTGGACGTCGCCGCCCAATGGCGCGCCTTCATCGACAGCCACCAGTTGGACGCCGTTGTGTGCATCGCCGCCGCCCTGCGCCGGGGCGTGCTCGATGAGACCGAGGCCAACCGCTACCAGCGCCCGGCCGTGAACCTGCCGACACCGTGGGAGCTGTCCGGCCTCGGCCAACTGCATGAGGCGGCGCAATCGGCCGACCGCCTGGTCTGCTTCGGAGGTGACTGAGATGGCCAAGTCCTTGCTGATCATCAGCCGCCAGGCGCCCTGGAACGGCCCGTCTGCCCGCGAAGCCTTGGACATCGCCCTGGCCGGCGGTGCCTTCGACCTGCCCCTGGGCATGCTGTTTCTCGATGACGGCGTGTTCCAGCTCGCCACAGGCCAGCAACCTGGCGCACTGCAACAGAAGAACCTCGCCGCCAACCTCCAGGCCCTGCCGATGTTCGGTGTCGAGGAGCTGTTCGCCTGTGGCCACAGCCTGGCCGAGCGCGGCTTGGCAAGCGATGCCCTGGAGCTGCCGGTCCAGGTGCTCGACAACGACGCCCTGACTGCCCTGATTGCCCGTTTTGACCAGGTGGTGACGCTCTGATGACGACCTTGCATGTAATCAGCCACTCGCCCTTCGGCGACAACCGCCTGGACAGCTGCCTGCGTCTGCTGGGCGCAGATGACGCCCTGCTGCTGTGCGGCGATGCGGTCTACGCCCTGCGCACCGGCAGCGGCCCCCTGCGCAAGCTCGAAGCAGCCGCCCTGGATGACCGCCTGTACGCCCTCGCCGAGGACCTGCAGGCCCGCGCCATCGACAGCACGCTGGCCAAGGCCGTGGACTACCCGGCGTTCGTCGAGCTGTCGCTGCACTACCACAAGGTCAACAGCTGGCTATGAGCAACCTGACTGTCGGCGATCGGCAGATCGCCCTGGACAAGGACGGCTTTCTGGTCGACCTGCAGGACTGGTCCCATGAGGTCGCCCAAGCGCTGGCCGCACGCGAGGACATCCCGCTGACCCCTGAGCACTGGGAGATCTTGGAAGTGCTGCGCCAGTTCTACCAGGAGTACCAGCTGTCGCCGGCCACCCGCCCGCTGATCAAGTACACCGCGCTCAAGCTGGGCCCGGAAAAAGGCAACAGCCCACACCTGAACCGCCTGTTCAACGGCACTCCCGCCAAACTCGCCGCCAAACTGGCGGGCCTGCCCAAGCCGACCAACTGCATATGACCACCCCTCACCCGCTTACCCTGCAAACCCCGGCAGAACACCCCTTCGCCGAATTCGTACGCATCCTTGGCAAAGGCAAACGCGGTGCCCGTGGCCTGACCCGCGAGGAAGCCCGCGCCGCCATGGCCCAGTTGCTCGAAGGCAAGGTCGAGGACACTCAGTTGGGGGCCTTCCTCATGCTGCTGCGGCACAAGGAGGAAAGCGCCGAGGAGCTCGCAGGCTTCACCGAGGCCCTGCGCGCCCAGTTACAGGCCCCGGCCATCGCCGTGGACCTCGACTGGCCCACCTATGCCGGCAAGAAGCGCCACCTGCCGTGGTACCTGCTGTCAGCCAAGTGCCTGGCCGACAATGGTGTGCGCATCCTTCTGCATGGCGGCGGCGCCCATACCGCCGGGCGCTTGTACACCGAGCAGTTGCTGGAGCTGCTGGACATCCCATTGTGCCGGGACTGGCCAGCCGTGGCCCAGGCCCTGGACGAGCACTGCCTGGCCTTCGCCCCTCTGCAGGATTGGGCCCCGCAGCTGCAACGGATGATCGACCTGCGCAACACCCTGGGGCTACGCTCGCCGATCCATTCCCTGGCCCGCGTACTCAACCCCCTGGGCGCCCGCTGCGGCCTGCAGAGCATCTTCCACCCCGGTTACCAGGCCGTTCACCGCGAAGCCAGTCGCCTGCTGGGCGACCATGCCGTGGTGATCAAAGGCGACGGCGGTGAAATCGAGGTCAACCCCGACGTGATCAGTCATCTCCATGGCACCACCGCCGGCACAACCTGGGACGAAGAATGGCCAGCGCTCAGCGCCCAGCGCCACGTCAAGCCGGCAACCCTGCAACCCGAACACTTGCTGGCGGTATGGCATGGCGAAGCCGAAGACAGCTACGGCGAACTGGCCGTGGTGGCGACCATGGCCATGGCGTTGCGCGGACTTGGCCAGAGCCGTCAGCAGGCCTTCGAAAGCGCGCGCAGCTACTGGTCGGCCCGTAAAACATCGAATAAATCGATCTAATCTGCGCAGTCTTTGCGCTATTTATTCGAACACTTTTGCCTAGACTGAGCTCCAACGACAAACGATTTTGTTTCCAGGAGCTCAACATGGGCCTTTTGATCGACGGTCGCTGGCACGACCAGTGGTACCAGAACAGCAAGGACGGCGCATTCCAGCGCGAAAACGCCCAGCGCCGCAATCAACTGCCCGCTGCCGAAGCCGGGCGCTATCACCTGTACGTATCCCTGGCCTGCCCCTGGGCTCATCGCACTCTGATCTTTCGCGCCATCAAGGGGCTGGAGCCGCTGATCGATGTTTCGGTGGTGAGCTGGCTGATGGGCGAGCACGGCTGGACCTTCGACCAGCAGCAAGGCTCCACGGGCGATCATCTGGACGGTCTGCAGTACCTGCATCAACGCTATACCCAGGACGATCCGCACTACACCGGCCGCGTGACAGTGCCCGTGCTGTGGGACAAACAGGAACAGCGCATCGTCAACAACGAGTCGGCCGAGATCATCCGCATCTTCAACAGCGCCTTCGATGAACTGACCGGCAATCGCCTGGACCTTTACCCAGAGCCCTTGCGCGCGACCATCGATGCACTCAATGAACGCATCTACCCCGCCGTGAACAACGGCGTGTACCGTGCAGGCTTCGCCACTACCCAGGATGCCTATGAGAACGCGTTCGACCAGGTGTTCGCCGAACTGGATCACCTGGATGCCCTGCTAAGCCGCCAACGCTACCTGGCGGGCGAATACCTGACCGAGGCCGACGTTCGCCTGTTCACCACCTTGGTGCGCTTCGACGCCGTGTACCACGGCCACTTCAAGTGCAACCTGCGTCGCCTGGCCGACTACCCGAACCTGTCCAACTGGCTGCGTGAGCTGTACCAGTGGCCAGGCGTGGCCGGGACGGTGAACATGGAGCATATCCAGAAGCACTACTACATGAGCCACAAGACCATCAACCCGAACGGCATCGTGCCCAAGGGGCCGTTGCAGGATTTCGGGCTGGCGCATGACCGGGAGCGGTTGCCAGGACGTGGGATCTGGGAGCAAGGCTGACTGGCACGGGGCTGCTTTGCAGCCCCAACGACTTCAGCTGTTTTGCGAACCTTCGAACCACGCCAGCTTGTCACGCAGTTGCACCACTTCCCCGACGATCACCAGGGTCGGGGCATGCACTTCATGCCGGGCCACCAGTTCCGGCAGGTCCGCCAGGGTCCCGGTGAATACCCGCTGGTTGCGCGTGGTCCCCTGCTGCACCAAGGCAGCCGGGGTGCTAGCCGCACGGCCATGGCGGATCAGTTCGGCACAGATTGTCGGCAGGCCGACCAGCCCCATGTAGAACACCAAGGTCTGGGCAGGTGCCACCAGGTCATGCCAAGGCAGGTTGCTGGTGCCGTCCTTCAGGTGCCCGGTAACGAAGCGCACCGACTGGGCATAGTCGCGATGGGTCAGCGGAATCCCGCCATAGGCGGAGCAACCACTGGCCGCGGTGATACCCGGCACCACCTGGAACGCAATGCCCTCCTCAGCCAGCTCCTCGATCTCTTCGCCACCACGACCAAAGATGAACGGATCCCCCCCCTTCAGACGCAGCACGCGCTTGCCCTGGCGGGCCAGATCCACCAGCAGGCGGTTGATCTGGTCCTGGGGCACCGCATGGTCGGCACGGCGCTTGCCAACGTAGATACGCTCGGCATCGCGTCGGCACATCTCGATGATGGCGGGCGCCACCAATCGGTCATACAACACCACATCGGCCTGCTGCATCAGGCGCAAGGCTCGGAAGGTCAGCAGGTCCGGATCACCAGGACCTGCACCCACCAGATATACCTCGCCCCCCTGCTGCTGCGCCGCGCCATCGACCTTGGCCTGCAACAGGCGCTCGGCCTCGCTGCCTTGCCCGGCCAGTTGGCGTTCGGCGATCGGCCCCTGGAAGACATCCTCCCAGAAACCCCGACGCTGGTTGACGTCCGGATACAGCGCCTTGACCTTGTCGCGAAACCGTGCGGCCAGCCCGGCCAGCTCGCCATAGGCGGCCGGAATCCAGGCCTCCAGGCGCGCCCGGATCAGCCGCGCCAGCACCGGCGCATCACCGCCGCTGGACACCGCCACCACCAGGGGAGAACGGTCGACGATGGCCGGAAAGATCACCGTGCACAGGGCCGGCGCGTCCACCACGTTGACCGGCAGGCTGCGTGCCTGGGCGTCGGCCGAGACCTGGGCGTTGAGCCCGGAGTCATCGGTGGCGGCAATCACCAGTCGGCAACCCTCCAGGTCGCCGGGCTGATAACCGCGCACCAGAACCTCGCCACCACCCTCGCGGGCCAGCGCGGCCAGCTGGCCATCGACATCCGGCGCTACCACCCGCAGCGCGGCACCTGCATCGGCCAGCAGGCGCGCCTTGCGCAGCGCGATCTCGCCACCGCCGACGACCAGCACACGACCACCCTGCAGCTTGTGGAACAGCGGCAGGTAATCCATTTAGCGGATGACCTCGACGCCACCCATGTAGGGCTTGAGCACTTCCGGCACGCGAATCGAGCCGTCGGCCTGCTGGTAGTTCTCCAGCACGGCCACCAGGGTCCGGCCAACGGCCAGGCCGGAACCGTTCAGGGTATGCACCAGCTCCGGCTTGCCGGTTTCCGGGTTGCGCCAGCGGGCCTGCATGCGGCGCGCCTGGAAATCACCGCAGTTCGAGCAGGAGCTGATCTCGCGATACTTGCCCTGGCTCGGTACCCAGACTTCCAGGTCGTAGGTCTTCACGGCGCTGAAACCCATGTCGCCGGTGCACAGCGCCAGCACACGGTACGGCAGCTCCAGGGCCTGCAGCACGCGCTCGGCGTTGGCAGTCAGGCCTTCCAGGGCTTCCATCGATTTGGACGGTTCGACGATCTGCACCATCTCGACCTTGTCGAACTGGTGCTGGCGGATCATGCCACGGGTATCGCGCCCCGAAGCACCGGCTTCGCTGCGGAAGCATGGGGTGTGGGCAACGAACTTGATCGGCAGTTGCCTGGCGTCGACGATCTCGCCGGCAACGATGTTGGTCAGCGACACTTCGGCGGTCGGGATCAGGTAGAAGTCCGCCTCGCCTTCACGAGTGATCTTGAACAGATCCTCTTCGAACTTGGGCAACTGGCCGGTGCCCTGCAGGGCCGGCGCCTGCACCAGGTAGGGGGTGTAGGCCTCTTCGTAGCCGTGTTCGCTGGTGTGCAGGTTGATCATGAACTGGGCCAGCGCGCGGTGCATGCGGGCGATCGGGCCGCGCAGCAGGGCGAAGCGGGCGCCGGAGAGCTTGGCTGCGGTCTCGAAGTCCAGGCCGCCGCTGATCTCGCCCAGGGCCACGTGGTCCTTGATCTCGAAGTCGAAGTCACGCGGAGTGCCCCAACGACGCACTTCGACGTTGGCTTCTTCGTCCGGGCCGACCGGAACGCTGGCGTCCGGCAGGTTGGGGATGGTCAGCACGATGGCGTCGAGCTCGGCCTGGATGCCGTCCAGCTCAGCCTTGCCTTCGGCCAGTTCATTGGCCATGCGTTCGACGTCCGCCATCAGCGGCGCGATGTCCTCGCCCTTGGCCTTGGCCTGGCCGATGGACTTGGAGCGGGCGTTACGCTCGGCCTGCAGTTGTTCGGTGCGAGTCTGCACCGCCTTGCGGCGCTCTTCCAGGGATTCGATGCGCGCGACATCCAGGCTGAAGCCACGGGAGGCCAGGCGATCCGCCACTTCCTGAAGTTGGCCGCGTAACAGTTTGGAATCGAGCATATCGTTCTCTCGTTGTGTGTGTTGGTTCAGAATTTGGTCAGGGACAGGCCGGCCCAGGTGGCAAGCAGCCCGCCGATTACGCTAATACCGGTATAGCCCAAGGCCAGCGGGACTTGCCCGCTTTCCATCAGGCGCACGGTATCGAGCGAAAAAGAGGAAAAGGTTGTCAGGCCACCCAGAAAGCCCACGATCAGCGCGGCGCGCAGCTCGACCGGCGCCAGCGGCTTGTGCAGGAACAGGCCATAGAGCAAGCCGATCAACAGGCAGCCGACCAGGTTGACCGCCAGCGTACCGAGATAGAAGTGGCGTGGCCAGTGGGCAGCCACCCAATTGGCGGTGGCAAAGCGCAACAAGGTCCCGGCGATGCCGCCCGCGCTGACTGCGGCGATGAGTGCGATCACGGTTTTCTCCGCTGACGGGGGCTGGTGCGGTCGAGCTCCGCGAGGTGGCGCAGTTTTTCGCCGATCTTGAGCTCCAGGCCCCGTGGCACGGGCTGGTAGTACTGGCGCGGCTCGAGCTGTTCGGGGAAGTAGTCTTCGCCGGCGGCATAGGCATCGGGCTCATCGTGGGCATAGCGATACTCCTCGCCATAACCCAGTTGCTTCATCAGCTTGGTCGGTGCATTGCGCAAGTGCAGCGGCACCTCCAGCGAACCGTGCTCGGCAGCCTCGCGCATGGCGGCCTTGAAGCCCATGTACACGGCATTGCTCTTCGGCGCACAGGCGATGTAGGTGATGGCCTGGGCCACGGCCAGCTCGCCCTCGGGGCTGCCCAGGCGCTCCTGCACGTCCCAGGCCGCCAGGCACAGGCTCAAGGCACGGGGGTCGGCGTTGCCGATATCCTCGCTGGCCATGCGCACCACCCGCCGGGCGATGTACAACGGGTCGCAGCCGCCATCGAGCATGCGTGCATACCAGTACAGCGCCGCATCGGGATTGGAGCCACGCACCGACTTGTGCAGTGCCGAGATCTGGTCATAGAAGGCCTCGCCGCCCTTGTCGAAACGACGACGGCTGTCCCCCAGCAGACTCTGCAACAGGTCGACGCCGATCTCGCTGCCGTCTTCGGCCAGGTCCGAGGCGTTCTCCAGCAGGTTGAGCATGCGTCGGCCATCGCCGTCGGCGGCGGCCATGAGCATCTGGAAGGCTTCGTCGCCAACGCGCAGCTGACGGGCGCCAAGGCCGCGCTCCTCGGTCAGGGCACGGTTGACCAGCTTGCGCAGGGCGGCTTCGTCCAGGCTCTTGAGCACGTACACCCGGGCCCGCGACAGCAAGGCGTTGTTCAGTTCGAACGAGGGGTTCTCGGTGGTCGCGCCGATGAAGATCAGCGTGCCGTCTTCCACGTACGGCAGAAAGGCATCCTGCTGGGACTTGTTGAAGCGGTGCACTTCGTCGACGAACAGGATGGTCCGACGGCCATACTGGCCCGCCTGCTGCTTGGCCACTTCCACCGCCTGGCGGATCTCCTTGACCCCGGCCAACACCGCAGACACCGTCTCGAAGTGCGCATCGCAGAACTGCGCCAACAACCGCGCCAGGGTGGTCTTGCCCACCCCCGGCGGGCCCCAGAAGATCATCGAATGCAGCGCGCCCTGCTCCAGCGCCTCACGCAGCGGCTTGCCACGGGCCAGCAGGTGCTCCTGGCCGACGTACTCGTCCAGGTTGGACGGACGCAGCCGGGCAGCCAGGGGCTGGGCGACAGGTTCGCTTCGAAACAGGTCCATGATGCGCTCTCGTTACTCCTGGATGACGTCGGCGCCTTCCGGGATCTTGAACTGGAACTTGCTCGCCGGGATCGCCTCGTTGGCCTTGACCCCGTTGAACAGGATGTTGGTGCGCTGGCCCACGCTGTCGACCAGCTGCATGTCATTGATCAGCCCACGGCGGAACGATACCCGCAGGGAGTCGAACAGCGTGTCCTTGGTCTTGGGCTTCAAGGTGAAGTCCATGACCTCGCCCTGCTCCTTGGAGGTGATATCGAAGCTCTGGCTGATCTTGGATACATCACCGGACAGCAGCAGTGCCGGGGTCTGGTTCAGACGCACATCGAGCTTCTTGATGGTGGCCTGCTCCAGGTCCGGGTCCCACAGGGTGACCTTCTGGCCATCGGACACCACCACCTGCTCCTGGGGGGCATCCGTGTGCCAGTAGAACAGGCCCGGGCGCTTGACCGACATCTGGCCGCTGGTCTCCTGCAGGCTGGTGCCGCTGGCATCGAGCGTGAGCTGGGAGAAACGGGCGGAGATGGTCTGCGACTTCTCCAGCAACTGGGTCAGGCGCGCAACGTCTTTTTCATCGGCATGGGCAGACACAGCGCCCAGGGCCAGGGCAGAAACCAACAGCATGCGAATCGCGCGCATGGGAATCCTCGTCGAACAGTGAATGGGCCGGACGCCGCCTTCGGCGTCCGGCAAGGTGATCATCAATCGCGTGGGCCGCCCGGGGCAATCACTTCCCGCGAACCGTTGCTGTTCATGGGGGTGACCACGCCGGCCATCTCCATCGCCTCGATCATCCGCGCGGCACGGTTGTAGCCGATCTTCAGCTTGCGCTGCACCGCGGAAATAGATGCCCGGCGGCTTTCCAGGACGAACTGTACGGCCTCGTCGTACAAGGCGTCGCTTTCCGAGTCCTCGCCATCGCCGCCACCGCCGCCGCCGTCGAAACCGCTGCCGGCCTCCTCGACGCCGTTGAGGATGTCGTCGTTGTAGTCCGGCGCGCCGCGCAGCTTCCAGGCCTCGACCACGCGGTGCACTTCGTCGTCGGAAACGAACGCACCGTGCACACGGATCGGCAGGCTGGTGCCCGGCGGCATATAGAGCATGTCACCGTGACCGAGCAACTGCTCGGCGCCACCCTGGTCGATGATGGTCCGCGAGTCGATCTTGCTCGACACCTGGAACGCCATGCGGGTCGGGATGTTGGCCTTGATCAGGCCGGTGATCACGTCCACCGATGGCCGCTGGGTGGCGAGAATCAGGTGAATACCGGCAGCCCGCGCCTTCTGGGCGATTCGGGCGATCAGCTCTTCGACCTTCTTGCCGACGATCATCATCATGTCGGCGAATTCGTCGACCACCACCACGATGGTAGGGAGGGTCTTCAGCGCAGGCGGCTCGTCGTCCATGCTCTCGCGGCGGTACAACGGGTCGTGGATGACCTCGCCGGCTTCCTGGGCGTCCTTGATCTTGCGGTTGAAGCCCGCCAGGTTCCGCACACCCATGGCCGCCATCAGCTTGTAGCGTCGCTCCATCTCGGCCACGCTCCAGCGCAGGGCGTTGGCGGCGTCCTTCATGTCGGTGACCACCGGGCAGAGCAGATGCGGGATACCTTCGTAGATCGACAGTTCGAGCATTTTCGGGTCGATCATGATCAGCCTGGCGTCTTCCGGGCTGGACTTGAACAGGATCGACAGGATCATGGCGTTGACCCCCACCGACTTACCGGAACCGGTGGTACCGGCCACCAGCAGGTGCGGCATCTTGGCAAGGTCGGTGATCACCGGCTTGCCGCCGATGTCGTGACCCAGGGCCAGGGTGACCGGCGACTTGGCCTCGTCGTACTGCGACGACGACAACACCTCGGAGAAGCGCACCATCTGGCGGTTCTCGTTGGGGATCTCGATACCCACGGTGGTCTTGCCGGGGATGACCTCCACCACGCGCACGCTGGTCACGGCCAGCGAACGCGCCAGGTCCTTGGCCAGGTTGGCGATGCGGCTGACCTTCACCCCAGCGGCTGGCTGGATCTCGTAGCGGGTGATCACCGGACCTGGGTGGATCGAGTCCACCGAGACTTCGACACCGAATTCCTTCAGCTTGATTTCCAGCAGGTTCCCCACGCCAGCCAAGGACTCTGGCGAGTACTCGATCTTCTTCTGCTCGGCCGGGTCGAGGATGGAAATCGACGGCAATGTGCCTTCCACGGCGCTGTCGACGAACAGCGGCGCCTGTTTCTCCTTCATCACCCGCTTGCTCGGCTCCGGCGCCTTGACCTGGGTCGGCGGCATGATGACCGGCGCGACCGGTTGCTCGCGCGGCACTACCGGCTCGCGCTGTACCACAGGCCGGATTGGCGTTTCGTCGCGGTCATCGATGCGCTCGCGCGGCTGCGGCTTGAGGGGCTCGCGCTTCTCGGCGGTCATCGGCGCCACGTCGAGCATCGGTTCGTCGACCTCGCGCAGCTGCGCCACCAGGCGCTTGCGCTCGTTGCGCGCCTCCCACCAGCGGATGGCCGCGCCCTGCACCAGTTCGAACAGATCGAGCGTGATCTTGCCGGTGATGTCCATCACCTTGAACCAGGACAGGTCGGTGAACACGGTCAGGCCGAACAGGAACAGGGCAATGAACATCAGGGTGCTGCCCTGCACGTTCAGCAGGTTGCGCGCCAAGTCGCCCAGGCTCTCGCCCAGGGCGCCGCCCGCCGAGAACGGCAGGCTCGCCGGGGGATGGAAATGGATATGCGCCAGCGCCGCGCCCGACAGCACCAGGAACACCAGCCCGATCAGCCGCCAGGAAAACAGCCAGCCGCTCCACTGCCAGGGCTGGTGACGCTCGCGGAAGATCTGCCAGGTCTTGATCGCCAGCAGCAATGGGAAGATATAAGCGAAGTAGCCCAGCACCATGAACAGGATATCGGCGAAATAGGCGCCGGCGCGGCCTGCGGCGTTCTGTACCTGCTCGGCGTTGCTGGTGTGGCTGAAGCCCGGATCCGACGTGTCGTAGGTCAGCAATGCCATCCACAGGTACAGGCACAGGGCGCCGACAGCGATCAGCGCACCTTCCTTGAGGCGGTAGTGCAGCTGCTGCCGCCACAGGGGCACGGGCAAAGGGGTCGGGGTTGCGGTGGTTTTCTTCAAAACGCGTCTATTCCTGCGCTTGCTGCGCGTCCAATAGTGATCGACCCGGTGTTCGGTCAATGAACCACTACTTTTAACATTACTGCCCGCCAGCCGCCATGGCGGCACGCCAGATGAGGCTGGTGCGGCGCGGATTTCCTATGGGTGCAATTTGAGCATGCATTTTCTTTTGTGACAAAGGCTTATGCTGTGTTTTTGCACAGGTATGACAGCAAATGTAGTGGATGGTGCCTAACGGTTCATGAATGTGTAGGAAATTACCTAGTGCTCCGCTCAGTCAGGACGTATTCGCGTGTAAACCCTCTCCCACAGGCATCAAGACAGCGGACACCCTGTGGCGTGAGGACCGCCCGCAAAGAAGCCAAAACGATTGACCCTGCTTTTCACCCAAGCCATGCTGCCCTCTCCCCTCCCCCACCGCCGAACGACCATGCTCACCTGGCTGACCCGCGACTCGCTGACCTTCCCACCCCTGGAAAAGGCCCTGCACGACCCCAACGGCCTGCTCGCCGCCGGCGGTGACCTGGCGCCGGAGCGTCTGGTGCAGGCTTATCGCCATGGCTGCTTCCCGTGGTACCAGGATGGCCAGCCGATCCTCTGGTGGTCACCGGACCCGCGCACCGTGCTCTTTCCAGACGAGCTGCATGTATCGCGCTCGCTGGCCAAGCTCATCCGCCAAGGCCGTTACCAGGTCACCTTCGACACCGACTTCCCCGCGGTGATCGCCGCCTGCGCCGCGCCGCGCGACTATGCCGAAGGCACCTGGATCACCGACACCATGCAAGCGGCCTACTGCGAGCTGCACCGGCGCGGCATCGCCCATTCGGTGGAGGTGCGCCGCGACGGCGAGCTGGTTGGCGGCCTGTACGGCCTGGCCATGGGACGGCTGTTCTTCGGCGAGTCGATGTTCAGCCGCGCCGACAACGCCTCCAAAGTGGGCTTCGTGGCCTTGGTCGAGCACTTGAAGGATTCGGGTTTCGTGCTGATCGACTGCCAGATGCCGACCAATCACCTGCACAGCCTCGGCGCCCGCGCCATCAGCCGCACCCGCTTCGCAGAGCACCTGGCGCAGTATCTGGATCAACCCAATACGGCGACCTGGGCTCGCTAGGCGAGTTCTGCCAGCTGGCTTACACTTAAGTCAAAGTCTTGCCGAAGGGGTTGATCATGACAGAGCTGGCGCGGTTGAAGTTCTATGCCACTCAACCCCACTCCTGCAGCTACCTGCCGGAGGAGCAGGCCACCACGCTGTTCCTGGACCCCAGCCAGCCGATGGACGTGCATGTGTATGCCGATCTTTCGGAAATGGGCTTTCGGCGCAGCGGCGACCACCTGTATCGCCCCCATTGCCAGAACTGCAATGCCTGCGTGCCCGCACGCATCCCAGCGGCACGCTTCATTCCCAACCGCCAGCAACGACGCATCCTCAAGCGCAATGCCGACCTGACCGTCACCGCCGCCCGCCCGGCGTTTCGCGAGGAATACTTCGACCTGTACCGGCGCTATATCGAGCAGCGCCATGCCGACGGCGACATGTACCCGCCGAGCCGTGACCAGTTCTCCACCTTCCTGGTGCGCGACCTGCCGTTCTGCTGGTTCTACGAGTTCCGCCTCGAGGGCCAGCTGATGGCCGTGGCCGTGAGCGACCTGCTGCCCAATGGCCTGTCGGCGGTATACACCTTCTATGAGCCCGAGCAGGAGCGTCGCAGCCTCGGGCGCTATGCCATCCTCTGGCAGATCACTGAAGCCCTGCGCCAGAACCTCGACGCGGTCTACCTCGGCTACTGGATCAAGAACTGCAAGAAAATGAACTACAAGACCCAGTACCGGCCCATCGAACTACTGATCAACCAGCGCTGGGTCACCCTCAATTGAAAGCATTGGCTTGAAACACAGTTTTCGGGCATAATCCACGCCACTTTTTTGCCCGGTGCAGTCGTGCGTCGGGCCAATCACTGGATACCGAGGGCTTTACTGCATGTCGAAAGAAGACAGCTTCGAAATGGAAGGTACTGTCGTCGACACCCTGCCCAACACCATGTTCCGCGTGGAGTTGGAAAACGGGCACGTCGTAACCGCGCACATCTCCGGAAAG
>Ga0153917_1000168_pt1 | contig 60054 bp, 62 predicted proteins | sample TSFL001MetaG_FD_104695 | JGI IMG/M metagenome (GOLD analysis project Ga0153917, IMG submission 104695) | Attine ant fungus gardens microbial communities from Florida, USA - TSFL001 MetaG | ecosystem: Host-associated > Fungi > Mycelium > Unclassified | place: USA: Florida, Paynes Creek Historic...
CGCTGGTTGTCAGCAGCCTGCTCTCGCCCGCCGTTATGGCGGCCTGCAACGGTACCGACCTCACCACCTGTCCGGCGCCTTTCGATGCCAGACTCCCGGACGCGCATACCATGCTCACCTGGAGCCAGTCCGACCGCGTGGTGGGCTTCCGCAATGACTACCGCAACTATGCGGGCGATGTGTTCCGCCACGGCAACGCTACGCCGCTGCTGCCCGCAGAAAAACCGCTCACCGGTGCCCGCTATCAGGTTAACGGCAAGACCTGGAACCTTCAGGATTACCTGAAACGCCAGAACGTCAGCGGTATGCTGGTGCTGAAGAACGGCAAAGTGGCCTATAAATATCTGGGTGAAGGCAATACCGACTCCACGCTCTGGACCTCACGTTCCGTGGGCAAATCCGTGGTCTCGGCGCTGGTTGGGGTCGCGATCAAAGAGGGCAAAATTCGCTCCCTTGATGACCTCATCACCCAATACGAACCGGATTTGAAAGCCACCGCATGGGACGGCGTGACGCTGAAACAGCTCATCACCCACACCTCCGGCGTGGCGTGGAATGAAGACTATACCGACCCGAAATCAGACTTCGCTCAGCTGACCCAATGTGAAGCGAAACCGGGTACCTATGACTGCGTGCGCACGCTGGTGAAAGGGTTACATCGCGAACACCCGGCGGGCGAAAACTGGTCATACTCCTCAGGTGGCGCATGGCTACTGGGGGACGTGCTTGAACGCGCCACCGGCATGACGCTTGCGGCGTATCTGGAGAAAAGCATCTGGCAACCGTACGGGATGGCGAGCGACGGCGTATGGCATGCCTACCGCAAGGGCCAGCACGACGTCGGCGCCCACGGCTTTAACGCCACGCTGGAAGACTGGGGGCGTTTCGGCGAATTTATCCTGCATAACGGTACGCTCCCCTCAGGCAAACAGATCCTGCCTGACGGCTGGGTGAAGCAGTCCGCAGATTGGACGCAGGCAACGGGATCGGTGTCAAAGGCGCACCCGAAAGGGTTGTACGGCTATCAGTGGTGGAATAACGAGGTGCCCGCTACGGCCACGGGGGTTAAGCCAGCGGTGCAGGACTCCCTGAAAGATTCACTCTGGGCGCTGGGGATTTTTGGCCAGATGATTATGGTGAATCAAAAGGAAAACCTGGTGATCGTCCAGTGGTCCACCTGGCCGCAGGCAGAACCGTCATTCAGCGCCCAGCCGCTGGAAGCGTCGCTGATGTTTAGCGCGATAGCGAACGCGCTACGCTGAATAGAATAAGCCAGGCCCTGCCTGGCTTATCTTCTGCGCAATGTCACAAAACAGGGATATCAGCCACTTAGCAGAATGCGGTGAATGAAAAATAAATGAATTGTTAAGTTATTGTTAGAACCGTAAATCCTGGTCAACGTCCTGTCATTGATGCACACCACGCATCAGTTCATGCGCGATTTGCGCTTATTAATTTCCGTTTAATGAGCCAGTTTTCAGAAACAGACGGACAACACGTCAATAATAAAACTGGAGACTACGATGATTTCCTCAACCCCACCTGCAACCGTTCGCGCAAGAGCGGGCGCGATACTTCGCGTCACCTCCGGCAACTTCCTTGAGCAATTCGATTTTTTCCTGTTCGGGTTTTATGCCACCTACATTGCGCATACCTTCTTCCCGGCGAGCAGTGAATTTGCCTCACTGATGATGACCTTCGCCGTCTTCGGCGCGGGCTTTTTGATGCGCCCCATCGGGGCAATCATGCTCGGCGCGTATATTGATAAGGTTGGCCGCCGCAAAGGGCTGATCGTCACGCTGTCGATTATGGCGGCGGGAACCTTCCTGATCGTGCTGATCCCTTCCTATGAAAGCATCGGCCTGTGGGCGCCGCTGCTGGTGCTGATGGGGCGCTTGCTGCAGGGCTTTTCCGCCGGGGCGGAGCTTGGCGGGGTGTCGGTCTATCTGGCGGAAATCGCCACGCCGGGCCGCAAGGGCTTTTATACCAGCTGGCAGTCCGGCAGCCAGCAGGTGGCGATTATGGTGGCGGCGGCAATGGGCTTTGCCCTGAACGCACTGATGGAAGAGAGTGCCATCCGCGAATGGGGCTGGCGCATTCCGTTCCTGTTTGGCTGTTTAATCGTGCCGTTTATCTTTCTCCTGCGCCGCAGGCTTGAAGAGACGGAAGCGTTTCGAGCGCGCCGCCACACGCTGGCGATGCGTCAGGTCTTTACCACCCTGCTGGCGAACTGGCCGGTTGTGGTTGCAGGCATGCTGATGGTGGCGATGACCACCACGGCGTTCTATCTGATCACCGTCTACGCGCCGACCTTCGGCAAAAAAGTGCTGATGCTGAGCGCCTCTGACAGCCTGCTGGTCACGCTGCTGGTGGCGATCTCTAACTTTATCTGGCTGCCGGTGGGCGGCGCGCTGTCGGACCGCTTCGGACGCAAACCGGTACTGATTGCCATGACGCTTCTGGCGCTGGCGACCAGCTACCCGGCGCTGACGCTGCTGGCGCAGTCCCCAAGCTTCACCATGATGCTGAGCGTGCTGCTGTGGCTCTCTTTCCTGTACGGCCTGTATAACGGCGCGATGATCCCGGCGCTGACGGAGATCATGCCCGTTGAAGTGCGCGTGGCCGGTTTCTCGCTGGCGTACAGCCTGGCAACGGCGGTCTTTGGCGGTTTCACACCGGTGATTTCTACCGCCTTAATTGAGTACACCGGTGACAAAGCCTCCCCGGGGTACTGGATGAGCTTCGCCGCGGTCTGTGCCATGCTGGCAACGCTCTATCTCTACCGTCGCAGCGCGCTGCATCTGCAAACAGCCCGTTAATCCGGAGAGGATGATATGCACACATTTATACGTTCAGGACTGACCGGGCTGGTATTGCTGGCAACCAGCGCAGCGGCCCTGGCCCAGGAGGTGACCGTTATGATCTCGGGCGGTTTTAAAGCCGCCCTGGAAAAGCTCGCGCCAGAGTATGAAGCCAAAAGCGGCGACCGCATTGTGCTGATCCCGGGGCCGTCCATGGGACAAACGCCCCAGGCCATCCCCAACCGCCTGTCGCGCGGTGAAAAAGCGGACGTGGTGATTATGGTCGGGGATGCGCTGGCGCATCTGGCGAAGGACAGAATGGTCAAAGACGGCTCGCGCGTTGAGCTGGCGGATTCGCCCGTCGGCGTGGTGGTCAAAGCAGGCTCGACGGTCCCGGATATCGCTACGGAGGCTACCCTGCGCCAGACCCTGCTGAAGGCGAACGCTATCGCCTACTCCGACAGCGCCAGCGGGCGGTATGTGCAAACTCAGCTGTTTAAAAAACTGGGGATTGAAGAGCAGGTTACGGGAAAAGCTCACAAGGTTGAGCGGATCCCGGTCGCGTCTGAAGTGGCAAAAGGGAAGTACAGCATCGGGCTCCAGCAGGTGAGCGAACTGCTGCCTGTTCCGGGGGTAACCTTTGTCGGCAAGCTCCCGAATAATCTGCAATACATTACTCGTTTTGCCGGTGCAGTGACGGCCCACGCGGATCATCCCTCAGAGGCGCAAGCGCTGCTGGATTACCTCGCGTCAGCCAGCTCGCGAGAGACCATTACCGCTACCGGGATGATCCCCGTCGCTACGCCGCACGATAGCGCGCGGTAATCAGCGTTTCCAGCTCGGCGGCAATCCATGACTGAATACGCCCGCTGCGCCGAATCAGCCCGACGGTGCGTTTGACTTCGGGTTCGGTCAGCGGGATCTGCGTCAGAATCGAATGTTCAGCGTGCGGCATTGACATCGCGGGGACGGCCGCAATGCCAATCCCCGCTTCCACCATCCCCAGCATCGTGGTCACGTGGCGCGTTTCACAGATCCCCGGACGCTCGGGCTTAATGTGGCCGAGCATCTGGTCGAGCAGGTTGCGGTTTCCGGAGGTGATATCCAGGCTGATGTAATCCTGCTGATAAAACGCCTGCCAGGTCAGATTCTTACGCCCCGCCAATGGATGATCGCGACGGCATGCGGCAACGTACACATCCTCCACCAGCGGAATAAACGTGATATCCGGCTGCAGGCTTCTCGCAAAACAGATCCCAAAATCCGCCTGACCGCTGGCCACCGCCTCTATGACATTCCCCGCGCTGCTGTCGATAAGCTTAATGCGCACGCGGGGAAAGCGGCTGTGGAACTGGCGGATGACCTCGGGCATAAAATGACAGGCAGCCGAAGGCACAGTGGCGACGGTGATCAGCCCGGTGCGCTCCTCGCTCACCTTGTCGATATCGGCCAGCATCGACTCCACGTTTTCCAGAAGCACCCCACAGCGCTCGGCAAAGGTTTGCCCGAAGAGCGTCAGCGTCACGCGTCGGGTGGTTCTGTCGAACAGTTTGGCCCCCACTGCCGCCTCCAGCTTTTCGATGCGGCGGCTTAAGGCAGACTGAGAAATGCAGATAGATTCTGCCGCAATACGGAAATTACCGTATTCCACCAGGGCTCTGAAGGCGTAAAGATCGTTGAGGTCGAAATTGACGGGCATACTTTCTGGCAATCCTTAGCGCTTCTGGAAACTCGAACATTCATAATAGCGAGTTATGAATCAGCGGCAACCTTCGCCGCTGATATGCGCCCGGAAAGTGCTATGCGCAACAGTGTTCGTCAATGTATGACTCGGCCGCCGACTCTACCAGCGCCATCTCCTCGCGGCTCAACAGCCTCTCAATATTCACCAGAATAATCATTCGGCTGTCGAGCACCCCCAGCCCAAGCAGGTAACGGCCGGAAAGTACCGAGGCCACGTCCGGGGTCGGCTTGATGTTATCCACGTCAATCGACAGCACGTCCGCCACGCCGTCAACCACAATGCCCACCACGCGGTCATTCAGATTAAGCACAATGACCACCGTTTTGTCGTCCTGCGACGGGTCAGGCAGTTCAAAGCGCACGCGCAGATCCACAATCGGCACTATCACGCCGCGCAGGTTAGTGACGCCGGTAATAAAGTTTGGCGCGTTCGGAATACGCGTCAGGCGGTCGCAGCCCCGGATCTCCTGCACTTTGAGAATATCAATGCCGTACTCTTCGTCGCCCAGGCGGAATACCAGGTACTCCTGCGCGGTAGCGTCAGCGGCGGTGGGTTTACTGGCGGTTGCTACAGTCATGCTATTACCCCCTCCCTCTGGGGTTGTGGAACGTTGAGCGTCGACAGCTCAACCACATCAAGGATCAGCGCCACGCTGCCATCCCCGAGGATGGTCGCTGCGGAGACGCCAGGCACTTTGCGGTAGTTATGTTCTAGATTCTTAACCACCACCTGCTGCTGGCCGATAAGCTGATCGACCCACAGCGCATAGCGGCAGCCCGCGCTTTGCACGATAACCACAATGCCGTCGTCGGCAGGCGCTTCGCCCGCTACCGAGAGGCGCTGGCGCAGCAGCACCAGCGGCAGATATTCCCCGCGCACCTGCAGGAGCCGCTCTTCCCCCACAAAGCGGCACAGCATCTCGTCGGTTGGGCGCAGCGATTCCATCACCGCGCCCAGCGGCAGAACGTAAATCTCGTCCCCCACCTTCACCAGCATGCCGTCGAGGATCGCCAGCGTCAGCGGCAGGATAATGCGGATAGTTGTTCCGGCACCGGGCGTCGATAGCACGTCCACGTGGCCGCCCATCGCCAGAATATTGCGTCGGACCACGTCCATCCCCACGCCGCGCCCGGATACGTCCGTCACGCTCTCGGCGGTGGAAAAACCGGCGGCGAAGATCAGCATCCACACATCGTCATCGCTCATGGTGTCGCTGATCGCCATCCCCTGCGAACGGGCTTTGGCGAGGATTTTTTCCCGGTTAAGGCCAGCCCCATCGTCGCTGACTTCAATCACAATATTGCCGCCGTGGTGTTCAGCGGAGAGCGTCAGGTTTCCGGTCACCGGTTTCCCTTTGGCGACGCGCGCCTCTTTCTCTTCAATACCGTGGTCGAGGCTGTTACGCACCAGGTGGGTAAGCGGGTCGATAATGCGCTCGATCAGGCTCTTATCCAGCTCGGCGGACCCGCCTTTGAGCGTCAGTTCGACCTCTTTATTGAGACGGGAGCCCAGGTCGTGCACCAGCCGCGGGAAGCGGCTAAAGACGTAATCCATCGGCATCATACGAATGGACATCACCGACTCCTGCAACTCGCGAGTGTTTCGCTCCATCTGCGCCACGCAGCCCGACAGCAGATCGTAGCTGGCCGGATCGAGGGTTCTCGACAGCTGGGAGAGCATCGCCTGAGTGATGATCAGCTCGCCGACCTGGTTGATGATCTGATCAACTTTGCTCACCGCTACGCGAATGCTGCCCGACTCCTGATTCGCCGCCCGCGAGGCTGGCGACACTTTTTTGGCGACGGTCTCTGGCGCGGCAGCCGGTTTTTGGTCCGGCTCTGGCGCAGGTGCGGTCACGGGCTCTGCGGGGTTCACAGCAATTTGCTTACTGTCCACTACAAAGCAGAGTACGGCGGTGATATCGTCCCCCGAGGCGGTGGTCAGCAGCGTGACCGTCATGCTGTCCGGCGTCGTCTCGATGTGCGTAATCTCGCCCATATTGGTCAGCTCGTCGCGCAGCATCGTCTGCTCGCGCTCCCCGACGTTATGCAGGGTCACCACCAGCGAAGTTTCCGTCTCCTGCGCCGCGCTGACGGGCTGCGCTGCTGCGGGTTCAGGGGTTGCCGCTGGCGGCGCGGGCTGTTGGCCCTCAAGGGCAATCTCCCTCAGGGCTTCACAGATATAGCGATAACGGGCGTCATCAGGCTCCTGCGAAGACTGATAGGCTTCCAGCTGCGCTTGCATAATGTCCTTACATTCCAGAAAAAGGTTAATGATTGACCGACTGAGCGCCCTCTCCCCTGCCCGCGCCTGATCGAGGAGGTTTTCCAGCAGGTGGGTTGTCTCCTGTAATGCACTGAATCCAAAGGTGGCCGCCCCCCCTTTCAGCGAGTGCGCCGCGCGAAAGATGGCGTTCAGCTGCTCCAGGTCCGGCGCCGCGACGTCAAGCTGCAGCAGCAGCTGTTCCATTTCGGCCAGCAACTCTTCCGCCTCGGTAAAAAAGATCTGCGAAAAATCATTCATGTCCATCGGTATAACCCTGCACGTTTTGCAGATTGATATCGTTCAGCACGCTGTCTGCGCGCTGGGCCTGGGTATCCTCCAGGCGGATCTCCTGCTCTTTCGCGCGACTGAGGACCAGAATGCTGATGCGGCGGTTGACGGCGCTATCAGGCGACGAGTTGTCCAGCGGCATCCGGCTGGCGGTGCCGATCACGCGTAAAAAGCGCTCATCGCTTAGCCCGCCGCGGACCAGTACCCGGCGGGCGGCGTTGGCGCGCCCGGCGGAAAGCTCCCAGTTGCTGTAGCCGCCGTCGCCCCCGGCATACGGCAGCGAGTCGGTATGCCCCGTCAGGCTCAGCGCGTTGGGCAACTCCTGTAGCAGCGGCACCAGGGCCTGCAGAATGCCGTTCATATAGGACTCCGGCAGTTCGCTACCGACGCGGAACATCGGGCGGTCCTGCGAGTCGGTGATCTGGATCAGCAGGCCGTCGTTGGTGAGGTTCAGCAGAATGTTGGATTTAAAGTTGTTCAGCCGGGGATCGGTTTCGATCATCCTCTGCAGCTTCTCTTTCGCCTGCTTCAGGCTTTCAAAGCGCTTGTGCTTGTCAATCGCGTTGATTTGCCCTTTGAACACTTCGCCCTGCCGCTTGAGGATGTCATCCCCACCGCCGGGGATGACGCTGTCGCTGAGGCTGGTTTTATCACCGTTCGCCATCGACGGCTTAAGCGGCATGCGGAAGTAATCCGCAATCAGCTCTCTTTCCATGTCCGTGGACTGGGAAAGCAGCCACATGACCAGAAAGAAGGCCATCATCGCGGTCATAAAATCGGCATAGGCAATCTTCCACGTCCCGCCGTGATGGGCATGTTTCTTCTTTTTACGCTTACGTGAAATGATGACAGGCGTGACGTTCTTCATGCGGCGCTGTCCGAGGCTTTGGTTTTCAGCGTGGCGTTAGATTTGACCTCGCGCACGTGCTCTTCCAGCTCTTCAAACGACGGACGTTCGCTGGTAAAGATAGTTTTACGACCAAACTCCACCGCAATCTGCGGGGCATAGCCGTTCAGGCTGGAGAGCAGCGTCACCTTGATGCACTGCAAAATTTTGACCTGATCGGAGCTTTTCTGACGCAGCAGCGTCGCCAGCGGCAAAACAAAACCATAGGCAATAAGAATACCGAGGAAAGTGCCCACCAGCGCGTGGCCAATCAGCATGCCCAGCTCCGCCGCCGGGCGGTCAGCAGAGCCCAGCGCATTTACCACCCCCATCACCGCCGCCACAATACCGAAGGCCGGAAACGCATCGCCCACGGTATTCAGGCTGTGGGCCGGCACTTCCAGCTCTTCTTCGCAGGTTTCAATCTCTTCATCCATCAGGGCTTCGATTTCATGAGAATTCATGCTGCCGCCAATCATCAGGCGGAAGTAGTCGAGGATAAAGTTGGCGAGCATCGGGTCGCTCATCAGGCGGGGATAGGCGCTAAAAATATCGCTGTTCTGCGGATCTTCAATATCCTTTTCCAGCGACATCAGCCCGTGAACACGGCTTTGCGATAGCAGCAGGAACATCAGCGCCATCAGGTCCATATAGACCGCTTTGTTATAGCGCTTGCCCACGAAGACTTTCACCAGCGCTTTTCCGGTGGCCTTCAGGGATTTCACGTTGTTACCGACAATGAACGCCCCGACGCCAGCACCGCCGATAATCAGCAGCTCCAGCGGCTGAAACAGCGCCATCAGATTACCGCCGGACAGAATAAAGCCGCCAAAAACGGTTAGTATGACAACAAGATAGCCAACAATAACTAACACACTCTCTCCTTTTACTTTTTTGACCGATGCCAGTTGTCCCGGCATCAGGTAAACGCCATCTTGCGCACAGCTGTCCGTCAGGGATTACGCCGTCATGATTTCTGGCGAGATCGCGTTCCTTAATAATCCGGTGTTATTCACCTGGGATTTCTTCAGCGCACGCGACGGCGGGCTGCACAAGCTGCAGGTAAATGGGTTTTTAATAAACTCGGTGGTGACGACAAAACCTCCACCACACACGCTGCAGGCTTTACGCGAAATAATGCCGCAGTCGATGAAACGTAATAATGTCCAGGCACGCGTCAGCCCCAGTACCGGCTTCTCATCAGCACAGGTACTGCACTGCTCAAGATAAAGACGATAGGTCTTCATCAACATTTCAATCGAGCGCCCCTGCTCGGTCTTTTTTAAATACAGGTAAATGTTGTAGAACATAGAAGAATGAATATTCTGTTCCCACGACATAAACCAGTCTTCGGAAAATGGCAGCATGCCTTTCGGCGGTGGGCAGCCGCGTAATTCTTTGTATAAACGAAGCAGGCGACGACGGCTCAGCGACGTTTCCGACTCCAGTACCTGCATTCTTGCGCCAAGGGAAATTAAGCCCATGGCAATATTGACCTCATCAATTTCCTGCAGCAGACTTTTTTCACCACACATAATTATGCCCCCTCAGCGGTAATGGCTTCTTCTTCGCTTAAGGCGTTAAGAAGGTTGGTCGACAAAATAATGCCGGTATGAATTTGCTGCAGTGCTTCAATACGTGAATCTTTGGTCAGATTTTCAATCACCACTTCATCATCAACGCGCAATCGACAAATAAGCTGATTGGTGGCCGCCAGCTTCATTAACTGCGGTAACGACAGTTCTTTCAGGTTATCAATTGTCCCTTCAGATAATCCAAGGCGAAAACCCGCCGCAAATTTATCCTGGCGGATCAGCTGCTGGGCCAGCAGAAGATAGGACAGGTTAATATCATGAATATTTTGCAGGTACTCGTCGAAATTAGACACAGGCGAAAACTCCCAATGTTATATAGCCATCAACTGGCATGTCAGTTTAGTCAGATAACGTTTTCGAACTGATGCAGAGAGTCTTTTGGCATTGATATTCACTCAGGTAAGTCAATCTTCCTCAGTAAATGAATGACAATCATGTCAATGCCAAAGGAGGCTGCATCACAAAACTGGCAAAATCATAAACACTAAGTATTTTCCGAACAAGCGACAGAAATTTCTCCAAATTACTGAAACACTATTAACTCATTGATTTTAAAAATTAATAAAGAATTATTAAACCTTATTAAACCTTGATATTAATGATTAAACCTGCATTAAAAGCAGTATTAACAAGATTAATGTTAATGCCTTGTAATTATCTGTACGCCGATTCCATTCGACTGCGCAACCTTTTTAGCGCCAGACTGTGCAACTGACTCACGCGTGTTTCCGTAATGCCTAAAATCAATCCAATCTCTTTCATATTCAGATCCTGAAGATAATAAAGCTGCAGTAACTGCTGCTCTCTCTCGGGGATGAACTGAATATGCCCGGCGATCTGCCCCATCAAATTTTCCTTGATGGTGTCATTGAGCGGATTAAGCTGCTCATGATCGTCACCGCTTGTTTCCCAACTGTCAGCATAATTTTCCTGCAATTCGTCAACCGAGTACATCTGGCTGGTGTTATTATCCGCCAGCATCTGCTGAAATTCCTGCAATGACACGCCCATGCGCTCTGCAATTTCAGCTTCCGTCGCCTCCCCGCCTTTTTCCTGCTCTATTCTCTGAATAATGGCGACGATTTCACGCGTATGGGTTCGTACCCGCCGCGGAACCCAGTCGCTTTCTCTCAGCTCATCTAATAATGCCCATTTTACCCGCTGGGTGATCCACGCCGTGAGCGTCACCCCTTTTTTCGGGTCAAAACTTTCGACTGCGCTTAAAAAACCGATCGAACCCGCCTGAATTAAATCATCCAGCTCGACGCTGGCAGGAAGCCGCTTATGTAACCGCAATGCTTCCTGCCGCACCAGATAGTGATATTTAGACCAGACTACCGATTTATCTTCCAGCCCTTCGGCCGTGTAAATACCATCCACGATTGCATTCCACCTGCTATTCTCTGTGAGAATTATCCGGTGAAATGGCGCATTCAAATAGTGCAATAAGCCTTTATAAAAATGCGCATTCTGTTAATTCATTTGTATTAACGGGCTATTTTAATAAACAGCGCTATTAATGATGGTAATTAATAAGATTAAAAGGTTTCCCACTGGGCCAGGTCAGGCTCTTTTTGACGCCGTGGTTTATTAGGCTCTTCAACCACGTTCACCATAGTGCTCTCCTGGTTCAGCCTGAACTGCGCTACCAGCCGCTCAAGCGCGTCGGACTGGGCTTCCAGATCGCCCGCCGCCATCGCCGCTTCTTCCACCATGGCCGCGTTCTGCTGGGTCACCAGATCCATTTCGTTAACCGCCTGCGAAATCTGGTTTATACCTGCGCTCTGCTCGTCCGAGGCCGACGTGATTTCACCCATGATCTGCGTCACCTGCGACACGGACGTCACGATCTCCTGCATCACGATGCTGGCCTGCCCCACCTGACGCGAACCGATATCAATATTGCTCACGCTGGTGTTGATCAGCTGGTTAATCTCTTTCGCCGCATCGGCGCTGCGTTTTGCCAGGTTACGCACCTCTTCCGCGACGACCGCGAAGCCGCGGCCCTGCTCACCGGCGCGCGCCGCTTCCACCGCCGCGTTCAGGGCCAGGATGTTGGTCTGGTTGGCAATACTGTCAATCACGCCGTTGATGTCGGCAATCTGACGCGAGCTGGTGGTGATCTGCGCCATGATCTGCTCCAGGCTCTGCATCACTTCGCCGCCGTTATGGGCATTGTGGCTGGCGCTTTCCGCCAGCTCGCGGGCCGCGTGGGCGTTGTCGGCATTCTGGCGCACGGTGGTCTTGATCTGCTCCATGCTCGCCGCCGTCTCCTGCAGCGCCGCCGCCTGCTCTTCGGTGCGGGAGGAGAGATCGTTATTGCCGTGGGCAATTTCCTGGGCGTTGGTGTGGATACGCTGCACGCTGTCGCGGATCCCGAGGATCGTGCTGGTCAGGGAAGTACGCATGCTCTCCAGCTCGGTCAGCATATTACCGATTTCATTCTGGCTACCGCTTTCAATCTCCTGGCTGAGATCGCCCGCCGCCACGCGGCGCAGCATCTCTACCGTCGTCTCCATACGACGCACCAGGGTGTGGCGCAGCCAGAAACGAATGGCGAACAGCAGACCGACGGCCAGAACCATCACCACAATCCCAACGCCCAGCATGATCTGGTAGCCGCGCTCGGAAGCTTCAATATAGCTCTGGCTCAACCGGGCGCTGGCATCGCTGTACTGATCCACCTTATTACGCAGCGCGGTGCGCAGCTCCATATCATGTTCCAGCGAACCGGTATACCCTGCCGGGTTTTGCAGGTAGCCCAGCTTAACTTCGGCAACCTTATATACCTCGTTGAACGCGGTATTCACCTCGGCGGCCAGACGGCTCTCTTCCGGGGTATTGAACGGCGACGCCATAAAGGCATCCATATTACGGCGCGCAATTTTCACCACGTTCAGCGTGTGTTTGGCCACGTTCTCAGAGACCGGATTACCCAGCGCCGCCTGCAGCATCAGGCCGTTGGTATTGGCCATCACCGCGCTGATGTTATAGGCCGCATCGCGCATCTGATCGTTATTCTCAGAGGCCACGACAATACGTTTAAAATTGGTGTTATTAGAGACCGCGTCATAGACGGAATAGGCTGTTACGCCGAACAGTATCACCGCAAACAGGCCAATAATAAGGCTGATTGCGCTGTAAATTTTGAGTTTCGTTAACATAGTTTCTCACTCGCCGCGCACGGCTTAACCGTACGCGGTGACGCCTGAATAAAGGGAATTAAACGGGTTGGGACGTCACATATTAAACAGATTCATCTTCTGCATATTTTTGTAGACGTACATCGAGGCGTTAAACGCCAGCTCGGACATTTGCGACTCCGACACCAGCGACACCAGCATGCTGGTGTCGGCACCAATGGCATCCTGCACTTTGACAATGGTGTCGTTAATCAGCACGTCGCCGGTGAGATCCAGGGCGTCAAGCTGTTGCATGTTGGTGCCGAGCTCGGCCTGGGCTTTCCCAAGGCGGTCGATACCCGCGTCGATGCTTTGACTTGCGGCGGTGAGGGCAGCGTCAAAGCCCGCCGATTCCGATCCCGCCATCAAGGCCGCGACGGCATCATTCAATACCATAAAAATATCATCAAAAATTTCATCGCCGAGGTGGCCCGTTTGCATTTCCGTTCCATCGGCAACGGTCTGTTTACGCGCTTCATTACCTCCGCGATAATTGCCGACTTCGTCAAAAGCGGGCGTATCGGTGTTAAATCCGGAGAAAATATAGCGGCCGCTGCTGTCGCGGCTGTTTGCTAAATCCAGCAGATTTTCGCGGATCCCTTTTATCTCTTCGCCCAGTTCCTGGAGAGCTTCATCGGAATAAGCGCCATTTCCGGCCGCCACTATTTTTTCCTTCAGGGTGGTGGTCATCAAATTACCCACCCCGTTCAGAATATGGTCCTGAAACTCCAGCGCGCCGCGCGCGCGGGAGCGCACGCTGCTGTACATCTCAAGCTTTGCCAGCGCGTCCTGATGTTTTACCGCATCGGTCGCGGCAGTCGGGTCGTCCGAGGCTTTGAGCAGCGTTTTACCCGCAGACATCCGCAGATAAGCCTCATTACTTTGGCTCATGCGTTTTGTCATCGCTTCCGAACTTTGCTTGTACATATAAAGCGTACTTAATCGCATCATCTTTTCCTTATCGGATGGCCAGCAGGGCATCAAACATGGCGGTCGCCGTTTTCAGCAGCTGCGCGCTGCCGTTGTAGTACTGGCGGAACATGTCCAGGTTGATATATTCCTCGTCCATGTTGACCCCGGAGAGCGCCTGTTTGGTGTCATATTTGGTGCGTAAATCGCTTTCGGCACTGGTGGCATAGGATTTCACCTCGCGCGCGCTTTCGCCGATTTTGCCTGCCAGGCTCGCGTAGGCCGCGCTCAGCGTGTCGTCACCAATGAGTTTTTCAGTCTGGATTACCAGCATCTTTTCGAGGTTATTGTTATTCCCCTCTCCGCCCTTCGGGTCGGCAGCCGCAAAGTCCTGCGCACTGGTTATCTTACGGCTGATGCCTTCGGCTGCGCCCGCCATCGGGTTAAGCGTGAATTTATCCCCCGCAACGGCGGTGGAAGGGTTCGGAAGGGTAATTTCGATACCATCGAACCTTAACGTTCCTGGTGGTGCAGCGGGATCGAGAGGTACGGTACGACCATCGGCCCCTTTCACCACCCAGTCTGTACCATCAAAGCTGATGTCATAGTTCTCCGACTTCACCTCTTTGAAATTGATCACCGCGATCTGATCAAGCGCGTCGCCGCCCCTGTTTTTGGCGTTCGCGATAGCGTGGATATCCGGCAACGAGAAGAGATCGCCGCCAGGATTGCCCTCAGGCGTAAGCCCTTCGCCGTGCTGCTCGTTCATCCGGTGCGCCATCATAAAGGCGATCTGATCCAGATCCTGGCGCGCGGCGGTGAGATCCTCGTTGCGGAATTTAAACAGCCCGCCCAGACGCCCTTTGGTGATGGCGTTTTCATCCAGCGGCGACGCTTTGCCGTTCGCATCCACGTACGACACAATCATCTTGTTGGGATCGGCATCCGACGGAGAGGTTTCCAGCTTGTAGGCAGTGCCGCCAGAAACCAGCGGACGCCCATCAGGCAGCGTGACGCTCACGCGACCTGAAATCTGATCCTCGGTGACGGTAATCCCCAGCTGTTCGCTCAGCCCTTCCAGTAGCGCATCGCGCTGGTCGAGCAGATCGGCAGGCGGCGCGCCGTTCCCCTGCAGACGCTCCAGCTGTGTGTTCAGCTGTGCCAGCTGTTCGGTATAGCTGTTGATCTCCTTGGCGCTGCGCTCAATCTGGGTATTGGTGCTCTTTTCAAGGCCGGAAAGACGTTTGGCGCTGGCGTTATAGCGGTTGGCCAGCACGTCAAGGGAAGTAAACACCGCCGCACGCGCCGGGCCATCCGCCGGGTCGCCGCTCAGCGTCGCCATATCCTTAAACAGCTTGCCCAGCGAAACGGAGACGTTATCCGATTCATCCGCGAGCATGTTATCGATATCCGCCAGCTGTTCCATCCGTCCGGTGAAGGAGGCGTAGCCGGAGAGCGAGTCCCGCAGCTGGTTGTTGGCGAAGGCATCATAGGCACGCTCTACGCCGCTGGCGCGGGCACCATAGCCGTAAAATCCCTGCGCGGTCGACATGCCGCCAAGCTCACCGATAATCAGGCTGCGGCGGCTATAATTGCCGGACATGCCGTTGGTCAGGTTATCACCGGTCACCCGGATCGCGGCCTGCGCCACGCTGATGCCGTTTCTGGCTAAATTAAATAGGTTATTCATACGTTCTGGATATTCCCTGATTGCGGGCCCGGGTTCGCATCCGGGCCAGAAAGTTCATGGCTCTTTTTATTTCATCGGTGATTCAAAAATTCTCTAAAACATCTTTGTCAGAAAATAGTGTCGATATCGTTTTTATAGGCATTCACGCCCTGCTGAATATCGCCTTTTACCTTCTGAATAATAGTGATGAGCTTTTTCGCGTAGGCCGGATCGGTCGCGTAGCCGCCCGCCTGCAGCGCTTTCGCCCCCTGCTCTGCTGAATCTGACTGCACCACGCCGCGATAGCGCGGGTTTTTTGTCAGCAGCTTTGCGTAGTCCGAGAGCGCGTGTTCATAGGAGTCGTAGACGCGGAACGCGGCTTTCACCTTCTGCTTCACGCCGTTGATATATTCAGTGGTGGTGATTTCGGTGGTTTTGCCGCGCCAGTCGCCCGTGGCCTTAATGCCGAACAGGTTGTGGCTCGGGCTGCCGTCAGCGGCGGGGATTTCCCGTTTCCCCCAGCCGGACTCCAGCGCCGCCTGAGCCAGAATCAGATGCGGATGCAACCCGCTCTGCTGCGCAGCCGCCTGGGCCGGGCGCAGCAGACGGGATATAAACGGATGCGCCCCTTCGACCGGTTTGGCAAATGACACCGGCGCAGGCAGACGCAGCGGGCCTGTGGCGGGAGCCGACGACAGCCCCGGGCGTAAAACATCGCGCCCCGGCGGGGTGACTACCGGGGCATCGCTTTCGCCCCCCAACTGGCGAACGATAAGATCGGCAAAGCCGAGCTGACCACTCCCGGCAATGTTTTGCGCGATCTGCTGATCGTGCATGGCGGTGTACATTTCCGAAGACTGGCTGCTCAGCAGATCGCTCTTGAAGCTGGCATCGCGCATGCTCTTCATCATCATTTGCACGAAAATACCCTCCATCTGCTTCGCCGCCGCCTTCAGCGCGCCGGGCGTCTGCCGCCCGGCCTCCCGTTTCAGCGTGTCCAGCGAGCGGACGTCAAAAGCGGGTTGATCGAACTTGTCGAAGGCGTTCATCAGTTCACCTCCAGCTTCGCCCGCAGACAGCCGGCGTTTTTCATCGCCTGCAGAACCGACATCAGCTCGTTTGGCGTCGCGCCCAGGCTGTTCAGGGCGCGGATCACCGCGTTCAGATCGGTACTGCTGCGCACGTGCTGCAGCGAGCCGCCGCTGTCGCGTACCGAGATATCCGTCTGCGGCACCACCACCGTCTCCCCGCCGCCAAACGGCGTATCCGGCTGGCTGATGATGTTGTTCTGCATCACTTCAACCGTCAGGGAGCCGTGCGCCACCGCGCAGGAATCGAGCGACACGTGGCGGTTCATCACCACCGAGCCGGTGCGCGAATTCACAATGACCTTCGCGTCCTGCACGTTCACCTTCACGGGGATGTCCTGAATGTTGGCGAGGAAACGCACGCGGGACGGGCCGTCCGGCGGCGCGAACAGACGCACGGTGCGGGCATCTTCCGGCAGCGCCGCCCCGCCGCTGTAGCGCTGGTTGATGGCGTCGCTGATCTGCTGCGCCAGCGAGAAATCGGTCTCGTTCAGCTGCAAACGCACGATGTTCTGGGTCGCGAAATCGTTCGGCACTTCACGCTCGACGGTTGCCCCACCGCTGATGCGCCCGCCGTTAAGCTGGTTCACCTGCACGCGGCTGCCGCCCGCCTGCGCGCCTGCGCCGGAGATCAAAATATTGCCCTGGGCGATGGCGTAGATCTGGTTATCCGCCCCTTTGAGCGGGGTCATCAGCAGCGTACCGCCGCGCAGGCTTTTGGCGTTACCGACCGAGGAGACCACAATGTCCAGCTTATCGCCGGGACGCGCAAAGGGAGGCAGCTCGGCGGTCACCATCACCGCCGCAATGTTTTTCAGCTGCATATTGGTGCCTGCGGGTACGGTGATCCCCAGCTGGGAGAGCATGTTATTCAGGCTCTGGCCGGTAAACGGCGCCTGCATGGTCTGGTCGCCCGTACCGTCAAGGCCGACAATCAGGCCGTAGCCCATCAAGGAGTTAGAACGCACGCCCTGCACCGTCGCCAGGTCGCGAATACGTTCCGCGTGTCCCACTTTAGGCACCGCCAGCGTCATGCCATACAGCAGGATGCTGAGAAAAAACAGGATAGATTCTTTTTTCATGGTCATATCAGAAAGGAGAAAGGTTGAGGAACAGGCGTTGCAGCCAGCCCATGCTTTGCGCTTCGTTGATGTAGCCGTTGCCGACGTACTCAATGCGCGCATCCGCCACCTGGGTGGAGGGCACGGTATTGCTGCCGCTGATGGTGCGCGGGTTCACCACGCCGGAGAAGCGGATGAATTCGGTGCCCTGGTTGATGGCGATCTGCTTCTCGCCCACCACGCCGAGGTTGCCGTTAGACAGCAGTTCTTTCACGGTCACGGTGATGGTGCCGGTAAAGGTGTTACGCGCCGCCGCGCCGCCTTTGCCTGCGAAGTCATTCGTGCCCTGGGCTTTGAAATCCGCCTTCCCGTCACCCAGCCAGCTATCGGCCCCCGTCGGCACGGCAAGCAATTCCATCCCGGCCGATCCATTACGGTTGGCACTGGCGGAGGAACTTTTGCTGGCGCTCACGTTCTCCTGCAGCAGGATAGTCAGCGTATCGCCCACGTTACGCGGGCGGCGGTCTTCGAACATCGGCTGGTAGCCGTAGTTCATTCCCTGCCCTGCCTGAAACAGTGAGCCGCCGGTCGCTGCCGGTGCCATCGGTAATGGTGTTGCCGTTGTCGGGCCTTCAACAAGGGGCTTTTGCATAATGTGCGCGCAGCCGCTAAGCAGCAGCGTGCTGGCCAGCAGCGCGGCTGCCGGAATGTGCATAGACAATATTTTCATTTCAGTGTCGATAAAAAGTCTGGCCGCGCGAGCGGCCAGAGAGAGGACATTACAGCTGGGAAAGACGCTGCAGCATCTGATCGGATGCCGAGACCGCTTTGCTGTTGATTTCGTAGGCGCGCTGCACCTGAATCATGGTCACCAGCTCTTCCGCTACGTTGACGTTGGAGATCTCCACGTAGCTCTGCTTCAGCGTGCCCGCGCTCTCCATGCCGGGGTTCAGCTCGTTCGGCGCGCCGGAAGACTGGGTCTCTTTGTAGAGATTGCCGCCGATGCTTTCGAGCCCCGCGTTATTGACGAAGGTGGTCAGCGTCAGCTGCCCAATCTGCTGCTCTTCCGCCTGACCGGGCACCTTCACGCTGACGATACCGTCGCTGCCGATGTTCAGTTTGGTGGCATCCTGCGGTATCACGATGCCCGGCTGAATCGGATAGCCTTCGGCATTCACCAGCTGGCCGTCCGGGCTTTTGGCAAAGTGGCCGTCGCGGGTGTAGGCGGTGCTGCCGTCCGGCATCTGCACCTGGAAGAAACCTTCACCTTCGATAGCCACGTCGTACTCGTCGCCGGTCGGGTTCATACCGCCCTGCGTGTGTACCCGCTGGGTGGAGACCGGACGCACGCCGGTACCCAACTGCAGACCGCTCGGCAGGGTGTTCTGCTCGCTCGACTGGGCGCCTGGCTGGCGCATGTTCTGATAGAGCAGATCCTGAAACACGGCGCGCTGACGCTTAAAGCCGTTGGTGTTGACGTTCGCCAGGTTGTTGGAGATGACGTCCATATTGAGCTGCTGTGCTTCCAGCCCGGTTTTTGCGATCCATAAAGAACGAATCATGTTGTGGCTCCTTGCGCGAATTTAGCTCACGCTTAATAGCTGATTGGCCTTCTGGGCGTTCTCGTCGGCGGTGCGAATCACCTTCATGTTCATGTCAAAGCCGCGGGAGTTAGCGATCATCGCCGTCATGGCCTGCACCGGGCTGACGTTGCTGCCCTCGATGGCCTCCGGCGTCAGGCGCAGGGTTTCATCCTGAGCCAACATTACGCCGCTCGCCGGGCGGAACAGGCCGTCATCGCCGTGAACCATGCTGTTCATCTCAGCGTTGACCAGCTTCAGGCGGCCAACGGGCACCAGCGCCGTCGGGTCATCGCCCATGCCAAGCGCCGACACGGTGCCGTCGCTGCCGATGGTGACGTGAGACTGCGGCGGCACTTCCAGCGGCCCGCCGTCGCCCATCAGCGGACGGCCGTTGACGCTCAGCGCCCCGTCCTGATCCACCTCGATGGCGCCGTTGCGGGTATAGCCTTCGCTGCCGTCGTCCATCGCCACGGCCAGCCAGCCGTCCTGTGGCAAGGCCACGTCCAGGCTGCGCCCGGTGTGGGTGATCGGCCCCATGGTGGTGTCGTGGAACGGCGTGGACTCTGCCACCAGCGCGCGGGTGCGCAGGGTTTCCCCTTCAATGGGCACCGAGCGGAAGGCCGCCAGCTGGGCGCGAAAGCCCGCGGTGGAGCTGTTCGCCAGATTGTTAGAGGTGACCGCCTGGCGGTTGAGCGCCGCATTAGCGGCACTCATGGCGGTATAGATAGCGCGATCCATCATTCAGCCTTAACGCAGGTTAACCAGCGTCTGCAGGACTTCAGACTGGGTTTTGATGGTTTGCGAGTTGGACTGGTAGTTACGCTGGTAGACGATCATGTTGACCATTTCGTTGCCCAGTTCCACGTTGGAGGACTCCAGCATGCCGCCGGTGATATCTCCGAAGCTGCCGGTGCCCGAGGTACCCAGGAACGGCTGGCCGGACTGCACGGTTTCCGCCCACAGGTTGTTGCCCTGCTGCTCCAGGCCCCCCGCGTTGGCGAAATCGGCCAGCACCACCTGTGCGACGGTCTGACGCTTGCCGTTGCTGTAGATGGCAATCACTTCGCCCGTGTCGCTGACCTGATAGCTGTTAAATTTACCCGGTGCCTGACCGTCAATCTCGCCGAGCATCACCTGGGTATCGCTGGCGTTTTGGGTAATATTCAGATCAAGTGTCAGATCCAGCGCCGCTGAGCCGTTGTAAGCCTCTCCTTTGATGTTTATTGTCTTCGGCGTGGTGAGTTTGCCGTCAGGCCCAAACGTAAGCGTCTGCTCACTCCACTCATCCGCACCCGTGCCAGGCGCGGTAGAGTCCTGGGCATGAACCTTCCACTCACCTTCTGCGGTATGCACGTAGTACACCTTGATAGCGTGCTTATTCCCCAGGCTGTCGGTGGCGGTCACTTCGCTGACGTAGTTGTAGGTATCAGGGTTGTCAGGATCGAAGCCCGGCGCCGGCGGAATGATTTTATCATCGGACTTCAGATTGCCGGTCACGTCGCCTTTGGTTGACGCCGCCGGAGGCATGTCGTCCTTCGGAATGCGAATCGGTCCGACCTGCGCGCCCGGGTTAATCACCCCATCCGTCGCCTGATAGCCGGTTAAAAACAGCCCGTTGGTTTTGTTGACGATAAAGCCGTTCTGGTCCTGCTCAAACTGGCCGTTGCGTCCGTAGAACACGCTGCCCGCCTGGTCGACCATGCGGAAAAAGCCACGACCGGCAATCCCCATATCCAGCGCGGAGGTGCCGTTCATTAGGTCGCCGTCGCCCATATTCTGGTTGACGCCCGCCACCTGCACACCCATACCGGTCGAACCGGCAAAGATATCGGCGAAGGAGACGGAGCCTGCTTTAAACCCGACCGTCTGGGAGTTGGCGATGTTGTTACCCACCACGTCCAGCGCTTTTGCTGCGGCACTCAGGCCGCTAAGACCTTGTGAAAAACCCATAATTAATTTCCAGAAAGTAATGACTATTTTTGAATGACAAAAACTTTACCCATGCCAATCGGATCGTTATTCAGCAGATGCAGAATCGGTCCGCTCGGGTCCATCGTGACGCCCTGAACCTGATCCTGAACCAGACCAAACACTTCCGGGTTTTCCCCCTCAGGATTGCTGGCTTCAAAGGAGAGGGTGTATTCCCTGTCGCGCGGCGGCCCCGGCTCCGGCTTGAAGTTTTCCAGGTCGTCGAGGTTGTAGGTATTCATGCCCTGCTTCACGTTCTTCAGCTCTGCGGTGTACGCCTTATCACCGTCGTGCAGGGTGACGGTTACCGTTTCGGCATCGCCTCCTAATACAAAGTGGAAGTCGTCCGAATTACCCGGCTGTTCCACGCCTTCCTGCATGATGCCGATCCCCGGCTCGCCAAAGGAGACCTTCGCCTCGCCTTCAATCAGCACGCTGCGCCCTACCCAGGAGGAGGCGCTCATGCTGCCAAGCTGGATCATCATCGCCTGCACGCCCGCGACGGAACTGTTGAGCTTCTCGACGCCCGCCGCCATGTTGAACTGCGCCAGCTGCGAGGTGAGCTGGTTGTTATCCATCGGATTGGTGGGATCCTGGTTTTTCATCTGCGCCACCAGCAGGTTCATAAACTGGTTTGACAGATCCGCCGCGCTGTTGCCGGTGCCGGTGCCACCCGCACCGCCGTTATTGTTGTTAATCGAAGAGACCGCCATATGCGTCCTTACTGACCAAGCGTTAATGTTTTCAGCATCAGGCTTTTGGCGGAATTCATCACTTCCACGTTGGCCTGGTAGCTGCGTGAGGCGGAAATGGTGTTCACCATCTCGTTGATGACGTTGACGTTGGGCATCCGCACGTAGCCCTGTTCATCAGCCAGCGGATTGCCCGGTTCATAAACCAGGCGGTCCGGCGCGCTGCTCTCGACTACGTCGCTAACCTGCACGCCGCCGATCTCCTGACCGACAGACGCGTCAACGGAAAAGACCACCTGACGCGCGCGGTAGGGTTGACCGTCCGGCCCCGCCACGCTGTCGGCGTTGGCCATGTTGCTGGCGCTGACGTTAAGGCGTCGGGACTGGGCCGCCATCGCCGAACCGGAAATATCAAATACGCTAAAGAGCGACATCGTTGATTACCCCTGACTGAGCACAGTCATCATTTTTTTAATATCCGCGCCAAGGAACGTCAGTCCCGACTGATATTTCACGGCGTTATCCGCAAAATTGACGCGCTCGCGATCCATATCCACGGTATTACCGTCGGCACTCGGCTGATCCGGTATGCGATACAGCACATTCGCATCGTCAAACGGCATCGCTTTACCTTCAATATGCTTCTGTGACGTTAATGCCAGTGATACGGGAGATTTCGCCATAGCGTTATTTTCCATGGCGGCTTTTAGCTGCTGAGTAAAATCAATATCGCGCGCCTTGTAGCCCGGCGTGTCGGCATTCGCAATATTTGAAGCCAATATATCCTGGCGGCGCGACAGCAAACCTAACGCCTGCTGTTGAAAGCGAAAGGCGTCATCAAGTTTATTCATGACAACAGCACTCCTGTCTTGCGTTAATTAAACTGCGATAGTGTAGTCAGCGCTGGTGAAATATCACACTGCGAAGACCCGACAGAAATAAGCCTATTTAGGGAAATAGAAATAATCCTAATAACGTTAACGCGACGATAGATTTAATTACCTGCAAAAGTGTCATTATTTGAAGCAATAAAACCCAGGTGCCTGCGTATATAATTTAGCCATCACAGATATGATTAAGGCAATACGATGAAGCTCCGAATAATCAGCACGGCGGTGGCCGCTTTGCTCTTTTCTGCATCCGCCGCAGCCAGCGTACCCTCTGACCAGACGGCAAAGCAGCGGCTGATGCTTAAACTGGATGCGCTGATCCCACAGCCTGAAGTCGGTAGCGACATCGTGCGCACCGTAACCCTGCTCGCCGCACCCGCGCAGCTGGCCGCCGTGTGCGATAACCCGGAGCTGAGCCTGGTGGGAAGCAACAGCCGTCTGACCGGCAAACGCACCGTGCTCGCGCAGTGCGGCGCGCGTCGCCATTTCCTGCCGGTTCGCATCAGCGCGCAGGGCACCTGGTGGGTGGCAAGCCAAAGCCTGCCCGGCGGGGCGATTGTCCAGCGCAGCGATATCGAGCCGGTTACCGGCAGTCTCGACCACCAGCCGGGGGGACTCATCTTTAACGCCGATGAGATTATTGGTCAGCGCCTGACCCGCGCCATCGACGCCGGTAAGCCGCTGTTAGAAAACCAGCTTCGCCAGCAGTGGCGTCTGCGCGCCGGACAGACGGTCGACCTGGTGACGACCGGTTCAGGCTTTCGTATTCGCAGCCAGGGCAAGGCGCTCAACAACGCCGCGGTGGATGACCTGCTCAAAGTCAAAACGGCAGGCGGGCGCACCGTGAGTGGAAAAGTGGGAGCTGACGGGCAGGTGATGATTATTTCACAACAATAAATTTTAGGTTTTCTGTGAATCACCGATGAAAACAATATTGAGTACAGAACATGTTTCCCTGAGAGGACCACCATGAGCATCAACAGCAGCCAGACCACCGCGCCGATTGCAAAAATCGCCCCAACTCAGGATCTGCGCGCCCGCACGCAGCCTCAGGAGAGTGACGCTGCGGCAAAACGTTCGGACAAGCGCGACAACACCAACGTCACCCTGAGTGAAATGACCAAAAAGATCCAGACCGACGACAGCCGCGACGTGGACTACGCGCGCGTCTCCGAGCTTCGCGCCGCGCTGTCGGCAGGTACCCTGCGCATCGAGCCTGAGAAAATTGCTCAGGCGATGGTGCAGGACATGTTTCAGTTTTAACCGTAAGCAGGACCCCTATGGACAAGCTTTACCCGATACTCGCGCAGATGAAAACGTCTCTGGATGAGCTGGAGGCGATCATGATTGAAGAGGTCAATCAGCTCAACCGCACGCAGATCAACCCGGTGTCGCTGCAGGTATTGGCGGATAACAAAAACCAGCTGCTGTCGACCATTCAGTATTACGACGATATGCGCCGTCAGCAGGAGCAAAGCTGCGGCGCGGAAGCCCCCTACCCGGGGCTCGGCAAGCTGTTTGCCAGCTGGCAGCAGGTGCATGAGAAAGTGCGCAGCACAAAGTCGCTGAATCAAAAGGTGGAATCGCTGCTGCAAAGCCATATGAAGAAAAATCAGCATATCCGCAAGGCCATCGACCACGTGGGCCACGCTAACACGCTCTATGGACCCGCGGGCGAATCCAGCCAGCTGCCCGCGGGCCGCAAGTACAACATCAGTATCTGATCGATCCTGTCTGCGTTGTCCTCTTTTGCCCGCCTCCGGTGGGCTTTTTTTTGCCCGGCGGCGCTTCGCTTGCGCGGGCCTACGGGCTGACAGTGTCCTCTCCCTTACGGGGAGAGGGTTAGGGTGAGCGGTAAATTAAACAGCGGTGTAAGATTTTGCCACGCTGCTGGTTTTGCGCATGGCGGAGAGTTCTGTGCTGATGGTGCTCAGGCGCCCCTGAATGGCGCGCGTTAAGAGGGCATCGTTCTCAAGCAGGGTCGCCAGCCGGGCGCTGACCGACGTTTTATTGTGCTGTGCCAGCTGGGTTAAATCGATATCACACAGCGTTCTCATTCCCATGGTGTACGCCACGGACTCGTCAAGAAACACATCCCACTCGCCGGCATTGGCCTGCTGCCGCAGCTTCGCGTTGCTGATGAGCAACTCATCAATCAGCGCCATCACGTCGTTATCCATGTTTCACCTGCTTGTGCTGCGGGGCGATGGCCTGCCAGGTTTCCTGCATCCCCGTCATCAGGGCAATAAGGTGCGGCAGCTTTTCACCGGATTTGTTGAGATTCGCCTCCAGCAGCGTACGGGAAATATACTCGTACAGGCTCTCCAGCTCTTCGGCGATTTTCCCGCCCTTCTCGTGATCCAGCCCGGCGCGCAGGCCGTTGTCGATAATATTGATGGCGCGGGAGATCATCTCGCCGCGACGAGCAATATTGCCCGACTGGAAATAAATCTCTGCCCGCTTCATGGCGTTAATCGCCCCGTCATAGAGCAGGACGATAAGCTGATGCGGCGTCGCGCCAGCGATCTGGCTGTCGAGAGAGACAGCGGTGTAGGCACTTTTGCCCGTTTTGGTGTACATCGTCAAATCCTGCCGGGCAGCACGCTGCCCGGGATAGTAGTGATTAAACCAGCCCCGCCAGCGACTGCTGTAGACGGGTACTCATGTTGTTCATATCGCTCATGGCCTTATCCAGGCGCTGATACTCTTTCTCCCTGCGCAGCATGGTCTCTTCAATGCGTCGTTCAATGGCCGTGATCTGCTTGCCGATGCGCTTTTCCTGATCGCGCAGGGAGTCCAGCGCGGTTTCGATCACGCCTTCTTTCTTCTCAATCGACTCTTTGTCACCAAGATAGGTATTAAAAATCCCTTCCATCCGGTCCTTAATTCCCTCTTTACCACCTTTACCGAGGAACAGCGCTTCAACCTCTTTCGGGTTGTCCTTCAGGGCGGCATCAAGTTTTTTGCTGTCGATGGTCAGGGTGCCGAGCGTACCGGTACGATCATCGCCGGTTTTACCGTCGAACGTGACGGTAATCCCTATTTTACCCAGCGTCTGAATGACATCCCCAACCTCGGGATAGCTGCCCGTCACGGTGGCTTTCAGCTCGCTGGTCAGTCGACGTAAAGACCCGTCACTGAACAACGCACCATTGGTCGGGTCGGATGTGGGGACCTCATCTTTTGCTAATTTGTCGCGATCGGGAGCGGTATATTTGGTCGCGCCAGCCACGGTGTTGAGGTAGTTGTTGTAATTTTTGACAAACTCCTCAATCAACGTTTTCACCTTTGAGGTGTCTTCGGTGATGGTCAGGGATTCGGTTTTGTAGTTTTCCGGATTGTAAGGGTCGGCCGGGTCAGCAGGAGGGTCCTTCATATCCGATACTTCCCGCAGTTCAAGCGTCACACCGGTGATCAAATCCTTTATGGTGTTAGCGCTGCGGGTGACAAGGTTACCGTTGAGAAATATTTCCGCATTTTGCGCTTCTGTTTCAGGTTTTGCGGCAGCATCTGCCAGCTTAGCTTCCAGCGCCGTATTGCCTGTCACTTTGATATCCATTTCCCCGGCTTCACCGGTTTTTTTCGAGGTCAGCACCAGTTTGTGCTTCCCGCCCCCAATGGTTATCACTTCCGCTACGACATCGCCCTTCTGTTCATTGATCTTTTTGGCTATTTGCTCGAGAGAAGTTTCGTCTCTCTTGAGATCCAGCTCCATCGGTTTTTCACCCTCTTTCAGGGTTATGGTGACCTTCGCGGCACTGTCACCAATTTTTTGATCTCGCGTATCGTTCACTACTGCCAACTGATGGGCTTGCGCCAGCTGTTTAACAGCGATGGAATAGCTATTGGGAATCGCCCCTTCGCCCGCTGTGGCCTTAAAGGTTTTGTTGTCACTCACGCTGACGCCGTTAAATCCCTCATCTTCCAGCTTGCCGAGACTGTCCTTCATCGTGCTCAGCGCGCTGGAAATAGAGCCCCATGCAGAAATCTGCCCTTTATAGGTGGTTTGCTTCTGCAGATAAGGATTGAGTTTTTTCGTAATACCTTTGCGCTCATCTGCCAGCCACTGATCAAACGGCAGCCCGGACCCCACGCCTAAAAAATTCGTTCCAGCCATAATAATGTTCCTCCAGAAATGAAATAGTTCACACTCTTTTCATCGGATAATAGAGAAGGAAGTTTAATTTTTCACAGGGGGCACAACAATATGGAAGAAGGGTAAAGACAGTTTCGTGCGCTTATTACGTCATTACCCTTCGCCATTTAAATAATAGACGCCAAACCTGTCGCCATTTTTCGCCATCAATAAAAAAAGCAAAAAAATAATTCAGTCTTTTTTATTCCCCCCGATGAAAGAAGTATGCGCATCAACGAACGCATATCACTCACAGTCATTATTACTTAGAAGGATACAACAATGGCACAGGTCATTAATACCAACGCATTGAGCCTGATGGCTCAGAACAACCTGAACAAATCTCAGTCTGCCCTGGGCACCGCTATTCAGCGTCTCTCTTCCGGTATGCGTATCAACAGCGCGAAGGACGATGCAGCGGGTCTGGCCATCTCCAACCGCTTCACCTCTTCTATCCGCGGTATGACCCAGGCGGCACGTAACGCCAACGACGGTATCTCCCTGGCGCAGACCACTGAAGGCGCGCTGGAAGAAGTGACCGAAAACATGCAGCGTATCCGCGAGCTGACCGTGCAGGCGAAAAACGGCACCAACTCTGAAGATGACCGCAAATCCATCATGAAAGAGATCGGTTCCCGTCTGGAAGAAATTCAGCGCGTTGCCGACGTGACCAACTTCAACGGTGTGAAAGTGTTCGACGGTTCTAAGGATAAAATCACCATTCAGATCGGCGATAAAGATGGCGACACTATTGATATCAATCTGAACGAATTGAACCTCAAAGAACTGGGTCTGGAAAACTTCGGTAGCGACTTTGCTAAAATTACGGCGACGATAGACGATCCACAATTTAGCGGGAAAGGCGTTGTAGGTGCTGATGGTCAAAAATATGATACCCCAGCAGGCGAATACACTCTGACCACCACCGATATTACTGCTGTCCTGGCTAAATCAACTGTAACTGGTGCTGACAAATTACATACCTTTAAAGAGGATGATGGCACTGTACGCTTCTTTGCGGTTAACTCCACAACCCAGGAAGCACAAGAAATGAATATCAAATTTAAAGATAATGCTGGTAACGTTGAAATTGATGGTGATGCAACACCTGGTGCTGCACTTTCCAAGCTGGATGCCGATGTTCTGATTAACGGCCTGAGCACATTCACTCCAGTCGCGGTTAAAAACGACGATATTCTGAACGATAATACTGGTGCAGCAACCGCATTTAAACTTTCAGATAAATTAGACGAAATTTCCGCGGCTGCATTCGCTGGTGCTGATGCCGCAACCTCTGGTATTCAGGTATTCTCTGGCGGCACGCCAAACAGTTACTATGCGGTCGACAATAATGGTGAAGTTAAGTCGTTCACCCTTGATGCTGCAGGGGCTGTGACTATTGGTGCCGATCCCGCTCCACGTGATGCCTACGTTTTCGCTAAAGCCGCTTCAGGCGCGGCTGGCGCAGATACTCTGATCGATCAGTTGGATAAAGCCATCACCAAAGTTGCCGATTTCCGTGCCGACCTGGGTGCCGTTCAGAACCGTTTCAGCTCCATCATTGCGAACCTGAATACCAACATCATCAACACCACCGAAGCGCGCTCCCGTATTCAGGATGCAGACTTCTCCGTGGAAGTGTCTGCTATGAGCCGCGCGAACATCCTCCAGCAGGCTGGCGTGTCCGTACTGGCCCAGGCGAACCAGGTTCCGCAGAACGTGCTGTCCCTGCTGCGTTAATCTGCTTAACCGCCTCAAACACTTACGCGCATGTCCTCCATGCGCGGTTGCCCTCCCTGGTGGAGGGCTTTTTTGTTTATGCATCATCTTCTTGCCTGGCGGCGCTCCGCTTGCACAGGCCTACAGGAAGCAACGTAAATGTAGGCCGGTCAGGCGAAGCCGCCACCCGACTTTATTTTTAAGCGTGCAGGTAAGGTTCCTTCACAAAATCGGCTAACAGATGCACCATGTCATGCAGTAATCCGGTCAATGCCTTATTCACACTCTGCGGCAGAGTATTACCCAGAATAGCCTGTGCCAGCGCTTGCGCATAACTAACCGGTGTGGCCGTATCCTGCCAGCTATCCGGCATGCATGACGGCGCAGCGTCCCCTGCAATGAGCTGTTCAATCAAATGCGGTGGCAGATCATCGTCGCAACGATGCTCCAGCTCATCCAGAGCGTGTAGCAAGCGCCCGCAGAGCGCGTTGCGTTCGCGTATAGTGTCGACCTCAACCAACGCGCTCGCGAATGCCGCGCAGATATCGGCCACATCAAAAAGGTCGGCAGAGGCCGGAAGCGGTAAGGCAATGAGCTGTTCGATAAAGTTAACGTGGGATGATTCAGAGAGTGTGGAAAGAATAGTCATATGAAAGTCTCCTTGTATATTCATACAACCACCACCGGAGTTCTCACGCTCAAAGGTGGTGGCGCTGACGGAGGTGAGAATCGACATACAAGGGAGCCGACCAACCTAACGGTTGCTCCGCCAGCGCCGCCATGATTGTAACGACGTGTGCGCATGTACGATACAAAAATGTATCGCCTTGTATTTTCAGGTTCTCACGCCCGGTTGCGGACGTTGCCGCAACACGGGCACTTTACGAAGTGATGAAAACAAAAAAAGGGCAAACCACGAATTACATAAGGTTACTTCCAGGATTACGAGGCGCCTTCCAGATGTGTGCCGGGTGGCGGCTTCGCCGTACCCGGCCTACATGTGCGTTGCTTCCTGTAGGCTCGTGCAAACGAAGCGCCGCCGGGCAAGACCGACAGCGCGCACCGCATCACACCCTAAACCGGTTCACCACGCTTTCCAGCTCCGCGGCCTGCTCCTCCATCGCCTTCGCCGCCGTCGACACGTCCGCCACCAGCGCGGCATTCTGCTGAGTGGCGCTTTCAAGCTGACATACCGCCACGTTCACCTGCTCAATACCGACGCTCTGCTCACGGCTGGCGGTTTTGACCTCTTCCATCAGCGTGGAGACCTCATTAACCGACGTCACCAGCGCGTTCATGATTTCCCCGACCTCCTGCACCAGACGGCTGCCGTCCTGCACGCCGATCACCGCGTCGTTAATCAGCTCGCGGATCTCCTTCGCCGAGCTGGAGGATCGCAGGGCCAGGCTTCGCACCTCTGCCGCCACCACGGCAAAACCGCGCCCCTGCTCGCCCGCTCGTGCCGCTTCAACCGCCGCATTCAACGCCAGAATGTTGGTCTGATACGCGATACCGTCGATCACCCCGACGATGTCGGTCACGCGCAGGGATGACGATTCAATATGACTCATCTTTTCCACCGCAGCATTCATAAGCGTCGCGCCCTGCTGCGCCACGGCGGCCGCCTGCGTGGCCAGCCTGTCGGCATCCGCCGCGTTGTCGGCGTTGTTGCCCACAATACCGGCAATCTGCTCCATCGACGCCGCCGTTTGCGTCAGAGAGGCAGACTGCTCTTCGGTGCGTGACGAGAGCGACACGTTGCCCTCTGCAATCTGATGAGAGGCTGCCGCAATCGTGCGCGTACTCGCTCCAACCTGCTGTATCAACCCTTGCAGATAGCGCATAAACGTATTCACGTTGTCGGCGATAGCGTTCAGCTCGCGCGTACGGCTCTGCGGCAGGCGCAGGGTCAGATCGGCCCCGCCCGCGGACAGCGCGGCCAGACGGTCGCTCACGGTCTGGAGGTTACGCATCATAAAGTGCACGGTCAGAATCAAAACCACTCCCAACAGCAGCAGCAGCGGGATCTGCACCATTCCCAAACGCAGCAGAATGCTGTGGGTCTGCTGGTTCAGCAAGCTACTTTGGGTATCAGTTGCCACAAACCACGGACTGCCGGCAATCGGAGAGAGGAAGATGGTATGTTCGCCATCGTCAGCCTCATAGGTGCGTTCGATGTAGCCACCGCTGCCCTGCGACAGCATCTCCTGCAGAAGGGCAATTTCATCTCCGGGCAGGTCGATAATATTTTTCAGCTGCGGCGTGGTGTCGCTGGCGCGGCTGTAGCCGATAATTTTACCGTTGGCCTCGACAATCAGCACGCCGCCCTGCAGCGGCTCGGCGATCTTGCGCGCAAGCTCATTGAAGAAGCCCAGCGTCACGTCCAGCGTCGCCACGCCCCACAGCTGACCGTCACGCCAGATCGGCATCGCACAGTTGGTTCGCGGCTGCGGGCTGGCGGCGTCCATATAGGCGTCGGCCCACGCACATTGCCCTTTTGCAGTACGCATCCCAGCCTTAAACCACGGCTGCTGCCAGTAAGCAGCCGCATCCGGCTGATTCCACGTACCGTTCAGCTGCAGCTGGTTCTGCTTGTCTCTGGCATAAAACGTGCTGTTTTTCTCCACGCCCGGCTCACGCTTCCCCGGCAGCGGCCACACGCCGCCGCCAAACAGGGTGCTGTCACCGTTCTGGTTCACCAGGGCAGGAAGCAGACGGTCGATTTGCGCGCTGTCGAGCTGCGCGACGGTTTCCGTCAATACGCGCTGCTGCGCCTGTACCCGCGACATCAGCTGCGTCACGGCGGCGGTGTGCTCGTTAATTTGATAGTGCACGCGCCGGTGCTCATCTTTCAGCAGCGAGGGCGCAATGAAGTGCATAACAACCCAGAGGGTAATGAGGGTCAGTAAAATAAAGAAAGCAGAGACCAGCATAATGGCCCTGCTTTGAAGGGAGGAAAACATAATATGAAATACTCGTAGATTATCCGCTCGTGCGGTGAATTAAGGTGTTCGCCACCGTGTAAACCTCTTCAATCAGCACGCTGTTATTTTGCGTCACCGAAGGTGCCCCGCTTTGCGCCTGCATCATCGCATCGTCAATCAGGGCCCGGAGTTCTTTCGACGAACGCGCGCAGCGGCTCGCCAGGTTGCGCGACTCCACGGCAAACACGCTCTCATCGTTATGAAGGGAATAGCTGTAGGCGCGACTGGCCAGCTGCACCAGCGTGCCGCTGCTGTCGGCAATGTGCAGCGCGGCGTCGTGTAGCGCGTTCATTGCCCGGATCGCGCCCGTGGCGCTTTCGCTCAACACGGCCAGCATATTGGCGTTCGCTTCGGGTACCCGCAGCAGACGTTCATTCTCCTCGGCAATCGTGCTGGCTGCCCTGGCAATCGCGCTCGCCTGCTCGCCAATCTCCTGCATCAGCGGCGGCAAATGCGCGCCCTGCTCGGTTTTCAGCTGCGACGGCAGCTCTTCGTTGAGGCGGGATAGATGCTGGTTCAGGCTGCGAAGCAGGGTCAACGTAGAGACCAGCAGCAAGGCCGCCAGCGGCCACGGCTTATGCAACAGAATGCCCGGACGCTCGCCCATTCGCCGGGTGGGCACGTCAATGGCAAGCAGCCATGGCCTGTCGGGAATGGGCATCACCACCAGCGTATGCTCGCCGCTGGCGCTGCGAAAATGGGTATGACGCAACCCGCCATCCGACTGGGCCACCAGCGCACGCAACGGCACCGCCATCGGCAGGTTAATATCGTTGAGGGACTGTACCGTCGGCGCACCGGCGGCATCGCCGATGATGCGCCCGGTGTCGTCCACAATCCAGGCGCGACCGCCAAGACGTTCGCCCGTCTCTTTGACCAGTGCATTGAGAAATTGTCGGCTGTTGCCCGTCTCTTCGGCACTATCCGTCTCGCCCGGCGCGCTTTTGTCCAGCGCGAAGCTTTTAAGGGTGACCACGCTTTCGGTCATTGAACGCTGCTGCGCTTCAACACGATCGAGCTGCTCGCGCAGCTGGGTCGCCAGGGCATCAACCTGCGTGCGCAGTCGCTGCCCCTCCGTGCGAATAAACCACGGCATGACGCCAGCCTGCACCAGAATCACCAGGGTAATGAAAATAACGACCAGTATGACAATAAAAACCATAACATCAGCGCCTGTTCTTTTAACGGCAGCACAATGCTGCCTCTGCAGGGCTATTTTATTATGCAGGAATCAGGAAATATGCTCTTCAAACCGTTGATAACCGCGCACTTATGTTAATCCTCAACAAAAACAATTTTGCGGACCTTCTGCCAGCGTTTGACCAGCCAGCCGTCGAGGCTGCAAAGGGTGCCGCCCCAGGTCAACGGGAACAGGCAGAGCACCACATAGAGCGTCTCGGGCAGATAAAGCAGCCAGCTCAGCCATGAAATCAAATTCAGCCCGCGCGGAATGGTGTAAAACCCAATCGTGATCAGCGCCACGCTGCTGATGACCATTAATATCAGCGCGCTAAAGCGGCTGAACAACCCCAGCGTCAACAGCAGACCCATACTGCATTCCAGGAACGCCACCACTACCGCCATAACAACCGGGAAAGGGATCCCCGCATCGTGCAGGGTATCCACCATCAGCAGCTGGTTCTCAGGAACAAATAATTTATTAAACCCGGCAGTAAAGAAAAATACACCTGTCACCAGACGACAGATAAATACGGGAAACATGGCCGGCATATCGGACGTATGCATAAAACGCTTAAGAGAGAACATCGGTCATCCTTGTTAAGAAAATGAATACTGTTTAATAAATTCAATAACCTGCCTTTTACTCAGTATAAATTCGCAGACCTCGTGCGCAACCGCCGCCCCGCCATTTCCGGCACAATTAATAATTTTGTACAGATTAAAAAATGTTTAATCAAAAGTGATAACAGCGTCTCATTATCAACGCTGCTGACGCCGCGCACGCGCAGTTAAATTGGTAACCAATTGGTTTTAATGTGATTAAAACGCAATCACTCATAACGTTATTTTTGGTGTGGTTAAAACACCGCAATTAATAACCTTAAAGGTGTTAAGGCTGCTTTTACATAATGGTTGCAAAAAGATGAAGTAAGACATAAAAAACATGTCGCTCTGGCTCCCGGCTAGCAATAACGTGCATTCATTACTATTAATTACATTAGCCAGAAGCGATACCCAATACACCAGAAGAATCAAATAACTATGCTAAACAATATCGCGATTGGATCGTTAGTGTCGCTGGATTTGCAGATCCGTACGCTTGCCCGAACGGATACGCAAGAGACCGTCACGCTTCCCCAAAGCGCATGTCTGTGCCTTGCCGCGCTGGTGGAGGCTCATGGGGAAGTGCTTTCCCAGGAACAGCTGATGGAGATCGGCTGGCGCAGCGCCGGGGTGGAGGTCACCGACAACAGCGTGCGGGTGATGATCACCAAGTTACGCCGTGCGTTCGCTCAGCTAAACCTGCAGGAGGCCATCACGCTCATCGCCGTGACGCGCAGCGGCTATCGTCTGCTGGTGCGGGAGAGCGGCAGCGTAGTGGCTCCTGCAACGCCGACACCAGACCTCCCGCATCAGGAAGCCCCCGTACAGGCCGTTGCGCCAGAGGTGCCTCCGACGGTCGAACCCGCCCCGCCGCCCGCCCGCAGCACGCTCATGCAAAAGATCTGCGCCACGCTCAGCGGCGTGCTCGTTGGGCTGGTGATTGCGCTACTCCTGCGCGGAATTTTTGATTTTAGCCCGCAGCCGGTGCACTTTGTGCGCTGGAATGGCCCCGGCGTGCCGCCCGGTACCGAGGTGATGGTTCAGCAAGACAAGCAGTCGCAGACCGCGCTGATTGAATCCACGCTGCAGACCTATACCCGCCATGTGCTGGCGCGCCGTACCGACGAGAAGCCCGCAGCCGTACTGTATGTGACCACGGGCTCGGAAAAGATGAGTAAATTCCAGGGGCTTATTGCCTGCCAACAACCCTTTAAGGATTCAGGGAATGACTGCGAATCGTTCTATTTTCGCCATTATTAAATCGCCGCTCGCGCTGCTGTTTCTTGGCGGGGTCATTATCGGAACCGGCGCCATGGCGCTGTACAGGTTTTATACCTCGCCCTATAAGGCGGTCTGTATTGCGCCGACCTCGTATTACATTATTGAGGACGATAACAACGCGACGCTGGCGCGCGGTATCTACCGGTCTTACCGTGACGGCCTGTTCAACGGACATACCACCTATATCGGCAGCATCAGTCACTTCAAAGACGGCAAGCGCGACGGGCTGCCGAAAGCCGTAAACCGCGAAGTGCGCTACGACATTGATATGTCGGGCAAGCGGCTCCATCTGACCGTCACCAGCCAGCATCGCAAGCTCGGCGGCCAGAGCTCGGATGAAGACGTGACCGATTATATCTTCCCGCAAATCAAACCGGGTGAAGAGGCGACCAGCACTGTCTACCTGCTGGACGACAAAGTCCTCGCCTCCGGCACGGAGACCGTCGCCCGTATCGCCTGCATGAATTGAGGGTCAGACCAGCGCCTGAATCAGGCCATCAAGGGTGTCAAACCCGAGGGCTATCAGGCGCTCAAAGAACGGTGCCAGCGTTTCGGCAATCAGGAACAGCGCCAGCATGCCGAAGGTCAGCGTCAACGGGAAGCCAATCACAAAGATAGAGAGCTGCGGCGTCAGGCGGTTTAACAGCCCGAGGATGAAGTTAATGCACAGCAGCAGCGCAATCACGGGTAGCCCCAGCATCAACCCCTGACTGAAGATCATCCCCGCGTGGGTCACCAGATACATAAACCCGCCCGCGTGCAGCGGCGTGGCGTCAACCGGCAGCGTCTGGAAGGTTTCCGCCAGCAGCGCCAGCAGCCAGAGATGGCCGTTAAAGGCGAGGAACAGCAGCGTCACCAGCAGGTTGAGAAAACGCGAGATCACCGGGCTGTTGCCAGCGCCAGGGTCAAAGAAGGTGGCGAACGAGAGGCCCATCTGCATGCCGATGATTTCGCCGGACATGCGTACGGCGGCAAACAGCAACTGCAGCGTTAACCCCATCGCCGCGCCGATAATTACCTGTTTCGCCATCACCCAGACCCCTTCCCAGGAGTAGAGGCCAATCTGCGCATCAGGCAGCGTGCCGCCAATCAGGATCGCAATCAACAGCGCCAGGCCCGCGCGCAGACGGGCGCTGACCGCCTTCTCGCCGAAAATCGGCGCAACGTGCAGCAGCGCGGCAATGCGCACCATGATGAAAAAAGTGTGACTGACCAGCCCGTAGAGCTGGTCGAGAGGAAGTCCGAAGGCCATCAGCCAATCACGAAAGGAATGCTGGCGAACACCGCGCGGGTGTATTCAATAAAAATCTTCATCATCCACGGCCCCAGTGCCACCGCCACGCCAACGATGATCAGGATCTTCGGGATGAAGGTCATGGTCATTTCATTGACCTGGGTGGCGGCCTGCAAAATACTGATGATAAGACCGGTGACCAGCGCGGCCACCAGCAGTGGGGCTGACACCATCAGTCCCACCTTGATCGCCTGCATGCCAATCACCATTACGCTTTCCGGGGTCATGGGTCTCTCCTAACTGTAAAAGCTCTGGGCCAGCGATCCCACCAGCAGTTGCCAGCCGTCGACCAGCACAAACAGCATCAGCTTAAACGGCAGCGCAATGGTGGTGGGCGGCACCATCATCATCCCCAGCGCCATCAGAATGCTGGCGACTACCAGATCGATAATCAGGAACGGAATAAAGATGGTAAAGCCTATCTGGAAGGCGGTTTTCAGCTCGCTGGTGATAAACGCCGGTATCAAAATGCTGAGCGGCACCTCTTCCGGCGAGGCGATATCCGGGGTTTTGGCGATACGGGCAAACATCGCCAGATCGCTTTCGCGGGTCTGGTCGAGCATAAAGGCACGCAGCGGTTTCACCCCTTCCGTGAGGGCCACTTCCATGGTGATCTTGTTTTCCTGCAGCGGCTGCCAGGCTTTTTCATAGATCTGGCTGAACACCGGTGACATGACGAAAAAGGTCAAAAACAGCGACAGCCCCACCAGCACCTGATTTGGCGGCGCGGTGGGCGTGCCGAGGGCATTACGCATCAGCCCCAGCACAATGATGATGCGGGTAAAGCCGGTCATCATCAGCAGTACGGCAGGAATAAAGGTAAACCCGCTCAGCAGCAGCAGGGTTTGCACCGGCAGCGTCCAGCCCTCTTCCCCCGCCGGTTTACCGAGGGTGATATCACCGTTGGCCGCCAGCGCACCGGCGGCAGGCAACATCAGGACGAGCGCCAGCAGCAGGCGGCGGTTCACTGCTCACCTCCCGAACGGTATTTCTGGCGCAACTTTTCCAGCATCTGCGGGAAGGTCGCAGGCGCAGAGGTTTGCGGGGCGTGCTCCGGGCGCGCCTGCGTCGCAAGGCAGGTAATCTGCGAAGCGGTGACGCCCAGCACCAGCCGCTGCTCGCCCACGTCCACCAGCACCAGGCGCTCGCGCGGCCCCAGCGACTGGGTCGCCACCAGGGTCATGTTGCCCTGGGCATCGTTGAGCCGACGCGACAGCCCGCTGCGGCGGGCAGCCCAGGCCATCGCCACCATCAGCAGGATAATCAGGGCCAGCGCGCCGGTGACCGTCATCAGCACCGAGCCGGTCGCCGGGAGGGAGTCAGTGGCGTTCATTAGCGGCTCAGGCGGTGCATACGTTCAGACGGCGTGATGATATCCGTGATGCGGATGCCGAACTTATCGGAAACGACCACCACTTCACCCTGCGCAATCAGATAACCGTTGATCAGGATATCCAGCGGTTCCCCCGCCAGCCCGTCCAGCGACACCACCGAGCCCTGGCTCAGGCGCAGCAGCTCTTTGATGGTCATTTTGGTACGCCCCAGCTCCACGGTCATTTTTACCGGGATATCGAGGATCAGGTTCATCTCGTCAGAAAATTGCGGTGCAGCCATGGTGTCGGTAATTCCCGCCGCGTGCTGTTCGCTCATTGCATCACCCCAGAGATTATCAATGGACTGATCGTCAGAACCCGATGAGGTGTTCATATCGCTCATGGGGAAATTACTCCTTGTTTAATGATAGTAATGAAGGCTGAATCATCTGCTCGACCTTCAGGGCATATTGATTGTTAACTGCGCCGTAGCGGGCCGTGAAGACCGGTACGCCACCCACGCTGGCTTCGATAAACTCCTGCTTATCGAGCGCGATAATGTCGCCTTTCTTCATTTGCATCACGCGGGAGAGGCGGGTTCCGACATCCGCAAAGCGTGCCGTCAGCTCCAGCTCCGTTTCCCGCATCTGGCTCGCCAGCAGGCCACGCCACTGGGTATCTTCCTGCCGGGAGTTGTCCATCGGCGGATTACTTAGCAGCTCGCGCAGCGGTTCAATGGTGCTGAAGGGAATACAGATGTTGAATTCCCCGCGGTGCGAGCCGATCTCCACCGAAAACGGCGTGGTGACCACCACATCGTTGGGCGAGGAGGTGATGTTGGTGAACTTCACCTGGATTTCCGAACGGATGTACTCCGTTTTGATTTTATAGATTGAACTCCAGGCAAATTCGTACGCCTCGCGCGCCATCGACAGCATGCGATGGATCACGCGCTGTTCGGTTGGCGTAAATTCACGCCCGTCGGCCTTGGTCGGGAAACGACCGTCGCCGCCGAACAGGTTGTCTACGGCCATAAACACCAGCCCCGGCGAGAAGGCCATCAGCGAGGTGCCGCGCAGCGGGTTAAGGTGCAGCAGGTTCAGGTTTGTCGGCACCGGCAGGTTGCGGGCAAACTCGTGATACGGCTGGATCTTAATATTCCCCGCCGTAATATCCGGGCTACGGCGCAGCAGGTTAAACAGCCCCATACGGAACTGACGGGCAAAACGTTCGTTAATAATTTCCAGCGAATGCAGACGTTCACGAATAACCCGGCGTTGCGTATGCGGGTCGTAGGGTTTTATCCCTGCGTCTGTACGGCTGTTATTGAGATCGCTACTGCTCTCAGCATCGGCGTTCAGTAAACGGTCGATCTCATCCTGTGATAAAAAGCTGTCAGCCATAATTATTACCGCAGAATAAATTCGTTAATAAGGACGTCAGTGACGCGAATGGACTGGTTAAACGCCAGCGGTTTATCCAGCTCGCTCTTAATGTTGGTAATCAGGCGGCGTTTCCCCTCGTCGGTGGCTAAATCTTCATAGGTCTGGTGGGTGAGCAACATAAATAAACGGCTGCGGTATTCCGGCAAATATTTTTCCAGTACGGCAAGTGATTGCTGCTCTGCCACCCGAATAGATAAACCCAGGTACAATACCCGATCGGATTCATTCGCCGTCGGCTTCAGGCTCACGGTAAAAGTATTCATCGAGGCGTAAAGCGGCTCGACTTGCACGGGCGCAGGCGCTGTTTTCACTTCCCCTTCCACCACCACATCTGCCGGTTTGGCGAATTTCATTTCCCAAAACAGGTAGCCGGAAAACCCGCACGCCGCAACGGCAGTCAAAAACATGAACGTCATCAGAAGCGAGCGAGACCCTCCGCCGCTGGCGACCTTTTTATTTTTATTACTCATTGAACGTACACCTGATAAATAAGAGAAGGCAGCGTACTACCCTCGTGTCAATATGGCGGACATTGTAGTCCATTTAATCACCCTGATAATCAGGCGATAAAATTTCATTCCTGAAGCTAATTCGCCACTTCAGGCAAAGGTATTAATTCCGTATATATTTCCCGGCGTGGTGGTTAATAATGTCGGGACGCTGTCGTCATCGTCCGGCTGCCCTTCGCCCTCCAGCTGAGCCTGCTGCTCGCCCGGCGTATTGTCGCGCTGCTCACCTGCCGCAGCGTACTGTTGTCCCTCGGCGCTGACGTTCGCCTGACCGAGTTGAATCCCCGATTCCGCCATCGCGGCGCGCAGCTGCGGCATGGCCTGCTCCATAGCGTGGCGAATGTGAGAATGCTCGCTGACGATATGAATGTGCGCCTGATCCTGCTGAACGCGCAGGGAAATTTGCAGTGAACCTAGCTCCTCAGGGTGTAGGCGGATCTCGGCGCTGTGCAGGCCGTTGCGGCTAAAGATAGCGATATGCTGGCTTACCGACTGCTTCCACTCCGGCGTTTCCGGCGGGTGATTCACGGTAACCACCTGCTGCGGAGCAGGGGCAACGCTGGTGCGTACGGCGGCAGGTAGCGCCACGGCACTGACCGGCGCGGTTGATGACATCTCTGGCGTGGCGACCGTTTCGCTCGCGACCGGCGCAGACTGCGCCGTCAGAGGCGTCATCGTCACCGAGGGTGATTTCTCCGTCACGCTGAGGGGTGTTAACGTTTTACCGCCCGGCGCGTCAGGCTTCTCGCCCACCGCAGGCTTGCCAGGTTCTGGCTTCGCCGCTGTCTCCGCGCCCGTCACGCTGCGGGTAATCAGCTGCTGTAGCTGCCACTGCGGGTTTTCTTCCCCTTCGACTTCTGTGATGGTCACATCCGTCAGCGCCTCCGCCAGCCCCGGCGGGGCCATCAGCAGCGTGTCTGCGATCTCCTCATCATTCCCCACCGTCACCTCCGTGAGCTGTTCCGGCAGCATAGCGGCGGGCAGCATCGCCTCCGGCAGCGGCTGCGGCTCCAGACCGGTAAACAGCTGCGCCAGCTTGCCCTCCAGTGCCGGGCCAAAATCATCGTCAGACAGCAACCCGGCTTTCGGTTTGCCCTGCGCCCCGCCGCCCAGTAACAGGGCAGCAATATCAATGTTCATAGCCTTTCTCTCTTTTGTCCGGCACGCTGCGCGAATTCATCCATCAGCTTTTGTTCATGTCGGCTCTGAACCAGCGCCTGCGCCGTCGCCCGGCGTTCAATCAGCGTTTCAAACGCGTTCAGACGCTGCTTGTTCTGCACCCAGTTCTGTTTCACCTTGTCGACTGCCTGCTCGCAGGCGCTGACGTGCCCTTCCTGCTGCTTCACCACCTGCTTCAACGACAAAATAAACGACTGATGATTAACCAGATCCGCCACCGACATGCCGTTGCCCATCATTCCCTGACGCAGGGACTGCTGATACTCCTGCTCGTAGTGCTGCAGCTGGTCATGCTGGGCGACGGCCTGCTGAAGCTGCTGCTGCGCGCCACCCAGCGCGCGGGTGGTCTTTGTCAGCGCCTCCTCTGCCATGTCACGCAGCAGGGTCATTGGGTTGTTTACCTTCATTGCGCCTCCCGGTTAGTCCCTGACGTCCGGGAAGAGCCCGGACAGGGTGTGCACGGCGTCGTCATAACCGCTGCGTTCGTGGATCGCCTGGTGGAGGTACGCCTCCAGTGACGGGTATTTGTCGATCGCCAGATCCAGCATCGCGTCGCTGCCTTTAACGTATGCGCCCACGCTGACCAGATCGCGGTTGCGCTGATACGCAGAAAGCAGCTGTTTGAAACGCTGCACCTTGCGGTACTGGGCGTGCGGGATCAGTTCGGTCATGGCGCGGCTGATCGAAGCTTCGATATCAATGGCCGGATAGTGGCCCGCTTCGGCAAGACGACGCGACAGGACGATATGTCCGTCGAGGATCGCCCGCGCGGAGTCGGCAATCGGATCCTGCTGGTCATCACCCTCCGTCAGTACGGTATAAAACGCGGTGATCGACCCGCCGCCCTTCACGCCGTTACCAGTCCGTTCTACCAGCGCAGGCAGGCGGGCAAAGACCGACGGCGGATAACCTTTGGTCGCGGGCGGTTCGCCGATGGCCAGCGCCACCTCGCGCTGCGCCATGGCGTAGCGCGTCAGGGAGTCCATGATCAGCAGCACGTTGAGGCCGCGATCGCGAAAATCTTCGGCGATGCGGGTGGCATAGACCGCCCCCTGCATACGCAAAATTGGCGAGACGTCGGCCGGGGCGGCAACCACCACCGCGCGCGCCAGCCCCTGCTCGCCGAGGATATTTTCAATAAAATCTTTGACTTCACGGCCGCGCTCGCCAATCAACCCCACCACGATGACATCGGCGGTGGTGAAGCGCGCCATCATGCCGAGCAGCACGCTTTTGCCCACACCGGACCCGGCAAACAGGCCCATGCGCTGGCCGCGCCCCACCGTCAACAGGCCGTTGATGGCGCGCACGCCGACATCCAGTACGTTTTTAATCGGGTCGCGATGGAGCGGGTTGAGGGTTGGCGTAAATAGCCCCGCCGACGGGTTCCCCGGCGCGGGACGACCATCCAGCGCTCGGCCCTGCGCATCCAGCACGCGTCCCAGCAGATGCGGGCCCACAGGCAGTTGTTTACCGGCATGGCTGTCGTTTTGCAGAGCGTAAATACGCGCCCCCGGCAGGATGCCGTCGACGTGCTCCAGCGGCATCAGAAACAGCGTCTGACCATTGAAGCCCACCACTTCGCTTTCAACCGGGATAATGCCCTGCTCCGTCTGGCGCTCCACGATGCACAACGCGCCAATCGGCAGCTTCAGCCCAACCGCCTCCATCACCAGACCCGTGGCGCGCGTCAGCTTACCGTACTGGCGAAAATCCGGCACCTGCGCCAGTCTCTCTTCCACCCGGTCGAGGACGGATAGCCATTTTTTTAGCTGCGCGCTCATTGCGACAGTTCCTCGCGAGCCAGCTGACAGAGCGCCTGCCAGCGCGTTTCCATACTGGCGTCCACCTCTGCATCAGGTGACACCACGCGGCAGCCGCCGGACGCCAGGTGCGCGTCCCGGTGCAGCTCCCAGCCCAGCGCCGTGAGCGTGTCACCCAGCGCCTGCTCAACCGAGGTAAACGCGTCCGGATTCACATACAGCTTAAAGGCACCGTGGAGCAGTACATCCTGTTTCATCAGGCTACGGATCTGGCTCACCAGGGCCTGGTTATCCACCACGCTGGCGTTGCCGTAGAGTTGCTGCACGGCGGTGAGCGCGAACTGCACCAGACGGCCAGGGATCAGGCTTTCGATGTTCTCCAGCGCGAGCTTAAAGTGAGTGACCCACTGTTCCGCTTCACGCAACACCGTCTGCTGATCCGCGCGCGCCTGCTCCAGCCCCTTTGCAAAGCCCGCTTCACGGCCTTCTTTAAGGCCCGCCTCATAGCCCTGCTTGCGCCCCTCTTCCCGTCCCTGCTGCTGTCCCTGCGCAAAGCCCTGCTGCTCCGCCTGTTTTCGCAGGCGTGCCAGCTCGGCTTTCAGCTGCGCCTCGGACTGGGCGCTATCCAGCGTCGGCAGCGGCGTTTCAAGGGGTTCCCCGAGCAGATTTTCAGGCTGCCAGCTGTGCCACTCCTGGGCGTGGCTATCCTTAAACGTAGGCATCGTCGCTGCCTCCAATCAGGATCTCGCCAGACTCGGCCAGGCGACGAACAACGTTGAGGATCGTCTTCTGTTCGGCTTCGACCTGAGACAGACGAACCGGGCCACGGGAGGCCAGGTCGTCGGTCATCAGCTCGGCCTGACGACGGGACATGTTGCGGAAGAACTTCATGCGCAGCGGCTCGTCGGCCCCTTTCAGGGCGATGATCAGCGTCTCGCTCTCGATCTCCTGCAGCAGGCGCTGAATACTTCTGTCTTCCACTTCCACCAGGTTTTCGAACAGGAACATCTCGTCGATAATCTTCTGCGCCAGCTCGCCGTCGAATTCGCGTACCGCCTCGATGGCCGCCTCTTCCTGGTGAGACTTCATCAGGTTGAGGATCTCTGCCGCCGGACGCACGCCGCCCATCTTGCTGCGCTTCAGGTTTTGACCGTGGAGCAGGTTGTTCAACACTTCGGTGAGCTCCTGCAACGCGGCAGGCTGTACGCCACCAAACGTGGCGATACGCAGCATGATGTCATTACGCTCGCGGTCGTCAAATTTGCCCAGTACGTCCGCCGCCTGGTTACGCTTCAGATGCACCAGGATGGTGGCGATGATCTGCGGATGCTCCTCACGAATGAGATCGAATACCGATTGTGGCTCCATAAAGTTGAGCGTCTCGATGCCGTTGCCGCCCTGGTGGGTATCCAGCAGGTCTTCCAGCAGCGAGGAGGCGCGCTCTTCACCCAGCGCCTTCACCAGCACGCTGCGCAGATAATCGTTGGTATTGAGACTCAGTGCGGCATATTCGCTGGAGTCTTTCTTAAACTGTTCTAATACCATTGCCATCTGGTCATGGGTAAAGCCCGCCATATTGACCATTGAGCTACTGATCTGCTTCACCTCGTGGGCGTTGAGGTGCTTGAACACCTCCGCCGCCAGGACATCTCCCAGCGTCAGCATGACGATGGCGCTTTTTTCTGAGGCATTCATTATTTAGGCTCCTTACTCATCCACTGGCGGATAACGAGGGCGATAACGCGCGGCTCCTGCTCTGCCAGCTCACGCAGCTGTTGACCATTGAGTTCCGTATCCACCCGCTGCTGGGCACGGTCGCGGTTGTTTTTCTCCGCGGCACGTTTTTTCGCCGCGATCTCTTCCTCCCGCGCCTCTTTCTCCATCTCCAGACGACGGATTGTGGTCTCCTGGTGGCGGGTCCAGGCTGGCTGGACCAGCTTGCGCCACATCACCCAGGCGATAATCGCAATCACCAGGTAGCGAGCAATCGCCATCAGCAGGACGTAGAAACTTTCCTGCTTCCAGAACGGCGGTACCGGAGCTTCCACCACGCCGTTAAACGCGGAGTTGAGAATATTGACGCTGTCGCCGCGCGCGGCGTTGTAACCAATCGCCTCTTTCACCAGGGCGTTGATGCGGGTCAACTCCGCCTCACCGATCGGGCCGGGTTTACCCTCTTCCCCCTGCGGCAAATGGTTGATGACCACGGCCACCGAGAGACGTTGAATACGTCCCGTATTAGATTTGGTGTGGGTTAGCGTGCGATCCACCTCAAAGTTAGTGGTTTCATCACTGCGGTTGTTATAAGGCTGTGCTGGCTCGCGGTTGGCGCTGTTACCGGTGGTTTTCTCTTTATTGTCGTCCGCCGGGGTGTTGAGCGGCTGGGTCAGCGGTGCGGTGGCCGGTGCGGGTGGCGTATTGCTCAATGCCCCCGGCACGCCGCCTGCGCCGCGGCGGTTGCCCTGCTCGGAGAGGCTCGTCTGGCGGCTGCGGATCGCCATTTTTTCAGGCTCGCTGTTCGGCTGATACTGCTCCAGCGTCTGTTCCTGCTCGGTGAAGTCAATCTGCGCCGTGACCTGCGCGCGAATATTTTCGTCCCCCACCAGCGGGGCCAGAATGCGCTGAATACGCTGCTGGTAGTCACTCTCAATGTCGTTGGTGTATTTGAGATGCGCCGTTTGCAAGCCGCGCACGCCGCTTTGGGTCAGCAGGTTACCGCGCTGATCGACAATGGTGACGCTCTCGGCAGAAAGCCCGGTGACGGCGCTGGAGATCAGATGGGTGATGGCCACCACCTGGCTGTCGTCAAGGGTGCGGCCCTGAAGCAGGTTCACGGTGACTGAGGCGGTCGGTTTTTTCTGTTCACGGACAAACATCGACGGTTTCGGCGTAGCCAGATGCACGCGCGCGCTCTGAATCGGCCCGAGATTTTCAATGGTGCGCGCCAGCTCGCCCTCCAGGGCGCGCTGGTAGTTCACCTGCTCGGTAAACTGGCTGACGCCGAACTTCTCCTGATCGAGCAGTTCAAAGCCCACCGAGCCGCCTTTCGGCAGCCCCTGTTGCGCCAGCTTCATACGCACTTCATGTACCTGGGATCCCGGTACCATGATGACGCCACCGGCGGTTTCAATACGATAAGGGACGTTGAGCTGCGAGAGCTGCGCAACAATCGCGCCGCCCTCTTCATCACTGATGTTGCTGAACAGCACCCGGTAGTCCGGCTCCTTTGCCCAGAACAGTAAGGCGATGATGACGGAAAGCGCCGCAGCGCCGCAAATCACCAGCAAAAGCTTCGGACTGCTGCGAAGTGAGGACAGTATTGATTTAATTCGCTCTGCCGGATTGTTGGTTAAATCATTTAGTGTGGCACTCATGCCGTATTCCTGTATGAAATAGCACGCATCGGCGATGCGCGTCAGCTCACGAAATTCGCGAGAGTGATGTCGACGATTTCAAAAATATAAGAATTTTTCAGGCGGGCATTATCGTCTGAAAGGCGTTTTTTTTAAGGATAAATAAGCTCAAAGTTCTGTCGGCTTATTGGATTTTCTGAGGTTTTTATTCGCGTGTTAAGCTGTCGACGTTTAAAAGATGTGCAACAAACAGCGCTTTTTATCTCATTTACCAGGAATTGAACATGTCAGCAACATTAATGCATGGCGTACTCGATCAAATTCAGCGTCAGGCGCAGCAGGTCGGCGGGGCGTCTACTCGCCTCCAGTCTCCGCGCGGCGACACGCCCTCTTTTTCTGACGTTTTATTTAACAGCATTAACGAAATAAATAAAACCCAGGTCGAGGCGAAGAGCAAAACACAGCAGTGGATGTCCGGAAGTCATGATATAGCCCTGAATGACGTGATGCTCGCGATGCAGAAGTCTTCTATTTCATTCAGCTTTGGTATGCAGGCGCGAAATAAAATGATCGGCGCGTATCAGGAAATAATGAATACACCGGTTTAAGGTCTGCTCCTATTCTATGAGTGAAATTATCAGCACTTCTGCACGCTTATCCCTGAATACGCTTTCTTTGACCGACAGCGAATTACAGCGTGTCGGGAAATTAATTTATAAGCGCGCCGGAATTGTCGTCAACGCGCAAAAGCGGGAGATGATTTTTAATCGTCTCTCCCGTCGCGTGCGCACGCTGGGTCTTGCCACGTTCAGCGACTATATCGGCCTTCTGGAGTCGCACTCAGAACACCCGGAATGGCAGAACTTCATTAACGCGTTGACGACCAACCTGACCTCCTTTTTCCGCGAGGCGTATCACTTCCCGATCCTCGCGGAACATGCGCGCCAGCGCGCGTCAGGCTATCGCGTCTGGTGTACCGCCGCGTCAACGGGCGAAGAGCCCTGCTCTATCGCGATGACGCTGCACGAGCTGTTAGGCGCGTCGGTGGCCGGACCGCGCATCTGGGCGTCGGATATCGACACGGAGGTGCTGGCAAAAGCGGAAGCGGGCGTTTACCGGCTGAGCGATCTGGACGCGCTGACGCTGGCGCAGAAGCGTCACTTCTTTCTGCGCGGCACAGGCGACAACAGCGAGTGGGTGAAAGCCAGACGGGAGCTGCTTTCCGCCATTCACTATCAGCAGCTTAATTTACTGGACGAGAAGTGGTCCGTACCCGGGCCGTTCGACGCCATTTTCTGTCGTAACGTGATGATTTATTTCGACGCGCCGACGCAGCAGCGCCTGTTGCAGCGCTTTGCGCGTCTGCTTAAGCCCGGCGGTCTGCTTTTTGTGGGCCACTCGGAACATTTTAACCACGCACATATTCCGCTGCGCCTGCGCGGGCAGTCGGTTTATGAACTGACGGAGGCCACACGGTGAAGGCGATTCGTGTGCTGGCGGTCGACGATTCAGCCCTGATGCGTAACATGCTCAGTGTGGTAGTCAATCAGCAGCCTGATATGGAAATGGTCGGCACGGCGCCGGACGCGTTTATTGCCCGCGAGCTGATTAAACAGCTCAACCCGGACGTGCTGACGCTGGATATCGACATGCCACGGATGGACGGGCTGGAGTTTCTCTCCCGCCTGATGCGCCTGCGCCCGATGCCGGTCATTATGATTTCCTCCCTGACCACCCGAGGTTCGAAAGCGACCATGAGCGCGCTGGAGCACGGCGCGGTCGATTTTCTGCCCAAGCCGGAACACCGCGGGGCAGAAAATATCGATACATGGAGCCAGCTGGTGGTGGAGAAGATCCGCGTCGCCGCTCGTGCAAAACTGGCAGCGCACAGCCCCGTCACCCGACCGGTTCTCGCCGGTATTCCCGTGCGTCAGCAGAGCATTATCGCCATTGGCTCTTCCACGGGCGGCACGGAGGCGCTGCGTCGGGTATTGATGCCTCTGCCGGTCAGCACGCCGGGGATTGTCATCGCCCAGCATATGCCTGCCGGTTTCACCCACTCTTTCGCCCAGCGTCTCGATTCGCTGTGCCAGATTACCGTGCGTGAAGCGCAGGATGGTGAACCGGTACGCCCGGGCTGCGCCCTGATAGCACCGGGTGACAGCCATATGGAGATCCTCGGCCACGACAACGGCTACCGGGTCAGGCTCAGCGATGCCCCACCGGTGAATCGCCATCGCCCCTCGGTGGATGTGCTCTTTGACTCGGTGGCACGTCAGGCCAGCAAACACGCCAGCGCCGCCCTGTTAACCGGCATGGGCGCTGACGGCGCGCGCGGCCTGCTGCACCTGCGCCAGACCGGCGCGTTTACCCTCGCACAGAGCGAAGCCACCTGCGTGGTTTTCGGCATGCCCCGGGAAGCCATTACCCTCGGTGCCGCGAAAAAGGTCGTCGATCTTGACGATATCAGCCAGTGCCTGCTGGACAGTTTTCACTATAAAAATTCATCTAAAACCGACTCATGACATTAAGGAGATTTCCCCATGTCGGATAAAAACTTGCGTTTTCTGGTGGTGGATGACTTCGCCACCATGCGGCGCATCGTACGAAACCTGCTGCAGGATCTGGGCTACAAGCACATTGACGAGGCCGAAGACGGTCAGGACGCGCTCAACAAACTGCGTGCAGGCGGCTTCGATTTCGTCGTCAGCGACTGGAATATGCCCAATGTCGACGGGCTAGAGCTGCTGAAAACCATCCGCAGCGACGCGGCCATGGCAAAAATGCCGGTGCTGATGGTGACCGCGGAAGCGAAGAAAGAGAACATCATCGCCGCTGCTCAGGCGGGTGCCAATGGTTACATCGTTAAGCCGTTCACCGCTGCCACGCTGGAAGAAAAGCTCGGCAAAATCTTTGAAAAACTCGGGTAACCCCTATGAACACCCCGTTAAACATGCAGGCGGATAACGCCACAGAGATTTTCGTTCGCATCGGGCAACTGACCCGCCTGCTGCGCGACAGCATGGCCAACCTCGGTCTGGAACAGGCCATTATGGAAGTGGCGGATGCATTTCCAAACACCCGCGACCGCCTGAACTACGTGGTCGGCAAGACCTCGCAGGCAGCCGACCGCGCGCTGACCAGCGTTGAAGTGGCGCGTCCCCTGCAGGAAGGGCTGAGCGATAGCGCCACCGCGCTGAGCACGCGCTGGGATGCCTGGTTCGAAAATCCGCAGCCGCTGGACGACGCCCGCGAGCTGGTCAAAGCCACCCGTACCTTTCTTCACCAGGTGCCGGAAGTGACCCAGCAAACCAACCGCCAGCTGACCGAAATCATGATGGCGCAGGATTTTCAGGATCTCACCGGGCAGGTGCTGCAGAGCCTGATGCACGTTATTGAGACCGTTGAGAAAGAGCTGATCAGCGTACTGGTGGAAAACATGAGCGAGCGCGATGCGATTGCCGAAACGGGCGATGCGCACCTGAAGAATGGTCCGCAAATCGATACCCGTGCCGAGGGGATCGTCGCTTCTCAGGAGCAGGTGGACGATCTGCTGGAGTCTCTCGGCTTCTAATCCCGCCGGGCGAAAGGTATGTCAGAACAAAACGACAGCGAAAAAACAGAAGACCCCACACCCCACCGAAAGCAAAAAGCGCGTGAAGAGGGACAGGTTCCGCGATCGCGCGAGCTGACGAGCCTCCTCATGCTGCTGGCAGGCTGGGGGTTAATCATGGGCGCGGGGAGCTGGCTGGCAAAACAGCTGCAGCGCCTGCTGCATAACGGTTTGACGTTTGATCGGCTGTTAGTCAGCGACCCGCAGCAGATGCTGCATCACGCCGCATCGCTGCTGGGGATCGCCTTCCTGGCGCTGCTGCCGTTCGTCGGCGGGCTGTTTCTCACCGCCGTCGCCACGCCGTCGCTCATTGGCGGCCTGAACATGAGCGCCAAAGCGCTGAAATTTAACCTGAAGAAGCTCAATCCGCTGAGCGGCATCAAGCGCCTGTTTTCCGGGCAAATGGTGTCGGAGATGGTGAAGAGCATTCTGAAGGTCACGCTGGCTGCGGTCGGCGGCGGGCTGTTCCTGTGGTTTAACAAAGCGAAGTTTATCAGCCTGATGTTTGAACCGCTCGGCATGGCATTGGGCGATATCAGCGCCCTGCTGCTGGGCTGCATGCTGGCCATTATTTTATCGCTGATCCCGATGGTGGCGTTCGACGTGGTTTACCAGCTCTGGAGCAACTTTAAAAAGCTGCGCATGAGCCTGAAGGAGATCAAAGACGAATTCAAAAATCAGGAAGGCGACCCGCTGATTAAAAGTAAGGTTCGCCAGCTTCAGCGTCGGATGGCGCAGCAGCGAATGATGAGCGATGTCCCCACCGCCGACGTGGTGGTGAATAACCCGACCCACTATTCGGTCGCCCTGAAGTATCAGGACGGCGCCATGGGCGCGCCGATGGTGGTTGCCAGCGGCAGCGGATTAATTGCCCTGCGCATCCGCGAGCTGGCCGAAGAGAACCGGGTCCCCATGCTTGAGGCGCCGCCGCTGGCGCGCGCCCTGTATCGCCATTGTGACCCCGGCACACCGGTTCCCGCCGAGCTGTACAGTGCGGTGGCGGAAGTGCTGGCCTGGGTTTATGGCCTTAAGCGCTGGCGTAAAGGCTATGGCTTACGTCCGCTGACACCTAAAGATCTTCCCGTTCCCACGGGGATGGATTTTGCACAAGAGAGTAGAGAGTGATGGCCAATATCGCCACCAAATTACGATTACCCAACATGAAGGAAACCCAGTGGCAGGTGCTGGCCGGGCCGGTGCTGATCATGACCATCCTGGCGATGATGATCCTGCCGCTGCCGACCTTTGTGCTGGACCTGCTGTTTACCTTCAACATCGTGCTGTCGATCATGATTTTGCTGGTCGCCATGTTTACCCAAAATACGCTGGAGTTTTCGGCGTTTCCGACGGTGCTGCTGTTCTCCACCCTGCTGCGTCTGGCGCTGAACGTGGCCTCCACGCGCGTGATCCTGATGAACGGCCATACCGGCTCGGACGCGGCGGGCCAGGTAGTGGAGGCCTTTGGTCACTTCCTGGTTGGCGGAAATTTCGCCATCGGGATTATCGTCTTCGTCATCCTGATCATTATTAACTTTATGGTGATCACCAAGGGTGCGGGGCGTATTGCGGAAGTGGGCGCGCGTTTCTCCCTCGACGGCATGCCGGGCAAGCAGATGGCAATAGATGCCGACCTGAATGCCGGACTGATTGGCGAAGAAGAGGCAAAACGCCGCCGTAAAGAGGTGACGCAGGAAGCCGATTTCTACGGATCGATGGACGGTGCCAGTAAATTTGTGCGAGGCGATGCCATCGCCGGACTGCTGATTATGGCGATCAATATTATCGGTGGTCTGGTGATCGGCGTGATGCAGCACGACATGTCAGCGGGCGTGGCCGGGGAAACTTATACCCTGCTGACCATTGGTGATGGTCTGGTAGCGCAGATCCCGGGGCTGGTAATTTCTACCGCAGCCGGTGTGGTGGTCACCCGCGTCGCCAACGATCAGGATGTGGGCGAGCAGATGGTTGGCCAGCTGTTTACTTCTCCACGCGTGATTGTCCTGGCGGCGGGCGTGATTGGTCTGCTGGGTCTGATCCCCGGCATGCCAAATTTTGTTTTCCTGCTGTTTACTGTCGCCCTGCTGGGCGTCGCCTGGTGGCTGCGCGGTCGCGAAGGCGATGTGAAGAAGAGCGGTGGCGTGCAGGCCGATACCGATGCGGCGGAAGCCGAGGTCACGCCAATCAACGAGGCAACCTGGTCTGATGTTCAAATGGAAGATACGCTCGGCCTGGAAGTGGGCTACCGCCTGATCCCAATGGTGGATCATGAGCAACAGGGCCAGCTGTTGACCCGCGTGCGCGGTATTCGTAAGAAGTTCGCCCAGCAGATGGGTTTTCTTCCCCCTGCCGTGCATATTCGTGACAACCTGGATCTGGCTCCGACGCACTACCGCATCCTGCTTAAAGGGGTCACGATTGGTTCAGGCGACGTTCAGCCGGACCGCTGGATGGCAATCAACCCCGGCTGTGCAGAGGGTGAAGTTCCGGGTACACCGTGCACCGAGCCCACCTTTGGGCTGCCTGCCCTGTGGATTGACGAAGTTCACCGTGAACTGGCGCAGACGCTGGGCTACACGGTGGTTGACCCGAGTTCAGTGGTGGCAACGCATCTTAACCACCTTATCAGCACCCATACCGAAGAGCTGTTTGGCCGCCAGGAGGCGCAGCAGTTGCTCGATCAGATCACCAAACAGTCACCGAAACTGGTGGAGGATTTGATCCCGGCGGTTATCAGCCTGACCACCCTGCATAAGGTGCTGCAGAACCTGCTTGCCGAGCGTGTGCCGATCCGCGATATGCGGACCATCATCGATACGCTGGCAGAGTTTGCCACCGCCCAGAGCGATGCCGACGAGCTGACCACCCGCGTGCGCGTGCGTCTTTCCCGCGCCATTACTCAACAGTGGTTCCCGGGCGACGGGGATATTCAGCTGATTGGGCTGGATTTGTCGCTGGAGCAACTTCTGGTACAGGCAACCCAGAGCGGTAGCGCCATCGAACCGGGCATTGCGGAAAACCTGATGAAGCAGACCGAACAGGCGCTGCAGCATCAGGAGGGATTAGGCGCACCGCCGGTGCTGCTGGTCAATCCGGCCCTGCGTCTGATGCTGTCCCGCTACCTGCGTCGTATTTTCCCGCAGATGGCAGTGCTGTCCAGCCAGGAGATCAATACCTCGCGCAACGTGCGGATGACGTATCTGATTGGAGGAAAAGGATGAGGAAATTTGGGCTCGGGCTAATTCTGGCCTCGCCGTTGGCGATAGCGGCTGACGGCTCCTGGAGCAACCAGAGCTTTGGCGGCACAATTACGCGCGAGAATCAGACGCTCAAAAGCAAACCTGTACAAAGCCCCTCTCCCCTGTCTCCGGGCACGGTGGCGACACGCGTATACTGGAAAATTAACACCAGCGGCCCGACGCCAGCCGGGTTTCGGATCCGACTGTGCAGTGCGACGCGCTGTCTGAAACTGCCAGGATTAGCAGGTGAGATGGCTTTGTTTGCAGATATTCCCGCTGGTGGGCCTTTTCGGTTTGAATATGCCTCGCCCAAAGGGGGTACATTCAACTTTCCTCTGACCGTGATGAGCAATCAAATGACGGTGAGTTATTCCTCTCAACATTGAAAAAAGGCTTTGCCGGCATCCCGGCAAAGCCTTAAACGTATATATCTCTGGAAAGCGTATCTGCTAAAAATTAATCCACCAACTCAGGATTAGCTCGCTTTCTTTCCGCCTTAAAGAGCGCAATTTTTCCTTCCACTGTAATCTCCACCTCGTGAAAAGCGTCTGAAAGAATAGACCGTAAATTCCCCACGGTGTCGTTGCGGTTAGAAAAGATACCTTTTTTATTATAAACAGCCATAAGTTTGCGCCCAAAGGCATTATGGTTGACATCATCGCCCAGAATGGTTGCCCCATATAAACAGCCCTCTTTCGTTAACGCAGCGGCAGCATGGCGGATAACGACTGCCTTATCCTGCATTTCTCCAGGCAGACAGTGGAGAAGATAAAACATTGAAAGGGAATCAAACCGATCGTGCAAGTGAGTGGGATAAGGGTTGAAGACATCGTGCTGAATAGACGCTATGATGTTGTCTTTGCCAGCTCGTCTGCTCGCCGCACTGAGGCTTGAAGTATTTAGATCCATCAGCGAAACATTGCAAATATCCGGTATTGTCTTCAGATAGAACCCCGTTCCCACGCCGACGTCCAGATGATTACTTTTCATATTATTTCTGAAATGAGGAATAAGATAACGCTCTGTCGAGCATTTCCATGCGTACTGATTTGATATGCGTAGCACCCACCAGTCATACAATTTCAGTGTTAGCGGGGTATAAACTTTTATTCCATCGTGGGTTTTATTCATCATCTGAATCGCCTGAAGCATAAAATAAGAGAGAAAGGTCAGTCAGGATGACACAAATGCGATATCTTTCAACACCTCAATCACTCAATAAGATCGCACTATTGACGACATTTAATATCATTCCATACAAACCTATATCTGAAAATTTTCTTTAGTTTTCTTTACGAAGTAGCAGAGGTTGTCATTACCCTGCAAAAAATTGCTCTAACCGATGCTGTATCAGCATTTCACCTGCCCCGGACGGCTTAACGTGTTCAACAGGTATAGAAAAAGACCCCTTACGTGCTGAAGGGGTCTTTCTTCATATCCTGACGGTGTTCAGAAACGGAACGTAAACTGCGCAATACCGCCAAGGGTACGGGTTCGTCCTGCCATTGCCGTTAAATCAAACTGCATTGATTCCCCGGCTGAAAGGCCCACCCCACCCGTCACAATGCGGTGATCGTTACCGCGCATGTCCACGCGATATCCAGCCCGTAGCTGCATCCAGTCGGTGGCCCGGAATTCGCCACCAAACGCCGCATACTGGTTTTTATCCGCATACTGGAAATCACTCACGGGTGTCAGATCGATATCGGTACTCAGGGTAACACGTTCTGTCGTCCATGCTGTCCCTGCCGTAACCTGAGGGCGAATGATAAACGCGGGCTGATAGCCGTTAATTTCCCGCGTTTTCACTTTATTCTCGAAGAGATTTTGTGCAGAGAGCGCAACCATCCACTCGGGAGTCAATGCGGCAAAAAAACCCGCATCAATATTGGCGCTCATGGTCTGGTGCTGCCAGTTCCCGTCACGCAGATCGGAAGAGTCATAATTATTGATGGCGACGTTATAATTCCAGGTTTCAATGCGCTGGATCTTCGGTGTGATCCCCACCCCGACCCGGGTGTCGCCAATCGAAAATGGATGGGCAATGGAAACACCGTATTCCGTCACCAGGGCCGCCATACCTTCCGCGCGAGACGTTAATTTATCAAGATCGTCTTTGCCCGGAATGATGGTGCCATTCGCCACACCGTCCAGATAATCCAGGTCAGCCTGGCTGATTAACGCACGCGCATGGCCTTTGGCCCAGCTGTTCACGGACAGCGCGATCGGAAGAGAATCATCCGGCACCGCCAGCATCATACTCAAACCGAGGTTCGCATTGGCCTTTTCGCCAGCGAGCCCGGAAACGACCTCCGCCAGTTTACCTGCCGCCTCCGCTTCGTTACCGCTGCCAAGGGCGTTTTCCAGATTATCCCACGCCGTGGTGACGTCATCGAACCCGTCAATCAGGTTTGCCGAATCGCTGGCCTGCGCGCCAATCGACGGCGCAATCAGGCTTAAACGATCTTCTCCGCGCGAGGTGGCAAGCAATGCCGGATTGGTTAAGGGAGCCGCACCAAAGTGCGCAGACGCCACGCCTACGCCCCCCATCGCGGTGCTACGGGCATCGAACCCATTTGTCGATGCGCTGGCGTAAGGCGCCAACACAACAACCCCTGCAGTAATCAGATAATATGTGCGTAATTTATATTTCATCATTCCGGATAGCATATTTATGCCCAGGTGCTGGGCTAGTGGAGTAATAACCTAATTGCTATGGTAGCAATGAGTTCATTATTTCAATTTTGAAATAATGCATCACTAGTGCGCGCTCATTACCGTAATGAAATATTGCCTTCCCGTGGAGGTTCTCCCCAGAGAATATAAGGTGCTTAAGCAATCCCAGCATTTTGCTGACAAGCAGATCTCCGCATTGGAAAAAACGCTATTCGCTTATTCATTTTTTGCTTTTCCACTTATTTGACTCGACGGATTAAAGTGACTTCGGCGGAAGGCGCATTTTCTGAAATTTTTATCTTTGACGATGCCAACAGGACAGGGCTGCGCATACCCGATCTTGCCTATGGGAGTTTTGTCACTGAAACAAAACGGCATAAATGTTTGAATAGCGGCCAGGAGAGGGGCCTGGAACGTGCGGAACATTCCCCTCTGCTCCGTTTTATTGTTGCCTTCATGCCGGGTTCTTTGGCATGTTAACAGCACATCACCTTTCCATTTTGTTCACGTGCGAGTAACGAGCAAAGCGATGATTAAGTGGCCCTGGAAAACGAACGAAGCTGGTCGAAATATGGCGCTGCCCTGGGATGAGGCGCTGGCGATCCCCGTGCTGGCGAATCTCTTGCCTGAAGAGCAATCAAAGCTGGTTCAACTGGCCGAGCGTTTTTTGCAGCAAAAACGCCTGGTGCCGCTGCAGGGGTTCGAGCTGGATCCGCTGAAAAATACGCGCATCGCCCTGCTTTTCTGCCTGCCGGTGCTGGAGCTCGGCATTGAGTGGCTGGACGGTTTTCATGAAGTGCTGATTTATCCTGCACCGTTCGTCGTCGATGACGAGTGGGAGGATGATATCGGGCTGGTACACAACCAGCGGGTGGTGCAGTCCGGGCAAAGCTGGCAGCAGGGGCCAATTATCCTCAACTGGCTCGACATTCAGGACTCGTTCGACGCCTCAGGCTTTAATCTGATTATTCACGAGGTGGCGCATAAGCTTGATACCCGCAACGGCGATCGCGCCAGCGGCGTGCCTTTTATTCCGCTACGTGAAGTCGCAGGATGGGAGCACGATCTGCACGCGGCGATGGATAACATCCAGGATGAGATAGACCTGGTGGGCGAAAGCGCGGCCAGCATTGATGCCTATGCGGCAACTGACCCCGCCGAGTGCTTTGCGGTGCTCTCGGAGTACTTCTTCAGCGCCCCCGAACTCTTCGCGCCCCGTTTCCCGGCGCTGTGGCAGCGTTTCAGCCAGTTTTATCAGCAGGATCCGCTCCAGCGCCTGCGGCAAAATGAGGGCGCTGGCGGCCCTTCACCCCACCACGTCCATTAATTTTTTTCGACAGGGGTACGCTCGGTTAACCGTACCCCGATGCTCAGCGCTAAAAACAGCGCTGCCACGCCAAAGGCCGCCGTCGTTAAATACTGTTCGCCGAAAAAGCGCGTCACGACGGGCACCAGCAGCGCGCTGACGCCATAGCCCAGCGTGTGGCTGGTCGCAATAGCGCCCGCTCCCTTCCCCGTGGTCAGGCGATCGTTCAGCAGCAGCTGATAGCCCGGCGTTGCCATTGCCGCGCCGAGCGAAGTGATAGCAATCCCCACGTAGAACAGCGCCAGTTCGGCGATACACATTAGCGCCAGCCCAGCCACCATCAGCACCGCCGCCATGCAAAGCAGGGTCAGCGGGCTGAAATGCTGCGGACGAACCACCAGGAACTGCGCCGCGAGCGTAGCCAGCGCGGCCAGGCTCAGCAGGAGCGCAACATGATGGCTGATATCCCGGGCGTTGCCGTCCAGCAAGGGGCTGAGGTGCGGTGACAGGCCGAGCTGCATCAGGCTCACCAGCGCCGCCAGCAGCATCGCCAGCAGCAGGAACGGCAGCATGGACATCTGCAGACGGGTCGCCTGATGTGCCACCGGCGGCAGCGGCGGATCCGCCACTTCGCGCAGCACCAGCAGCAGAGCGATTAACGGCGCGATCGCCATCAGCCAGAGCGGCGCGACCGGGTTAACGCTGAGCATCAGCGCCGCCAGCGGAGGCCCCAGCAGGCGGCCGCAGCTGAGGCCGGAACTGATGGTTGCCAGCGCCGCCATGCGTTTATCCAGGCCCGCACGCTGAATGGCCCACGTCTGCGCGGCAGGCACCATGCCCGACACCGTCAGGCCATACAGCAGACGCGAGAGGATCAGCCCCGCCAGCCCCCAAGTGCTTTCCAGCCTCCCTGCTGCCATCGCCCATACCACCAGCGCCATGACGCCAAAGCTGGCGAGATAGCCGCTGAGGGAGGCCACCATAACGACCTTACAGCCGCGGCGCTCGCTCTGGCGTCCCCACCAGGGGGACGCGGGTAAAAAAAGCATGGAGCCGAACATCAGCAGCCCGGCCCAGACCGAGAGTGAAAGTCCGGTCAGGGTCACCAGCTGCGGAAGCATGACCAGCAAACCGTTTTGCCCGATGCCCAGCAGGCCCGCGCAGAGCGCCAGGGGCCAGTTGGCTTTGGAGGTGATGTTTTCGGTCAACGTTTCAGAATCAGCGCGCATGAGAATGTGAACATAGTGTCAATAAATGTGTGGAAATTATGAAGTTAATGAAAACAAATATTGCAAAAATAGTTGCGACTGTAAACAGAATGAATATCATAACGAGAATTATTATCAGTCATGGAATGAGGTACATCTATGCGTGCTCTGCCCCGCTCTGCCGGTACAGACGTTGCAGCCCAGTGTTTTTTAAACGCCCTGTTACGCGAAACGAAGGACTGGCGCTATCTCCCCGCAGCTGCAGCGGATGAGTTAGCGCACATTCATATTCCACTCTCTTCCTCCCAGGCCCTTCGGGTTCCGGTACGCTATTTCTCCCCAACCCAGCACCATCAGTACCGTTTCCCGGCAACGCTTATTCAGAGCGATAGCGACAGTGGTGACGCCGTCACTTTCACTCAACTGATTGATTTAATTCTTGAAAAACCCTCAGTAAAAGGCTCACTGGATGCCGATACGCTGACGCGTTTTAAACAGCGCGCGCTGGAAAGCCATACCCATACCTGGCAGGCGATTGATTTGCGCCACGGCTGGGCAACGCTGCGAGACAAGCCGCTGACGTTTGCCGAAGCGGAACAGGCGCTGCTGGTGGGCCACGCGTTTCACCCAGCGCCAAAATCCCACGAGCCGTTCAACGAAACCGAGGCGCGCCGGTATCTGCCGGATTTCGGCTCCCGCTTCCCGCTGCGCTGGTTTGCCGTTGAGAGCACGCTCGTTGCCGGCGACAGCCTGAACGTCTCTCTGCGCGAGCGTCTGCTGCGCTTCGCCGCCCAGAGCGCGCCCGATCTGCTCGGCCACTTCACCGACACCCGCTGGCTGCTGCCGATGCATCCGTGGCAGGCCGACTATCTGCTGGAGCAGGACTGGTGTCAGCGTCTGGCGGCAAACGGTTCATTACAGGACCTGGGTGAAGCGGGCGCACAGTGGCTGCCCACCAGCTCCTCACGCTCGTTGTACAGCGAAACCAACAGCGACATGATTAAATTCTCCCTCAGCGTGCGCCTGACCAACTCCGTGCGCACGCTGTCGGTCAAAGAGGTTAAGCGCGGTATGCGCCTGGCGCGGCTGGCGAAAACAGAACGCTGGCAAGATTTACAGGCCCGCTACCCGACCATGCGCGTGATGCAGGAAGACGGCTGGGCAGGACTCCGTGATGAAAGCGGCATCATTCAGGAAGAGAGCCTGATGGCACTGCGCGTTAACCTGCTGTTCGATACGCCAGACACCCAGACCAACGTGCTGGTCAGCCTGACCCAGGCCGCGCCTGACGGCGGTGACAGCCTGCTGGCCGCAGCGGTGCGCCGTCTTAGCCAGCGTCTGGATTTACCGCTCGCCCAGGCCGCCCGCTGCTGGCTGGACGCCTACTGCGACCGCGTGTTGCTTCCGCTGTTCAGCGCCGAGGCGGACTACGGTCTGGTGCTGCTGGCACACCAGCAAAATATCCTCGTTGAGATGCAGCAGGATTTCCCCGTCGGGCTGATCTACCGCGACTGCCAGGGCAGCGCCTGGACCGAAGGGGCCGACGCGTGGCTGAAAGAGGCGGGCGAAACCGACGTGGAAAACCGCTTCGGTGAAAGCCAGCTGCTGCGCTACTTCCCTTATTACCTGCTGCTGAACTCCACCCTTGCGGTCACCGCCGCTCTCGCCGCCGCCGGTTTCGACAGCGAAGAGCACCTGATGTCCCGCGTGCGTGACGCGCTGGCCGGGCTGCGCACGACGGCGAAGCAGACCCGCTGCCTCGACTACGTGCTCGACAGCCCGACCTGGAACTGCAAAGGCAACTTCTTCTGCTACCTGCACGATCGCAATGAGAACACCATCGTCGATCCGGCGGTGATCTATTTCGACTTTAGCAACCCGTTTTACAAGGAGAAGGCGTGATGGCCATCGCGAATATCGTCCATTCCGGCTACGGCTTTCGCTGCACCGCAACGGAACAAAACCTGCCGCTGACGCTGGGTCTTGACGGCAGCGCGGTGCTGGAGCGCCTGACCGGGATCCCGGCCGGCTGGCTGGTGGAAGCCCTCGATCAGCTGTTTGTTGCCGCGCCGGCCCTGACCGGCATTACCCTGCCGTGGGCGGACTGGCAGGATGAACCCCAGGCGCAGGCGCTGTTTAGCCAGGCCCACGGGGATTATCTGGCGCGAGAAACCTTCTGGCAGCTGCCGCTGTGGCTGCAAGGCGAACGTCCGCAGGCAAGCGGCGGGATGCAGTTTGATGAGAGCCGCCAGCTGTACTTCCCGCTGCGTCCTCGTCGCCCGCAGGGCGAGGTGTATCGCCGTTACGATCCGCAAATCAAGCGCACTTTGAGCTTCCGCGTGGCGGACGTGGCGCTGGACGGCGAGCGTTTCACTCAATGGATGAATAACCCGCGCGTGAACGCCTTCTGGGAGATGGCGGGCCCGCAGGCCGAGCAGGAAAACTACCTGCGCCGCCAGCTTGACTCAACCTACTGCTACCCGGTTATCGGCTGCTTCGACGACCAGCCGTTTGGCTATTTTGAACTCTACTGGGCGGCAGAAGACCGCATTGGCCGCCACTACCGCTGGCAGCCGTTTGACCGCGGGCTGCACATGCTGGTGGGCGAAGAAAACTGGCGCGGCGCGCAGTATA
>Ga0153917_1000169_pt1 | contig 59916 bp, 51 predicted proteins | sample TSFL001MetaG_FD_104695 | JGI IMG/M metagenome (GOLD analysis project Ga0153917, IMG submission 104695) | Attine ant fungus gardens microbial communities from Florida, USA - TSFL001 MetaG | ecosystem: Host-associated > Fungi > Mycelium > Unclassified | place: USA: Florida, Paynes Creek Historic...
CAGAACTCGTAAATCCACTGTTGCAACTTTCTATAGTTGCCAATGACGAAAACTACGAGGGCTACGCTCTCGCTGCGTAAGCAGCTGAGCCCGCTCTCCTGGTAGCTTCGGCTCCAGCAATCACCAGGGGATGCCTGTAAACCCGAAGTGATTGTCATACAGAACAGGATCGTCGTGTAGCACGTTGTGGGCAAAGCGACTAAAACTTACACAACTCGTCCAAAGCACCCTGCCCGTCGGGCGGCTGCGGATTAACTCAATAGACACGGCTAAGCATGTAGTACCGACAGCGGAGGACTGGCGGACGGGGGTTCAAATCCCCCCGGCTCCACCAAATAACCATCTGAAGACGTCCACGGACGTCTTTTTTTGTGCCTGAAACCCAGTAAATACGGGGCTTTCAGCGCCATCAGAGTCCGATAGCGTCCAGCAGGCTCCACGAAATTCGGTATTCCAAGTGGTATTCCAAGCCATCTACTGGTAGTTTTTGGAATACCGAAACCGCTCTTGGAATACCGCATGTGCGCTCAAGCCACCCGCCTCTCGGACCTCAAAGTCAAAGCCGCCAAGCCTCAAGAGAAGGACTACGTCCTAAGCGATGGTGACGGTCTTCAAATGCGAGTGAGAAGCAATGGTTCTAAACTCTGGAACTTCAACTACCGGCACCCGGTGACGAAGAACCGGATCAACATGGGCCTCGGGACCTTCCCCGAAGTTTCATTGGCGCAAGCCCGCAAGCGCACCGTTGAGGCTCGCGAGCTTCTCGCGCACGGTATCGATCCCAAAGAAAAACGCGACGCCGTGCAACAGGCCAAGAAGGCGGCAACCGAGCACACATTCCAGAACGTGGCGTTGTCTTGGTACGAGCTGAAAAAGGATGCAGTAACACCAGCCTATGCCGAAGACATCTGGCGCTCCCTCATACTGCATGTCTTCCCCGACTTGGGCAGCACCCCAATTTCAGCCATCAATGCCCCAAAGGTCATTAATCTGCTCCGACCACTCGAAACCAAGGGCAGCCTTGAGACAGTTAAACGACTGACGCAACGACTCAACGAAATCATGACTTATGGGGTCAACTCGGGACTGATTCACGCTAACCCGCTCAGCGGGATTCGCTCTGTCTTCAAGAAACCGAAAAAGAAAAACATGGCAGCCCTGCCCCCTGATGAGCTGAAGGAACTCATGGTGGCAATTGCCAACGCCAGCATTAAAAGGACGACACGCTGCCTAATCGAATGGCAGCTTCACACAATGACTCGACCAGTGGAGGCGGCAACCACTCGCTGGACGGACATCGACCTAGAAAAGAAAATATGGACTATCCCTCCAGAGCGGATGAAGAAACGCCGCGCGCACATTATCCCACTCACAGAGCAAGCCCTTGCCCTGTTAGAGGTGATCAAACCCTATAGCGGTCATCGGGAGTACGTCTTCCCTGCAGATCGTAATCCTCGTACTCACTGCAACAGTCAGACCGCCAACATGGCACTAAAACGAATGGGATTTGCAGGACGCTTGGTCAGCCATGGCATGCGCTCAATGGCTAGCACCATCCTCAACGAGCATGGCTGGGAGCCAGAACTGATCGAAGTAGCACTTGCTCACGTTGATAAAGACGAAGTTCGCAGTGCTTACAACCGTGCTGACTATATCGAGCGCAGACGCCCAATGATGGCGTGGTGGAGCATGCACATCCATGAAGCAGCTACTGGCAATCTGTCGGTCTCAGCCATCAATGACAACCAGGACAGAAAAGTCGTTTCGATACGCTGATCACAAACAGCACCCTAAAGAAGTAGGCTACAAACGGCAAAATGTGGCGAGCCCGCTGATAGGGAAAAGCAGAATTTGGGTGGTTGGAAATTCAGGGCAGATGGGCCTCACTACTGAGTGGTCTGTTCTTCGAACATACTGATGCAACCAAGCGACTACGTGCAGACCACGAAACGAGTGACCTCAGCCACGACTTGATCGGCCGGGCAAGCCGGTTCGATATCAATGGTGTCTGCAGTGCAGTTTGATCTCAGACCTGCCATGTTGTAGGCATGGCCGCAGCTGGAGTAATCGCTGCCCTGGCAGCGGTAGCGATAGTCGAAGCAGATCGTGGAGAGTGAACTCGGGCGTTTCAGCCCGACTAGACGGCCCATCAGTGCGGCCTGGCCCGCGCAGCGCATCGCGGCCAGTCGGGTGCCGCCGGTCATGCCCTCCAGGTAGTTGTCGATCTCCTGCCGCCGTGCCGCTTTGGCTGCCTGCTTCGCGGCTTCGCACTGAGCCTTCTGCGGGGCCAATTGCGCCCCCGTTCACGCTTGCGCTTGCGCTTGCGCTTTTCCATTTTTTGACGGGCCTCTTCGGCCTTGGCGGATCGCTCCGCTTCCTGTGTGGCCATGATCGCCTCGGCTTGGACGTGAGCCTGGGCTTCCTTACCTTAATCTGGAGGCTGTTCGCGGCACCGCATGGAGTCTGTTAAATGCCGTGACTGAACATGTTAATCACGAGCGCCGCGCTAGAAGGTCGGAATATCGAGCGGACTCTGCTTGGCTAGAAAAGAGTAGGCAGATCAAGCAACACGCACTCAACTCAGCCCTACGATTGGCAACGTAACTTTACTATTAAAGGAAAATCCAATGAATTTCATACGCTTTATCGGACTACTTTTTTTGTTGCTCGGAATCCTAGCCAGCTGCCTAGTCGCTGTGGCGTTGGTTATTCTCATGACGCGCTTCTGGCCAATTCTGATTGCAGTACTGTTGACTGGTTTGTTATTTGAGCTAATCACCACAAAAGCTGGGATCGTTTTATCTAAAAACACTCAACCATGACAACAATCTACTTCTGCTTCATGTACATAACCAACTGCTCAATCATATTCATGATAAGCAACCGTTCAGTATGGTTGAGATCACTGATCAAATCCGCCATGCGACTGGCCTGATCGGTAGAGCGAGTACTGGTCTCTGTCAGCAACTCCGCTGTCTCACAGTCAAAGATAGCCGCGAACTGCATCAGTCGCGCAAGGCCAGGCATAACAACACCGCGCTCCGTACGCGACACAACGTCAAAGCTCACTCCCAACTTTTCCGCGACCTCATTTTGAGTCAACCCGCACCGTTTGCGCTGCTTGGCAATGGCCCGTCCCACGACCACAGCCAGCTGTTTTTCTTCTGTGCTCGACATTCCGCCCTCCAGTCAAAGCGGAATGGTTGGGCATCGCCTACTTGACAGGAATAGCTACATATGTCGACACTCGACACAGAAAGCCTACATTAGGCTATTTATGCCAAACAAGGAGCCCCCGTGCACGGCAGCCTAACCTCGCAGAGGAAGCCAAGGTCCACAGCCCAAACGCTGCATCACCGACCAACAAACCATCAGCCCTGCCATTCTGAAAATTGCCCTAAAGAGTCGCTTTTGGAATGCCATGTAAGCCCAGCCCCCATCAGAACCGAGCACTCAGATGAAACTCAAAACCTTACTGATTAATACAGCCCTCTTTGTCTCTTCACAGGCAGGCATAGCCTTGGTAGCAGTAGCCGACCCGAATGTACGCGTCTGCGACACGACACCTACCCCCGCCCCTATTTTGTCGATCAACCATTTTGACTGCTCACTTCCTAACTCAGTGTATCAATCCGTGAATCGAACCTATGTAGACCAACATGGAAATCGTCTTATGAAAACCGTTCCTGGTTTTCGGCTTACCAATTGCGACAACTCAGGAGCATGCGTACATAAAGGTGAGTTTATGGGAAATGCACCCGCTGGCCTCTATGGTGTTACTACCGGATGGTATTTGGACACAGATAAATCAGGAGGCGTTGTGGCTTATAAAGAAGGCACCGGCCCTGGCTATGGAGGGGAGTATTACAGCCCTCAAGCACAATCGTCCGCAGTAAGACAGTCTGATACGGAGCAATGTCAAAATGATTGGATAAAAGCCTACCGGGAAGAGGCAGGTGCCGACGCGATGGTTGGCAGCGCCCAACTTTCCGAATGGGAAGCCTGGTGCATTAAAGGCAAAAGGCCATAAGACTCGCACACTCACTCTTTACTGCAGAGAGAACATTCCGTGAGCCTACACCAAATCAACGGTCTAAATATATCACAAATAGATTCATTGCTGGCCAACCATTCTTCCTTCGAAGTTAATGGTTTACGTGGCCAGTTTAAAGCCAGCATCCGTTATATTGAAACCAGCATCGAGTCACTCGGGCTAAAGTGCCGTGTCGTTACTGATATAAAAGGCACTGTAATTCAGAGTGGCGCATTTGGCGTGGTGGCCTCTACGGTCACCTCTCTCACTGCCCTCGGAGCGGGCCTCGCCATCGGTGTCGGAACGGTTCTTCACCACATCGCCACCTATGACCCAGATTACGAAATAGTCAAAGACTATCTAAATCGTAAACTCACTGTCCGCTACAAAAAAGCAGACTAAAATGAGCTTCCTGCCCCTTTTTAGGTACTATATACGAAAAGTAATGTCGTAGATACCTCCGCCAGCAAGCCAACGAGACCATTGCAGCGAAGCTTTCGGCCAGCTTGCAATGCCCCAAGTTGCACCGCCCATAAAACGCCGCTGAGCATCAAGCGATCATCGACTCTTGGGCACCAACGTCATAACGGCCATTCTCTCCGCGATTTAATAATCGCGGAGAGAATGGCCATATTTTTTGCAATTTTAATCATCTGGATTGCCTTTGACCCAGAACTGCCTCAAGGGCGGGCAACCCTAAAAACCAGAAATCTACTCACCTTAATCACTGTCATGTTTTCTCTCAACACGCCCGCAATCTTCCGCACTCATGCAGTAGGTGAATGAGCAAATCATATTCAACGCTTTATCCTTTCTCTGGCAGTGTCCGGGGCTTTCGTCTTATCGGCAGAGGCGCCATCTCCATGGTTAAAAAGTAACTTACCCCGGGATACCACATTCAAAGCCATTCCTTGATCTCCGAAGCTGTGCGTCCCATTTCTTTATGCCAAAGTCGAATAGCCCTCCTCTATTTCAAGCTGGTGGGCTTACAAGAATCCATAGACCGCCTTGCCGCCCTGGTTGAACTTAGCATCACGGTCGTTCGACCCTGGCGCTTCGATTTACTGAATTACCACCGCAATAGAGTCAAAATCCTCTAGATGGAAGCGCAACGGCCTCTGCCTTTGGCTCAAGCGCCTAGAAGCCGAGTGTTCCAAAACCTCACCAGACACCATCGACGAAGCCGTCACTCTGACCGCCCATGAACCGAACCGATTACTCGACGGTTTCAGCCTCTGGCGCACCACCGTCCGCATCGGGTTCTGACACCCCGTTCCGTGAACTGACCCGGTATAATACGAGCCGTGCCTTCGTTGCCCGTCAACCTCAGTTGCCCTGCCTACCTCATGGAGCGCCTCATATGGATCACGCCAGCCCACGCGCAACAATCCTCGCAGCCCTCTCAGCGACGACAGCACCATCGGCAATCAGTTTCTGTTCGGGCAATTGCCCCAACTGTTCGCTTCATTCAACAGAGAACCCCACAAACACGAGCGAGATATGCTGATTGCCGAGATTGCCCGGGATGGCTTGACTACGACACTCTGACAAAAAAAGCCCAAAGGCTGGCGTAGAAAATGATTTGCATTAGGAAGCGATATGACCACTACACCGCTGAAAGATGAAAGCGATGGAACTCCACCAGCTAGCGCTTGGGTTCGATTTCTGCGTAGCTACGGTCCGACATCGAACAACCTGACGATGTTCGACGAGTATGTTTCGAGCGCGCTTGGGCGAGCAAAAGTTAAACCAATTAGATTGTCCACGCCGCAGCTAGAAGACATGGTACGGCACATCGAGTCCAAGGCGCCGGGGTCTATCTTAATCGCCGGAACTGCTGGCGATGGTAAAACGTACCACTGCCGTGCTTTGTGGGAACGCATCGGCGGAGATCCCAAGGATTGGGCAACCAAGGGCAACGTGAAAGAGCTGCATCTAGTCGATGGGCGTTTGGCAGTCTTCATCAAAGATCTTTCCGAGTTCAATGGCGAAGAAAGCGATATTCCGTTGCAGCGGCTCGAAAGGTCTGTTCTAGAAGGTGATGATTCCGAGATCGTGATCCTTGCCGCAAACCATGGCCAGATTCTTGATCGTCTCCGCGATTTGGGCAGGCGCCAGAATCGCACCCACCCACTTCGCAAACCACTGCAGGAGCGTTTTTTGCAGGCCGGTCCGGCTCCCGATCGCCTAGCGGTATTCGATCTCAGTCGCTCAACCAGTCGCAAGACGCTAGATGAGGTGGCCAGCGCCGTAGCAGGACATCCGGAGTGGGACAACTGCAAGCGCTGCGCACTCCAGGCAGACGGCAAAGTTTGCCCTATCGACGAGAACCGCCGCAGGCTCTTGGGAGACTCGGACGGCGGCCAGCTGTCTCGCCGCTTGGGAGATTTGGTTGAAATCGCCAGGCTCAATGGGCTCCATCTCCCTATGCGCGATTTGCTCGCGCTTTGCTCGAACATGGTTCTCGGTTACTCCGATGCTAAGCAGGCAAAGGAGAACCTGATGACGTGTGCCGATGTCGCTAATATCCAAGAGAGCAGCGACCTCGGTAAAGCCAGTGTCTATGTCAACGCCTTCGGGGCCAATCTACCCAAGCGAAGGGCTTCTGACCGTCCGATCTTCAAGGCGATGTCAAGTTTTGGCGTGGGCGATGAGTCCACCAACGCTGCTGACGGACTGCTGGTTTATGGCAAGGACGACTCGCGACTGCAAACAGACTTTGCTCGCCTGGTCGCGAGCGATCCAATCTACGGAGCCACAACTGCTTTTCGAGCAGCCCAAGATGCCTATTTGGAGGGATATGAGGGCGCCCGCTTAGAAGAAGGGTCGTCCAACTTTATCTCGATGCTAGAAGACCAGAGGCGCAGGCTCTTTTTCACGCTTCCGGATGGGGAGGCCAGCTACCCGCATTGGTCGATGACCGCCTTCCGCTTTGCTGGCGAATACTTGGAAATCATCGATGCACTTAAAGAGAAGAGGCCGGTCAGTGAGACGGTTCGCGGACGCATCGCCAAGGGCCTCAACCGGGTATTGACTGGCCTGCTTCTTGAGAACGTAGACCGCATCTTCATCGCCAGCTCAGGTGGTTTCACTCAAAGTCGGGTGAGTGTGCTTTGTGACTACGAGACGCCCTCTCGCAGGCAAGGTGGTGTTGGCATGGCGATCAGACTTGTCGAGGAGACTGGTCGCCCTCAACTCGACGTTTCGCTCGCTGTCGGCCCGAACAATTCGGTTGCCTTCGACTTGACCCCCATCCGCCATGAGTTTCTCTCGCGTGTTGCCGAAGGCGCATTGCCAGCGAGCTTCTCTAATGAATGCCTTGAGGATCTGCTGGCCTTCAAGACAAAGCTTTTACGCAAGGCCGAGAACGTCAGGAGGACTGGCACGGCAGGGGATGACGACGAGATCGGCGGCGAGACTTCGGCTCTGACACTCAACTTCATCGATATCGTTGAGCCAGGCGGCCACGGGTTTTCGCGCCCTGTGATTGTGAGGACACAAGAATGAGCGCAATCATCAAGAGGCCTGATATCAAGAGCGTCGACTTTTGCGTCGACGAGAATATTTGGGGACATCGCCTCTATGACGAGCAGCTTCCGCATCTGACCGTTCTCGAGTTTTTGGGGGTGCTCGGCTCGAACCTGGATCGGCCACTCAGGCCGCATCAGGGGCTGGGCGGTCCAGTTATGTTCAAGCCGCAGCGGCAAATCCGTTTACGCGGGCTGTTATTCAACAATCCCTACGTAGAATCAATTGCAGAAAGCGCTGCGTCAGACGAGGAGAAGTGGAAACAGTGGTTTGAGCGCTTTGATCTTGGGGCGACGGGCAAGGATGATCGAGACATGACCTACCTGCGCCGCTCGTTCACCAGCTTCGAGGATTTCTCCAAGGCCATCGAGCTGTTGCGCTCCTCGTCGTTCGAGTCTCGAAGTAATAAACGCTGGAGTTCCAAATTCGTATTTCCCTTCGGTCCTGATGCCCTCTATGAGGACTTGGCGATCGATTCACGCGGAAATATGAACAACGACCGCCGCTTCTTCGCCCGTACAGGCGAACTCCTCTATCTCATGCTCACGCGTGCTAAGCGTGGAGCGGAACTCGGCGACATTCTTGTCAAGCGCCTGTTCGATTACGAGGCGCCGATGAATCGCCTGGCCAGGGCTCTGCAAGGTAAACCGCAGCATGCCAGCGACCCACGGCCATCAGGTTATCTCCCCGAGACCAGCAATGCGCGCTTTGACCAGATCTGTGAGGACTGGCTGTCGATTCTGGCCAAGGATATGCCGATATACGACGCTTTGGAGCACTTGATCACGATTACCGGCCTGAACATGCTGCTCTACTTCCTAGAGCGAGCCAAGCGGGTCGCTGGCGATGACGATCCGGTTGAGATCATTTGCGAAATCGTATCCAAGGAGCGCACGAAGGTACGAGTGCTCTCTGGCGACAGTTATCAATTCAATCAAGGACTGCCGGCTAAGGCTGTACGAGCTCACGTCGAGTCGATCCGGTTGGACTCAGAATGGGTTGCTGCTGAGTCGGCGGAGTTCCCCGAGGCCGAGCGCGTTAAGCTCATGCGTGAGCGCTTCCAATGGCCGCCTGACGATGGTGGCGACGATGAAGACTGCACGGACAAGAGTCCAGATGAATTGGTCGCGAAGTTGGCCGATAACGCCCTAGCCCGCCATGAGCAGCATGTTGGAAAGATTCATGCTTCATGGTCGCGCGCGATCGGGCTCAGTTCCCGCAGGCTTTCGCGAAGAACTCGCTACGCGCCTAACGATCGGTTGCTCAAATCGATCGTGGTGTCCATCGTGGAAGATCGGATGCAGCTTGACGAGTTCCTCGCCGAAGCCAAGCGCAGATATGGTCTGGTGCTGGGCGACGCCGAAGGCAAGCGCTTGGTCGACGCCAAGCTAGTCGACCAAGAAGAGCTGAGTGAGAACCGAGGCAACCTCGAAGCACGTCTCGTCGGTTTGGGCCTGGTTCGCAGGCTTTCCGACTCCTGCTCATTTGTAGAAAATCCATTCGCGTTCCAGGGAGAGGCCGCATGCTGACCGATCGCATTATTGGGCGCGTCGGCGCGAATATCCTCGCCCAACGCATATCTAATCCTGGCCAGCCTAACGATTTGGCGGCTCTCTTCAGGCTCGACAAACTTTCGGCCAACCAAATCGCGGCAGTAGCATGGGCTATCCTCGCCAACCCAGATCTGCTTGCCCAAGTAGACCTCATGATTCCGGAGGCTTTGGTGGAAGGCCAAGGCCTACCGCCAGACATCCTGATTCCGCACAACGCTGGCTACGTCCGCAACAACGCCACGACCACTAAGGCGGCAATCCTTACGGCCAATGGCAACGAGCACAACCTTGCCGATACCTTGGGTCATGTCATGGCCATCGGCGCCAAGGAAATGAGGGCCGACCCTGACCCTTGGGTTGAGGCCACGCTTCACGCGGGCGGCATTGCGCCAGTGTCTGACGATCGAGGGGTATTCCAGGCAGCTCTTGGTGGACTGCTCGCCTCCTCGGAACTTTCGCTGGTACAGCTTGGCGAGCTCTGCTCCTCCATCGTCGAAGCTATCGCCACGCGGGGGTTGCCCATCCGCGATGCCATTGGCTTCGCCTTGCCTTGCGCCGGTCTCCCTAGGGACAGTTCCTATTTCTCGAATTCCAAGACTTTCGCAGCATCGCGCAAACCGTGGCATAAGGCTTTCACCAAGCTTTTCGCCCAACGCGCACCGCTGCTCAAAAAGCTCCGCCAGAATGGTCAGCCTCTCGATCCGGAGGAGATCTCCGAGCGTATCGAAGCCAATGCCACAGAAATTTCGGAAGGGGCCCGCCCAGCTCTCGATGCCTTCGCCGCCGCACCTGCTGGAGATCAAGAGGCATCCAACGCCCTCGCCCAATTCGAGTGGGAAAGCGATGGCGTATATCTTGCTTTCGACAAACCCAAGGAGAAGCAACTCGGCTTAGCAGAGTCGACGATCCGCTTCTTCGACCATGACTGCGACCAAGAGAACTCGCTCGATACCGAGGGGCGCAAGCTTCTGGAGGACCTCAAGAGCCGTGAGCGACGATCCGATTTCACCGAGGAAGACGAAGAGTTTTTCATCAAGCAGCGAAGGCTCTTGGAGCAAGATGCCAAACTTTGCTCGCGTTGGGAGAAAGCCCTTTATGGCAAGCCTATCGACTGCAATGACTTCTTCGAGGGCTTCGCTCGGGTAGTGAACAGCCTACATGCTGGCCTTCGCGACCCGCAAGGCGAACGAATCCTGCGCTTCACCGTGACCAAGGGCCGCAAGGAATGGCGTGAGCGATTTAATTATGACGCCGGCAGTTACTTCTCGGCTATGTATCGCGGCTTAAAGGAGCTCATGGGCTCCAAGGTAGATTGGAAAGTCGAGCGCTTGGGCAATGCGAACTTGCCCGACCCCCTCTTCGACTATGAAGCCTTCTTTGCCAAAGAGAAGGAACTCCGCAACGATAAGAAAGGCAAGGTCCGCCCAAACTCGTCGCTATCGCGCCAGGCCTTGCAAATCAAGTTCGATGTGGCTTTGCTTCAGGTTGCTAAGGACAAAGAGACTGTATTGGCGAAAACGCAACTCCTTTGGAGCTATAAGCCTACGTCGATCGGTCTGTCGCTGGTCGACGACATGCGACGTCTCTTGGAGAAAGGGGCAGTAGGTTGCACAGAGGTTCCCCGCCGGCTCGTAAGCAAGAAGGGTGGTGTACAGAATGTCTCGCTGCTCGACACCGGGACGTTGGAGGCGACTTACTCGACTGACGCAGGCTCACTGGTTCCAGCGGCCAACAGGCTCCGGAGTTTTCGTCATGAAATCAAGACTCGGATCAAGGAGCTCGCCGAGGAAGACCGGCTGACGCCGCATCAACAAAACGAGGTAAAAGCCTCCTGGGATAAGTTCGAGGAGGACTACATCGCGGCGATGGAAGATTTCGTCGCAACAGGGCTGCATGGCGATGCCGTCATGCGTCAGGCAGAGTCTTTTGCCAGACTGCTGAACACCCTCATGGCTCATGCTCGTGGTGATGTGTGTCGCTCACGACTAGTCTCCGAAATACTATCGGTGGGCACGGTTCGCGTTGCTGGCGACAACCCAGCAATGATCATCCCGCCGTGGCATCCAGAGCGCATGAAAGCCCTTGCAGTGAAGACGCGACGCGTTGCCGGTTTCGCCACCCACTTGCTGTCCAGCGACAGTATTCTTTATGGTGATCGCGAGATATTCATGCGCGAGCTCTCCGACGAGATCGCCCATCCGTTTTATCCGGAGATCTCCGTCCTCAATCGAAGCGGCGCTATGACCCTGGTTTCGGAGAGCAGCACGGTCAACGGCTACAGTCTTTTGGAGTCGCCCACGCGTGGTGCTGAGGAAGCGATGACTGATGTCGATCCAACAGCTGCCGCCAAACAGGCGCGAGAGCTTTTGGAGCGCTATGTCGGATTACAGCCCCACGAGGCAAGCAATCTTAGCGTCGTACTCTACAATGCTGATGCAGCCGATCTACCGCTCGCCACTGTCCGAGAACTCTCTTCCATCCAGGAGAATGGCAAGCTCCAATGTAGCGTTTCGGTACGCCACTCAGATCCAGGAAAACTGCGGCGAGTCTATGGTGAACTGGTCAACAAGGCCGGGGACGATCCCGATTTGCCAGTGGTCAGCGAGACCAGCGACAACTTCATCTCGAAGCTGCGTATTTCTGTGACACCCCTATCGGCTACACCGGGCGAGAATGCTCAAGGATTCAAGGCCTTCGATGTGGCCTTCCTGCATGACGTGGTCGCACGGGCAGCTCAGACGGAGTGGCTCCCCGTACCGTGGACCAACGATCGGCCCAACTTTGAGCATGCTCCTTCGCGCTGGTCTTATAGGAGCGTATCAGGCGAAAACGAGCTGAAATCGACCACGTTCCTGACCTGCCCATGGCAAACGGCATCAGGATGGACCTATGTATCGGCTGTCGCCGCAGTTTGCCGCCAGACGGACGCTCTACCAGAAGAGAGATTCCTACCGGCACGTCGTATTTCACTGCAAAACCCAGCGCTGGCGGGAATGATCAAGGACGCCCACGAGCTCGCCGAGTGGGTGGCCACCTACGACGAGCTACTCGACAAGCGCCAACTCCAGCACAACAACATCACGGTAGTACGCTACCGCCGAGGCTCGACCAACGGCCGCAATATGATCGTGAGCTCGACCTCCGAGCTCCGGCTACTAGGTGTTCTGGTCCGCAGGCGCTTGGAAGAGTTGAACCTTCAGCTCGGACCCGATGAACTCCAGGCCGCTGCAGACAAGGCGAAGCGCGACGCACTCTCGGTCTCCGGCGATATCGTGCTGCGTGCAGCCAAGCGAGGTGTTTCTGCTGGGGAGTTGATCGGCCTGGTACTTAGCCGACACTTACTCGCGGAGGAGTTCAAGGCCGCCGCTGTGGGCGGACAAACTTTGACCGCCTATTTCCTGCTCGACGATTACGCGCGATGGCTTTCACAGCCGGAGAGCCGCATCGCAGACATTTTGGCGCTCAACGTCGAAGAGAACGAGGAAACCGTCCGCGTCGTCATTTCGATCGTTGAGTCGAAATATGTCGCGGCCGATGGGCTGGCTAAGGCGCGACGAGACTCCAAGGACCAACTGCTGGCAACACTGAGCATGTTCCGTGAGGCGCTTTTTGGTGATCCCGGCCGCCTGGATCGGGACGTTTGGTTGGCTCGCTTGGCCGATTTGCTGATCGATGCAGACGTCCCACCTGGGATGACGGGCTTAATGGAGCGCGCACGCGCCAAGCTGCGTGAGGGCGAGGTGGAGATCTCGCTGCGTGGTTACTCGCATGTCTATGTCCACACCTCGGATGCCGGCTCGGTCTCGGCGTCTGATCAAGAGCTGCTTGATGACTCTGAAGGAGTGGAAGCTTGGCAAGAAGTCTTCGATCGGCCTGACCTGCGAAAACTTGCCGAAGCCTACGCTAAAGGCTCTGGCGGGCACGCAGCTCGAGCAGGTCTTGGGGCCCAACAGCCTTGGGTCGGGCACTGCTTCAAGAAGCCCGCCCCGAGAGTGCCATGGTTGGCCACGATGGGCCTGCTCTCGGGCGGTCATTCCGATTCCCTTGATGAGGAAGCTTCGGATAGTGATGGCTCGATAACTGCCCTGAATACCTTGACGGCCGCACCTTCGGATCTGACTGAAGAGCCCGCCCCGGCCTCTGCAGCTATCGCTGCTTCATCCGCTAACCAAGTCACCGCCGCCACGAACACCAACCTCGGACCTGCACTCTCCGAACTAGTCGCGTCGAAGTTTGCTGGCAATGAGCAAGCCGATGCAGAGAGGGAAGAATGGGCCCAAGATGTCACCAAGAAGCTCAAAGCCGCACTCAACAGCTACGGCCTGCAGGCGGCAATCCTAGGCACGCGCTTGACTCCCAATGGTTGCCTGATCCGCTTGGCGGGCTCTGATCGACTTCGCGTCGAGGATATCGAGAACAAGCGTACGCAGCTTTTGACTACGCATGCGATCAACCTCGTCACTGTCCAGCCTAAGCCTGGTGAGATCGTAGTGACGGTTGCTGGCGCGAAGAGGCAGGCTGTGTCGCTCTGGGAGCTTTGGGCGCGTCGAGAGCTGAATAGAAACGTCGCAGGTATCAACACCTCATTCCTTCTAGGGCTTCAGGAGATTAACGGCGCGCTGCTGTATCTGAACTTGGGGTCGGAGTTTGGTGGACTTTCTTCGCATGAGCCGCACTCGTTAGTGGCGGGAGCCACGGGCAGTGGTAAGTCAGTATTGATCCAAGCACTGCTGTTGGATATCTCTGCGACTAACCCTAAGGAGCTCGCCCAAATCATCTTGATCGATCCGAAGATGGGCGTGGACTACGCACCAGTGGGCGACCTGCCGCATATGCGCGACGAGATAGTCACCACCAAGGAAAAGGCCGCCGAGGTTCTCGAGGCACTAGTGCAAGAGATGGAGGATCGCTACCGCGCCTTCGCCAAGGCCAGGGCCCGCGACTTGCCAACGTACAACTCAAAGGTTTCCGCCGAAGAGCGGCTGCCGATGGTCTTCCTGGTTCACGACGAGTTCGCTGACTGGATGCTCGATGATGCCTACAAGGCGGCGGTCGGCGCGGCGGTCCAGCGGCTGGGCGTAAAAGCCCGTGCGGCCGGCATCCACCTGATCTTCGCGGCGCAACGACCCGACAAGGATGTGATGCCAATGCAGCTTCGCGAAAACTTAGGTAATCGTTTGATTTTGAAGGTCTCCAGCGAGGCCACCTCCAAGATTGCGCTCGACAGGCCAGGAGCCGAGTTACTGTTAGGCCGCGGCCATCTGGCTGCCAAGCTCAATGGCGAGCAGGGGTTGGTCTTCGCTCAAGCTCCTTTCCTGTCCGACCACGATATTGAATCCGCGGTGGCCGCCATTCGCGCTGACAACAATATTGAAATCAAGGATTAACTATGGCCCAAAAGTGGCAGTCCAGCCCGCACACGATTGCCGACATTCGCGAATGGAACAGCAACGGAACCTGCGGTCGTCATCCAACCGGTATCGTACGAGGCGCCGACTGGTGTGGACCCGCAGAGCTATTCCCAATCATGGAGCGGGCTCTGCTTCACAGTAGCCAAGACCGGTTCAGACAAGCGCCGAGTTCAGCGCGGCCTTGGAGGCCGCAATCATCAGGTGATGAGTCTTACTTGTGACAGATCAGGCAGGAACCTCCACCTTCGTCCTCCCCGTAGACATCATCAATGTCTTCGGGGCAGGCCTTCACTGGTCGCAAAGGATTGATGGGGATGTTTCGACGAAGGCGCGCGCGACGAGCTTCGTACTCTGCCTTGATTTCGGCGATACGCTCAGGCCTCTCCAAATCCCAAAGTGACTCACCCTTCGTCCATGTGAAAGGCGACCCATGCTCCAAGGCATCCTTTTCTAGCGCCTTGGCTTTTTCGAAGTCCTCAGGGTGCCGCTCTTTGAGACGTACCCACTCGATCTTCTGCTGGAAGAAACAGAAGGTGCAACCACTGCGGGAACGCCACTCGTAATACTTTGGATATCCAACGCCAGACGACTCCAGGATATCGACTACGCCTGATTTATCGATGCCGGCTCCACGAAAGGGGAATCTCACTATCAGATTTTCGGCTTTTGCCGCATACCCTTCGCGGTACTCCTCATCCGCCCGGATGGCCACATAGGAGATAACTGTGTCTCCAGCCGCCAACCATGGCTTAACCCATTGCTCGAACGGGGCCAATTTGAGCTGCCGTGTGCACCAGCGGGTCTGAGGGCTCGGAAGGAAATGGTTGTATTCACGAAGCCAAAAGCGGAAGTCTCGACGCGGATTGAGCCGCTCGATCGGCTTTCCCAAGTAACCTTCGAGCTTTCCCAAAAATTCATAGACCTCGGGAAGCTCTTCACCGGTGTCAGTAAAAAAATAGTCGATGTCTAACTCCGGATGATGGTCACGCATCCATACAGCCAGAGCTGCGCTATCTTTACCACCGGAGAGACCCAAGACGTGTCGCTCAGCCATCCACTTGCTCCTTTTCCGTCGCCAGCCTCATGCCAGTTTTGGCCAAAATGGCCAGCAAAACATCGGTTTCAAGCCCTTGGCCCTGCAACATTGAGGCTAGTTCAGCAGCCTTGTCTTCTACGGTCTTACGATGGCGCTCAGCAATCGCGAAAGACCTAGAGATCGTCGTGGTATGCGCGCCGGCACCAATGACCAAGGCTATAGCTTCACTCCGTGCTTCACGGCCTTTGACTGTGACGAAAGCCTCTGCCTCGCGGAACCGTCGTGCGAACTGGATAAGCTCCAGGAGCGCTGCATCGATGTGACGGTCAACCCAGTCTCGCGGAGGCTTATCTGCCGCCAAGCTCAGAATGCCCTCCAATGACGGGCGACTGCCATCGTATGAAGTCAGTCGTGTCGAGAACGCATCGAGTCTGAAATTACCTGAAACGCCTACCACCGACTTCGCTCTTTCACGTAGCGACGCCAAATCCGCGGAAGTCGCATCGAGCGCTTCGAGCATCTTGGTTTCGACTTCGGCGAGCATCTTTGAGTAAGCCGTTGCGATTTCTTGCAGCGGAGCGCGCAAAGCAGTCACGTAGGCCTTGTCATCGGCTGCCTCCAGCAGCGAAGGCAAGTCGACGAACAAGACTTTGTGCGGATCGCTGGCTTTTAGCAGCATATCCCGAATCGCTTTGGCCTTTTCACTCAAGCGCTGTGTACGCCGAGCCCACTCAGGCAGGTTGAAAATCATCGCCACCAGACCGCGCGCCGCCTCTAGGGGATCGGCGCCACCCTTCTCTCCCACCTCTTCAAGGAGACTGGAGATGCCTTCTAGAATTCGGTTCTTGTCCTCATCAATAGCGATCCAGCGGAGCGTAAAACGAGCCGGATCTTGCAGGCACTCGTCGATATCCGCATCGCTAAGCCGAGGGATAAATATGCCTTCCTTGTATGCGGCGATGTTGGCTTTGTGCGCCAGCAAGAATGCTGTAAGGAACACGGGCAGGACGCCCTGCTTCATGCCGAACGGTGGCATGCGCCAACGGTCGTAGATCGTGTCCACGCTTATGCGGGCACTGGCATCGGAGAAGAGCTCTTGGGTGACTTTCCAGATTTCGGAGAAGCCTTCGGGCGAAGCGGCGGATGGCTCGCAGAAGCGCCAAGCCTCTCCCTCCTGGCGGTAAAGATCCGATGCGATAAGCAGCGTTTCGAAAAGACCGCGTTCGGCAGGAAAACCTTCCATACCCAAACGCTCTTGGCCTTCAGCATTGAGCATTGCGTGCAGTAGATCTCGTCGGGCTTTGACGCTGTTACTCGAAATACTGTCGCGATTGACTAGTTCGCTCCACACTCGAGGACAATGCCTATAGAGATCGTCGGCGAGGTCCGAAGCTTTAGGTGATAGCTTCGTTCCGGGCTCAATGAGCTGGTCGCCTCCGTCGTACCATTTACACAGTGAAACAGCGGACTGCAGTTGGTCTTCGAGATTGGATCGCGTGGCGGCCAAACGGGCAAAGACCTCACGGCGGGCTACCGGGTCGCCTCCAAGCTCGTGGCGCTCTTTTACCTGTTCCAAGGCGACCAACTCGGCCGCTAGCTCAGCAATACGAGCATGGTTATCCGGGATGCCTACCAGCACCGGCCAAGGCTCTTCGTAAGCACACGCGTGGGCCCGCTCCCAGGCCTCACGAATGGTCATGTCACGACTAGGAAGCGCCAAGATGAACTGGCCGAATTCGCCCCGTTGGGGAGAGTAGGTTCTTGCGATTTTCTCCGCCTGCTCGATGCTACGCAGCGAGAGCTCCATCCAACGCATGGAGCCCGTTTCGTGATAGTGCCGCTTGGCTACTACAGGACGCATACCCATGAGCTGAGATAGCTTGGCGTAGTCGATACCGGGAGACGCGGAAAGAGCTTGGGCAATAGCCGCATCAATGTCGAAGTCGCTTCCTTCAAAGACGGACCAAGCTCCGGTGTAGCTCTTAAACAAGGCCACTTTGAGCAATGCGAGCTTCTTAAGTACCTCTTCAATCTGTTCCTGCGGCACATTGTGGAATAGCGTCGACAAGACTGGCAGATCGGCGGACAACCCCGAGCCGTTGCGGAACAGATCGATGACAGCGATGTTTTTGATCATCGCTACCAAAAGAGGGTCACCAGACTTAGCCTCGGCGCGCTCCACGGCTTCGACCGCTTGGGACCAGCGATGCCCATCGGAAGAGGCCAGGATTGCGGGCTCTAGGTTCGCGCGCAAATAGTCCCAATAGTCACTAGGGCGATACCAAGTCGATTGAGCCAACGGCATCGATTGAAGATACGCACGGAAGCCATAGGGTTCGACCGAAGAGAGGAAACCGAAGGTACTACGCTCGTTTTGACCGAATTGCCGCTTGGAAATCGGGCCCAGCAAGGCGGCCATGGCCGGATGTAGCGGCCAGCAGCGCTCTAAGGCAGCAGCGAAATCACTGCCGATTGCCGGGCGGCGTGATCTGATGGCATCGGCTACAGATTTTGAAGCCTCCCGTATCCAGTCCGGACGCTGCTTGGCTTCAATCGCACTGCCGATGAGCTCAACAACCTCGTCGCTTGCAGCAACAAAGGGAAGGTCCAAGTAACGGCCTTGGACCTTAGCCCAATCGTCACGCGTGTTGACTCCGAGACGGTTGGCATACTGCGCGAATGATTGATGCAGCACTCCAATCACAACCAGCCGACCTTCAGAGCGTGCCGATGCTTCGGCGAGCTCTTGAAAGAAATAGACATCGTCACCCGCGCCTAGGGCCGAGGCCTCAAGAAACTTGCCCATTTCATCGATGAATACCAGGACACCATCGTTCGGTCGATTTTTGGCTGCGGCAATAAGATCGGCAATGACGCTCTGTGCATTGATTTTGCTTCGACCGTCAAAGCTATTGCCTTGGGCCTTGCGAATGGCTACGTCCAACTCCTTGAGGACGCTGCCGCGTCGACCCACCACCGGGATGACGAGCCAGCCGCTTTGGACAGGAAAGGCTCTGTCAAAGTCTGGCTTCGAGTCCAAACTTAGAGCGGAGCGAGCTTTCTCGCGAAGGCTCTTGTCGGGATGCACGGCACTCGCTAAGGCCACAGCTAGGGATGACTTGCCTCCGCCGAATGGTCCAGTCCAAGTGAAGCTTCGTTGATTGGTGGCCGCAAGCTGCCTGCACATTCCGTCTACCACGGCCGATGCAGTCGCATGGAAGATGTAGCCTTCCAATGCGTCGGGGCGGCCAATGTCCGCGTCGACCCGGATTGAACGTTGGTATTGGTGTGAAAGCTGTACGATGTCCGAGAGCGCCGGTTCTTTTGTCTCAGCCATAAGCGCGTCTGACCATTTCATTTCGATCGTCATCAGTGAGGACTTTTCTGTGAACTTGGCGAAGCCCCGCGGAGTCGGTCCACGCAAGCTTGCCATCAGTGAAGTCGGCCAAAGAAATTAGCCGTTGGGCGATCGACTCCTCGTCGAGCTTGAAGACGCGGCCAGGCGAACCTTCCGCATAGGCAATCGCCTCAAAGGCTAGCGAGCTTTGGTTAGCGGCCGTCTTGTCCCAAAAGTCGATAAGGGCATAAGTAAAAATACCGTCGTGGAGTGCAGCTTTAGGGCCCCGGCGGAATGCATATTGTCCCTTGTGGACCTCTTGGAGCAGCCCCAACTCTCCGAGCAAAGGCTCGGCGAAATCTTCAGGAGAAGCGCTTGCAGCTCGTGGAGCGTAGCTGCGCAGGCAGGTTTCCAAGTCGCGCGAAATAGTGGCTGCGGACAGGCGGTGCTTGGGATCAAGACTGCGGGCATAAAGAGCCAAAGGCTCTTCAAGCTCTTGGCGCGTGAACGTAGGGGCGGTCACATGGTTGAACAGCCAATACCATGTGGTGGAGCGGTGGCACTTGCCCGCTAGCTGCCAATGCACGAACCACGCTGTCGCAGGGTTTTCTGCATAGGGATCAAGACCATCCGTTGACAATGCGTCCATGGCAAAGTCTGTTACGCGGAACGCGTCCCCGTCGTCAGTCATGATCCCACATGCCAAGGCCCAATGCCGAATGGATGCAACCATGTTCTTACCGACACCGAAAGCTGCGATGGCGGAGTCATCGGTGAAGGTGTTCTTAGGGATCAGCCCGCCGACGGTTGCTTGGTCGAATGCCTTCTTGAGCCACATTTGGCGCAGCGGAAAGGTTTCGTGACCAGAGAAGTAGACGGACTTCTCGCGGCTGTTTTTTGAGATTGTGCTATTCATGCGTGGCAGCTTATCCGGAACTGGTGAATTCCACCAGTCCGATCCATGACAATCGAAATACTGTATAAAAATACAGCACAATCCCAACCTACGGCAAACATCTAGGACTCAAATCAGAGCTGACAGACGATACAAGCGCGGGATAGACACCAGGAATCAACTAATGCCACTCACGATGACTCAGCCATCTAGCTCTTCAAGCGGCCGCTTGCTCTGAGGGAGCTGGAAATATCCCGCCTAGCCGCGAAGCACAAGATTTATTCGCACGGTCTCGCGCTCCGCGCAGCAGCTCCGCAAGCCGGTTACGCAAGCGGCCTAGGCTCATCGCTGCCACGCGAACCTTGGCTGTTGATGCCAGCTCATGCCATCGCCCAAGCAGCCATACTTCCGTGCAACTCGGCCCTTCTTCCGATTCGCCGTCAGTTTCAGACGCTGCTTCAAGAAGCGCTCGACGCTGTCCATCAGCCGTCCGCCAGTCCTCTGACTACAGACGTAGATGTTTCGAATCGTCGGCGTAGAGCAGATGGCCCCTGCAAGCTGCTTGCGCTTACGCGCCATGCCTGACGTACAGTAAATAGGCCGCTCAATGAGCGGCCTTGAGCATTGGTAGCGACTCACGCCAGACCGCTTACAATTTTGGCCATCGTGGCTCTCAGCAATAGCGGCATTACCCCCGACTGCATCCAAAGCCGTGCTGACCATTTCCATACGCCTTAGAGGCGACCTTGCAAAGATAACTGCCACGGTGGAACAGGTCGACCAATGCTCTGTCATCCTCACGATCCACTCTGTACGTCGCGTTGTCTGGTATCTCCACCAGACCTACGACCTGATCGACCTGAAGCCCCAAGGCACTAGCCCACGCCTCCTGCAGGCGACTGATCATGTTGGCGTTATCAGACTGCAGCTTCCCCATCGTGTAGAAGGCATCTCGATTGAGCAGAATCAGAATGTGATAATGCGGACGGTGCCCTGCCCCCTCCTCCCTTGCCCATACGTAACGAACCTTACTCCCATGAGCATAGAGATATCGCTCACGAGCCTTCAGTCGGTTGTGTTCGATCTTGGCCTTGAACGACTCAATAAACCTGCTGATGACTTGATTGGTGTACACGTAATCAGGCAAGTCGATACCAATTGGAAGGCGTAGATCAATTCTAAAGCCCAATAGCCTCGAATACTGGTTGAGCGTGTTATCAACGGTGCGTTTCAATGCTCCCAGGTACTCAGTTACAAATGGCCCCTTCTCGATCATGACTGGAAGACCTTCAAACAGATCACCAGCGTGGATGTGAAGGTTGGAGTTATCAGGATGACGCAGCATGGCAACCACTCTCTTTGCTAAGACTCATATACTCAGTGAACGCGGTATTTGTTTACGAGTCACACAGCGCCCCACCTATACTTCATGCACATCGCCCATCCAAATAGAAGATCACTAGTTAGATGAGTGCTTGGCATCATGTCAGGCAATGGTAGCCTCTAAGAGCCAAGGTGTATGCTCGGCCGTAGGTAGACCCCCAGGCAGTCACATCATGCTCGACATCGGACAAGCACAGATAGCCAGTAGTACATCTAAGTATTAGACATGCCAACATCACGCCAACCACTAACATATAAAAGCATATTACCCATGCCGAAAATTAAACAACACCACTCCCTCGTTAAAGACAGCCAAACCATTAACAACATCAGCAAACACCACACCAATTCAACTCCGGCAAAAAACCATTATGATCCGACACCAACCGGATCATAATGGCATGATACTCATCAATGAAAATTATCAGCTAGCCAGGCCTAAGGCTTTATCACGCTCAGCCACCTTGGCGAGAATCCAGTCGTGAACTTCGCCTTCTAGCCAGCCGACGCATCGATCCCCTAACGGCACCGGAACTGGAAACTGACCTTCTGCGATGTACTTGTAAATCGTAGATCGAGAAAGACCAGTAAGATCCATGACCTCTTTCAGGCGGATTATCCTCATGAACGTAGCTCCTGTATTCGTCCAGAGGATTGGCAAAGCCAGTAAAAATTGACGGCGGATAAGTCCACCACGCACCTTGCCAGCACGTCTCCCTTTCCCACCCTCAGAGCCTCCAGGACGAATCAGGTGTCTCACAGGGAGACTTCTTTTTACCGCCTAAAGAGCTAAAAAAATCAACTACAGCCCCAGTTAAACCTGGAAATCGAGATAATTTTATACTACTAGAGTACTACTAGGTTGATTCAAGAATCATGATAGAATCAATCTAGGATCACCCTTAAATTCACATGGGGCAGCGCTAGAGTGGCATTACATATAGATGATGAGTTAAGCCAGGTCCTCAGCGAATCGGAGTACAGCGAGCGCCATGACATATGGCTTTGGTACACACTTGTTTTCTTCGAAAAAAGCTTTGACACAGAAAAATTCCAAAACCATGGAATGCGAGACACGATGGCTCGATACCTCCAATCAAATACTTGGAGGGTCGATCAACTACTACAAAAAAGAAGAGAACAACTCATTCACAAGAAACATCTAGAGTGGGTCACGAATGAGCGCCGCCTAGTGGAGTGGCTAACAAAAGAACTTAAAAAATCAACCGACCATAGCCAGATTGAATTTCCATTCAATCTCTCTGGAAAGGTCCTTCCCATAGCAGTACTGGACGTATGGGAGCGAGACCTTACCGAAAAAACATCTCTAATCAAAAATCTGGAGCAGCGGTGGCGCGAGCACAAAGCTCACGACAAAAAGTATTCATGGTTTAAAGATGACAATCAAAAATGCTCACTCGCTCACGAGTGGCTACAAAAAAACACCTACCTAAGTATCTTCCACACTCCCATCGAAACATATGAAGACCTGCTGATCCTATTCGACAACGCGAACTACACCACCGAGAAAGAAGAGCTTTATATTGGGAAAATAAAAAAGCTATGGAACCAAAGAAAATACAGAAACGGACTAAAGGGTAAATCACAGTACAATTTCGTTCTTTCAGACAAGACCGTCGAGATGCTAGACAAAATAGCAGAACAGCACGAAATTAGTCGCGCACGAGCAATCGAAATACTCGTAGAAATAGAGACTAAAAAAAATTTATACATCTCAGAAAAGTTGGAAAATGCGAAATTGCTTCGCAACACTTAGCCCAAACCAGGTCTAAACGGCCAACTTTTACCGCCATCAAACAAACCACCATAGAGAGGGCAACCACTCACGACCAAAATCCAACAGAAAATTAGACTCAACGGAATTTCAAACCTATATCATCAACTTGAAGACCTAACAGCAGGCCTTCTACCGCTGTTAAATTCGCCTGATATAGGAAAACTTCTCTCATGAACTGTACCATATGTAGTTCTGCACGTATTGCAACGAAGGATCTCGGCAAAAAAGCCGGTGGCGTCATCGGATCGATTGGTGGTGCCGCCAGGGGTGTGTCCAGCGTACTAGCAGGTGCCGAGGCTGGCGCCACTGTCGGTGCTTTTGCCGGCCCTGTCGGCATTGCCCTGGGCGGTATTACCGGAGCCATCTTCGGAGGGCTCGTAGGTGGTGCGACCGGTGCGGTAGCTGGTGCAGCAATTGGCTCCCAAATCGATGAGAAAGTGCTGAACAATTACCAGTGCCTGGCTTGCGGGCACGAGTTCAGCCTCAACGACTGACGCCCCGCGATCTACCCGCTCCGCTTATCTGTCCCCTCCCATTCCCTATTTCTGCCGGTGCTGTGCATTGCACAGCGCTTTATGCCGGCTATTGCTCAAAGGAATATCTCCCATGGCTCATCAAATTGAACAAATGGCTTATATTGGAACTACTCCCTGGCACGGTCTGGGCAACAATCTGCCGCGCAAACAGTCGATTGAAGTCTGGCAGCGCGAAGCCGGTATGAACTGGCAAATCCTAGAAAGCCCCGTACATTTCAAGTCGGACGCCGTCGGCCACTTGGGTGCCATCCACTCCTTTCCTGAACAGAAGGTGCTATACCGCTCAGACACCAAGGCACCGCTGTCGGTGGTATCGAAGCGCTACCACACAGTGCAGCCACGCGAGGTGCTGGAATTCTACCGCGATCTGACCGAAGTCTCCGGCTACGAGCTGGAAACGGCCGGCGTGCTCAAGGGCGGCCGTAAGTTCTGGGCGTTGGCGCGTACCGGTCAAAGTGCTGCACTGAAGGGCGATGATCAGGTCAATGGTTATCTGCTACTGGCGACATCCTGCGACGGCACACTGGCCACCACGGCAACGCCGACAACGGTGCGCGTTGTATGCAACAACACCCTGGCCGTCGCTTTGGACGGTACTACTCGTGCGATCAAGGTGCCACACAACACCCGCTTCGATCCGGAGGCGGTAAAGAAGCAACTCGGCATCGCCGTCTCGCAATGGGATGATTTCATGTATCGCATGCGCGCTCTAGTTGAACGCAAAGTGCAGTGGCATGAGGCATTGGGGTTCTTCATGAACGTGATGTGCGAAACCTCACCGACCGGCAACCTGCCGGAGGTTCTGCCGAATGAGCGCGCCTTGCGCAAGGTGCAGGAACTGTACGAAGGACGTGGACGAGGTAGCCAGTTGGACTCGGCTCGCGGCACTGCTTGGGGCCTGCTCAACGCGGTTACCGAGTATGTCGACCACGAACGTCGTGCGCGCAGCAACGAATACCGGCTAGACTCGGCCTGGTTCGGGCAGGGAGCGCAGATCAAGCAACGCGCCCTGGATACCGCCCTACAATTGGTTGCTTGACCACTTGCATCTTAGACCCGGTCATCTCAACGCTGACCGGGCGATTTTGTGGCTGTAAGATGAAAGCTATGCAGCACTCCAATATTGCTGCTGCGGTGACTTTTTCCTACCTAAGTTGGCTTGCTCCGGTCAACTCCTGATAGCAGCGATACCCCTTCCACTCAGCTCGGAGCCCCGACCTCAGACTTTTGAAAGCGGTATTCCAAAAGGTATTCCACACCAAAATCAAACCGGAATTTTTCCTTTTTTTCAACTTGATACGATTTTGTTTCAGATTACCCCGGCCACCAAACACGCAAAAGGCACCTGGCCATCCAGATGCCTTTCTCATCAAGCGCACACGCTCATCGGCTTCAACCCAACGAACTCACGCCCACCTCCCTGCGCGCCTGCCCACACGTCGTGACGATCCCCAGGAAGGAAATCACCAATGCCAGGCTCAGGGTCGCCGTGACCTCCGCGCGGTGCTCCTCGGTGAACATCATCACGCTCAGGGCGCAGGCGATGAAGATGATCACGGCCCAGGTCAGGTACGGGAACAGCCACATGCGGAATTTGAGCTCAGTGCTCTCACGCTCCAGGCGGCGGCGCATGCGCAGCTGGGAAATGGCGATGACCATGTACACCAGCAAGGCGATGGCGCCGGAGCTTGCGAGCAGGAACTCGAACACGCCCTTGGGGGCGAAGTAGTTGAGGATAGCAATGGCCGCGCCGATCAAGGTACTGCCAAACACTGCGGCGTACGGTACGCCGACGCTGTTGGTCCTGTTCAGGATCGCCGGAGCGTCGCCGCGCTTGGCCAGGGAATACATCATCCGCGAGGCGATATAGATCGAGGAGTTCATGCAGCTGGTCACCGCCACCAGCACCACCAGGTCGACCATGAATGCGGCATTGGGGATGTTCATGATCTCCAGGGCACGCTGGTAGGAGCCCACCACCGCCAGTTGCGGGTCGTTCCACGGCACGATGGAGATGATCACGAAGATCGACAGGATGTAGAAGGTGCTGATGCGCCAGATCACCGAGCGGGTGGCCTTGGCGATGTTACGCGACGGATCGCTGGATTCGGCAGCAGCGATGGTAACCGCCTCGGTGCCGATGAAGCTGAACATCACGGTGATGAAGGCACCCACCACGGCTGACCAGCCTTTTGGCGTGAAGCCGCCGTGCTCGGCCATCAGGGTGCTCAGGCCACTGACTTCGCGGTTCGGCAGCCAGCCCATCAGGGCGGCGAAGCCCAGGCCGATGAAGCCGAGGATGGCGGTGACCTTGAGGATCGCGAACCAGAACTCGAACTCGCCGTACTTGGCCACGCTGAACAGGTTGGTACCGGCCAGCAGCACGACCGACAGCAGGGCGAACACCCAGCTGTCCACCTGGGGGAACCAGGCATTGAGCACATGCCCCGCGGCCAGGGCTTCGATCGGAATCACCAGCACCCAGAACCACCAGTACAGCCAGCCGATGGTATAGCCGGCCCAACGACCGATGGCCTGTTCGGCATAGGTGGAGAAGGAGCCGGTGTCTGGATGGGCAACTGCCATTTCACCGAGCATGCGCATGACCAGAACCACCAGGGTCCCGGCCACGAAGTAAGAAAGAATGGTAGCGGGCCCGGCCGCCGCGATGGCGTGCCCTGAGCCTACGAAAAGTCCGGCACCGATGATGCCTGCGATGGACAGCATCGTTACATGACGTGGCTTGAAACCTTGTGCAAGGTTGCCATCAGATCCCACGGTGTTCATTGATCTTGTTCTCTTTTTGCTGACACAAGGAAAGGACGGGCAGACGTAGGCGAAAACTTCTCCTTTGAAAGAACGGCGACACGGCGCATCGCTTACGTGTTGTTGTTGAGCTATTCACGTATCCAGGGCGATGCACCGACAAAATGCGGGGTCCACTTTAAGCCGGGGTGCGCGACGGAAAAATGTTCGGGAACGCCTCGTAAGTGCTCGATCACGACATCGCGTCGCCCTCACGCCACAGTGTCGAATAGCCAGCAATGAATGCTCTGGAACGGGTGTTCCAGCGTGATGACCGGGGCCGCTGTGCAGCCGTTCGCGGGCAAGCCCGCTCCCACAGGTGTCGTGGTGGCAGCGAGGGGGCGCACAGCAGCCCCTCTGCAGGCCTTAGAACGTCAGGCAGATCTTGCCGAAGTGCTTGTTGCTTTCCTGGTACCGGAACGCCTCGACGATCTGCTCGAGCTCGAAGTGCTTGTCGACCACCGGTCGCAGGCCATTGACATCGATCGCCCGGACCATCGCCTGTTGCTGCGCGCGGTTGCCCACCAGCACGCCCTGCAGGCGGATCTGGCGTACCAGCGCCTGTACCAGCGGCAATTGCCCGGCAACACCAGTGAGGATGCCGATCAACGAGACATGCCCACCGATGCGCGCCGCGACCATCGACTGCTCGAGGGTCGCCGGGCCACCGACCTCGATCACATGATCGACGCCCCGGTTGTCCGTGAGCTCCCGCACCTTATTCCCCCATGCCGGGGTGCTGCGGTAGTTGATCAGGTGATCGGCTCCCAGGGCCTTGAGGCGCTCGAGCTTGGCGTCGCTGGAAGAGGTTGCGATCACAGTGGCGCCAGCCAGCTTGGCGAACTGCAGGGCAAAGATCGACACCCCGCCCGTGCCCTGCACCAGCACCGTATCGCCCGGCTTGAGGTGATCGTCGCTCATCAACGCGCGCCAGGCGGTAAGGCCGGCGGTGGTCAGGGTCGCCGCCTCGGCATGGCTGTAGCCCTTGGGCGCCAGGGTGAAGGCAGTGGCGCGGGCGGTCACCTGTTCGCGGGCATAGCCATCGATTCCATCGCCGGGCACGGTGGCAAAGCCTTCCACGTTCGCCTGGCCATCGAGCCAGTCGGGGAAGAACGTGCTCACCACCGCATCCCCCACCTGGAACTCGCTGACACCCGGGCCGACCGCGACCACCTCGCCCGCGCCATCGGCCATGGGGATGCGTCGCTCGCTGGGGCCCCACATACCGCTGACAACGGCGAAGTCGTGGTAGTTGAGGGAGCTGGCGTGCAGGCGCACGGTGATTTCGCCGGCCTGCGGTGCAGGCGCTTCGCAGGTGCCCACCTGGACCTTGTCGTAACCGCCGCCGGGTTGCACATAGATGGCCTTGCTGCTCATCACGAAGTCTCCTTGTGGGTTCGAAAAACTAACAGTGCAGCTTAGACCGGCTCTGCCAGGTTCAGCCCAGCAACAAGCGCAGGGCCCTGCAATCGGCCGCATGCCAGTCTGCCAGCTCCGGCCAGGGGTTGTCCGGCAGGTTGACCAGCACTGTGCGCGCCCCTGCGGCGCGGCCGCAGTCCAGATCGAAACGGTAGTCACCCACCATCACCAGTGCATTGGGCGGCACGTCCCAGGCCTGGGCGATCTTCAGCAGGCCATCGGGGCTGGGCTTGGGCGCGGCTTCGTCACGGCCGAGGATGTGTTCGACAGGGAAGCAGTCGGCCAGCCCGATGGCTTCGAGGGTGACGTGCGCAAGCTCCCGGGCATTGCGGGTCAGGATCCCCAGCTTGCACCCCCGCCCGGCCAGCTCGCGCACCAGTTCCACCGCACCGCAGGCCGGTTTGGAGGCTATCGCCAGGTCACGCTCGTGCTCCAGCAGCCAGGCGTGCTTGGCCTGCGCTTCCTGGGCCGGCAAGGCCGCCAGGTGGGTGAGGATGTCGTGCTCGGGCGGTATGTCCAGCGCCTCGCGGATGGCCGCGAAATCATGCACGGCCACGGTGAGCGTGCCATCCATGTCGAACACCCAGTGGCGGATGCTGCCCAGGTTCATGCCCAGTCCTCACGATGGCGGATCAAGCCCTCCTGGGTCGACGAGGCCACCAACTGTCCAGCGCGGTTGAAGATGCTGCCGCGGTTGAAGCCACGGGCATTGCCGGCCCATGGGCTGTCGGTGGCATACAGCAGCCATTGATCGGCACGCAGGTTGCGGTGGAACCACAGTGAATGATCGAGACTGGCGATCTGCATGTCCTTCTGCCACACCGACTTGCCGTGGGGCAGCAGCGAGGTGGTCAGCAGGCCGAAGTCCGAGGCATAAGCCAACAGGTACTTGTGCAGGGCCGGCATGTCCGGCAGCTTGCCGTCGGCGCGGAACCAGGCGTACTTGACCGGATCGCCAGGCTTGGGGTTGAACGGGTCACGCTCGGTGATCGGGCGGATCTCGATGGGCTTGGCGCACAGCACCTTGTCGCGGATACGCTCAGGCAACTGGTCGGCCATGGCCCGTGCCAGCTCGACTTCACTCGGCAGGTTTTCCGGCCCGACCACATCGGGCATCTGCGCCTGGTGCTCGAAGCCACCCTCGTCGTACTGGAACGACGCACTGCAGGTGAAGATCGGGTGGCCTTTCTGGATCGCCGTCACCCGCCGGGTGCTGAAGCTGCCGCCATCGCGCACCCGGTCCACCGAGTACACCACCGGCATGCTGGCATCGCCCGGGCGCAGGAAGTATCCGTGCAGCGAATGCACATGGCGCGCCTCTTCGACGGTCTGGCTGGCCGCCGACAGCGACTGGCCCAGCACCTGCCCGCCATACAACTGACGGAAGCCCAGGTCCTGGCTGCGCCCACGGAACAGGTTCTCTTCGATGGACTCGAGGCTCAACAGGTCGACCAGGTCGTCCAACACATGGCTCATGGGGGTTCTCCTAGCAAGGCATCACGGCTCTACGGCGCTGTCATGGGGGCAAATGATACAGGGTTTGTCATTCGCACCCTGCATGTCGCGCCATTCAGCCACGCAAGGTTTGTTGCCAGCGCGCCCGGTCGATGCGGTACAGCACATGGGGGCGCAGGGGATGGCCGACCGCCAGCCGGGGATGCTCGAAGCTGCCGGCCAGGTCCTGGACCATGCCGATGGCCTGCATGACCTTCTGCGAAGGCAGGTTGCTCTCGGTAGTGAACGACACCACCTCTTCCAGGCGCAATTGGGCGAAAGCACAACGCAGGCACGTCCAGGCCGCCTCGCTGGCAAACCCCAGGCCCCAATGACGCCGCGCCAGGCGCCAGCCGATCTCCACGGCCGGTCCGAAGGGTGCCTCGAAATTGACGTTGAGCAGGCCGGTCATGCCGATGAACGCACCGCTATCCTTGCGCTCCAGGGCCCACAGGCCGAAGCCGTATTCATTGAAATGCCCGCGAATCCGTCCGATCAGCGCGGCAACTTCCAGACGCGTCATCGGGGCCGGGAAATAACGCATCACCTGCGGGTCGGCGCACATCGCGGCGAACTCGCGCAGGTCGTCGTCCTGCCATTGACGCAGCACCAGCCGTGCGCTTTCCAGTTCGAGGATAGAGGTCATCAGGATGGCTCCGAATTCGCGGTCTTGCAGTGTACAGAGTAGGCGTAGGCTGCCCCTTGGCGCTGTGAATGTAATTTTCACACGCACTTCACCGACCTCCGACAGCGCTCTTCGCAGAATGCCGCCAAACATCGCGGCCCAAGCCCGCCATTGGAGTGAAGCATGCAGTCGAGCAATACCCTGGAAAACCCCGCCGTTCACACGCCCCCCAAGCGACGCCGTTTTTCGCGCAAGGCGCTCGGCGCAGCCGCAGGCTTGCTGTTAGTGCTGGCCGGGCTGACCACCTGGCTATCGACGAGGACTCACATCGTGGACCTTGGCAACGAGCAACAGCTGAGCGACAGCGGCCTGCTGCAGGACTGGGCGCAAGGCACGGTGATCGTCATGATCCGTCACGCCGAACGCTGCGACAGCGCCCCTGGCCCGTGCCTGGACGACCCGACCGGCATCACCGTCGCCGGCAGCCAGGCCGCGACACGCGTCGGCCAGGGCCTGCAACATCTGGGGCTGGGTACCGCCGACCTGTACAGCAGCCCCAAGGTGCGCACACGGCAGACTGCGCACTTCATCCTCGGCCAGGCGGCCCCCACCGCTGACTGGCTGGAAAACTGCGACAACCAGTTCCCCGACGAAGCGCTGGCCCGCAAACGTCCTGGCCACAACCTGGTCCTGATCACCCACAACGGCTGCATCGACCACTTCCAGCGTCAACAGCGTGTGCCCGGCGGCGAACGCGCGAGCGGTTATGCCAGCGCCCTGTTCGTCTCGGTGGACAGCAATGGCAAGGCGCGCATCCTCGGCCGCCTGAACGAACCCGACTGGCAGCGGGTGCTGGCCAGCGCAAGCCAATAAAGGTCCATGCACGCCGCAAGATCCGCATGGATGGCGTCCCGCCCCTCACTGCTGGCAAGATCAGCGCCTGGCCCTCACCGCGATACCCGCCATGCCGTTGCCGCTGATCTACCACGAAGACTACAGCCCGGACTTTCCACCCGAGCACCGCTTTCCCATGGACAAGTTCCGCCTGCTGCGCGATCACCTGGTCGACAGCGGCCTGGCCACGGACGAGCGACTGCTGCGCCCGGAGATCTGCCCCAACGACGTCCTCGCCCTGGCCCATGACCGCGGTTACATCGAGCGCTACATGCAGGGCGAGCTGTCCCGCGAGGATCAACGGCGCCTCGGCCTGCCGTGGAGCGAGGCGTTGGCCCGGCGGACCGTACGGGCCGTGGGCGGCTCGCTGCTGACCGCCGAAATGGCCCTGCGCCACGGCATCGCCTGCCACCTGGCCGGCGGCACCCACCATGCCCACTATGACCACCCGGCAGGCTTCTGCATCTTCAACGACCTGGCGGTGATCAGCCGCTACCTGCTCGAAGCCGGGCGGGTGCATCGCGTGCTGATCTTCGATTGCGACGTGCACCAGGGCGACGGCACCGCACGCATCCTCCATGACACCCCCGAAGCGGTCACCGTGTCCCTGCACTGCGAGCAGAACTTCCCGGCGCGCAAGGCCCAGAGCGACTGGGACATCCCCTTGCCCCGCGGCATGGGCGATGCGGCCTACCTCAAAGTGGTGGACGATGCGCTGAACTACCTGCTGCCGCTGTACCAGCCCGACCTGGTGCTGTACGACGCCGGCGTGGATGTCCACAAGGACGATGCCCTGGGTTACCTGCAACTGACCGACGAGGGCGTGGCCGCCCGGGATGAACAGGTCATGCGCCATTGCCTGGGCCGGGACATTCCCGTGGTCGGCGTGATCGGCGGCGGCTACAGCAAGGACCGCGAAGCCCTGGCCAGGCGCCACGGCATCCTTCACCACAGTGCGGCGCGGGTGCTGGGTTGTGCACAATGACTGTGGAACCGCCTGTGGATAACCTGCGGGAAAGCCGCTGGAGGCCTTTGACTGCCTGGCCCGCAAGGCAATGATCATTTTTTGCTCAGTGCCTGGGCAGGCCTCGCTGGGGTAGAATGCCGGCTCTTTTTTCCACAGCCTGCCGCCCGCCATGTCCGACCAACATCCCGCCTCCCCTCCCCTCGTCGCCGTCATCGGTGGCGGCCCCGCCGGCCTGATGGCGGCCGAGGCACTGGCCAACGCCGGCCTGGCGGTGCAAGTGTTCGATGCCATGCCATCGGTAGGCCGCAAGTTCCTGCTGGCCGGCGTCGGCGGCATGAACATCACCCACTCCGAGCCCTACCCGGCCTTCGTTTCGCGCTACGCCGAACGCCGCGATGCCATCGACGCGCTGCTGCGCGACTTCGACGCCGACGCCCTGCGCCAGTGGATTCACGGCCTGGGTATCGAAACCTTCGTCGGTACCTCCGGGCGCGTGTTCCCCCGCGACATGAAGGCCGCACCGCTGCTGCGGGCCTGGCTCAAGCGCCTGCGCGATGGCGGCGTGGTTATCCACACCCGCCACCGCTGGCTGGGCTGGAACAGCGACGGCACCTTGCGCATCGCTTATCCACAGGGCGAACTGCAGGTGCGTGCCGATGCCGTGGTGCTGGCCCTGGGGGGTGGCAGTTGGGCGCGCCTGGGCTCCGACGGTGCCTGGCAACCCTTGCTCGCCGAGCGGGGTGTGGATATCTCACCGTTGCAGCCGAGCAACTGCGGTTTCGAGGTTCAGGGCTGGAGCCAGTTGCTCAAGGACAAGTTCGCTGGCGCGCCACTGAAGAACATCGCCCTGAGCGTGCCCGGCAGCCTACCGCGCAAGGGTGAATTCATCCTGACCGCCCAGGGCGTCGAAGGCAGCCTGGTGTATGCCTGGTCGGCGGCAGTGCGCGAAGCCATCAACCGCGAAGGCCGCGCGACGCTGCTGCTCGACCTGCTGCCGGACCGGTCTGTGGATAAAGTCGCCCAGGCCCTGGCCAGGCCCCGGGGTTCACGCTCGATGGCCAGGCATCTGCAAGGCCAGCTGGGCATCGACGGGGTCAAGGCGGCCTTGCTGCGAGAACTCACCGATCAAGCCACCTTCGCCGACCCCGAATCCCTGGCCAGGGCAATCAAGGCCCTGCCGATCGAACTGGTGCGGCCACGGCCGCTGGATGAGGCGATCAGCAGTGCCGGCGGTGTACGCTTCGAGGCGCTGGACGAGGGGTTGATGCTCAAGCGGCTGCCAGGCGTCTTCTGTGCCGGGGAAATGCTCGACTGGGAAGCGCCTACGGGTGGGTATCTGCTGACGGCCTGTTTTGCCAGTGGGCTGCGGGCGGGCAAGGCGGTGGTGGAGTGGTTGGGCTGATAGGCCCCTGGGGCTGCGTTGCACAGCCCTTTCGCGGCACAAGGCCGCTCCTGCAGGGGCCGCACCGCGGCCCCGGCAATCTCAAGGCTTGCGCTTGCGCGGCCCGCTGTTGAAGCTCGGCACCTTGCGCACCGGCTTGACCGAAGGCTCCGAGGCGCTCGGCTCGGCACTGTCCATCCAGCGCCCCAGCCCGCGCTTGGCGCTATTCTCCTTCGGCTTCTTGGGCTTTTTCGGCTTCTTCACCACCTGGCCATTCGCATCGGTCACCGGCACCCGGTGATCGGGGATGAAATCCGGCTCCTCATGGCGCGGCAACGTCTGGCGAATCAAGGTCTCGATAGCCGCCAGCAGTTGCACCTCGTCCGCGCATACCAGCGAGATGGCCTCCCCCTTGTTGCCCGCCCGGCCGGTGCGTCCGATGCGATGCACGTAGTCTTCGGCCACGATCGGCAGGTCGAGGTTGACCACCAGAGGCAGGTCGTCGATATCCAGGCCACGGGCGGCAACGTCGGTGGCCACCAGCACCTGGATCTCACGGGCCTTGAAGGTGTCCAGGGCACGCTGGCGGGTGGCCTGCGGGCGGTCACCGTGGATGCCGTCGGCGTTTACGCCTTCGGCCAGCAGGCGCTCCACCAGCTGGTCGACGCCATTGCGCGTCTTGGCGAACACCAGCACCTGCTTCCAGCGCTGCTTGCGCAACAGATGGCAGAACAGGTCGACCTTGCGCTTCTTGTCCACAGGCACCAGCCATTGCTTCACGGTGCTGGCCGTCGTGTTGCGTGGGCTGACTTCGATGCTCAGCGGATCGTTCAGGGCCAGCCCGGCCAACATGCGGATCTGGTCGGAAAAGGTTGCGGAGAACAGCAGCGTCTGGCGCTTGCGCGGCAAGGCGGCATAGACCGCCTGCAATTCCTCGGCAAAGCCCAGGTCCAGCATGCGGTCGGCTTCGTCGAGCACCAGGACCTGCACCTGGCCGAACTTGACCGCGTTCTGGCGGAACAGGTCGAGCAGGCGGCCCGGTGTTGCCACCAGCACGTCGACGCCACGGCGCAAGCGCATCATCTGCGGATTGAGGCTGACCCCGCCATATACCGCATAGGTGCTCACCGGCAGGTTCTCGGCATATTCACGGATATTGGCATGGACCTGCTCGGCCAGCTCGCGGGTCGGCACCAGCACCAGGGCTCGGATCGAGTTGCTGGCGACCTTGGCGCCTTCCAGGGCCAGGCGTTGCAGCACCGGCAAGGCGAAGCCGGCCGTCTTGCCGGTGCCGGTCTGGGCTGCGGCCATCAGGTCGCGGCCAGCCAGCACGGCGGGGATGGCCTGGGCCTGGACTGGGGTCGGGGTGGTGTAGTCCAAGTGCTGCAAGGTGCGCAGCAAGGGTTCGATCAGGCCGAGTTTGGCGAAATTCATGGCAATACCGTCAGGGGGTTCAGCGAAGGCGGCAGTTTACCGCAACCGACGCTGCCCCTGTGGGCGCGTTGCCCCGTTCAGGTTATTTGCACATCTCGCCTTTGAGCGGCGCTGGCGGCTCAGGCGCCTTGCGCCACTGCGGCAGTCCGATCAGCACCACCGCACCGATGATCACCGCCATGGCCACACACTCCTCGGCCCCGATCTGCTCACCGGCGAAGATGATCCCCAGCAGCACCGCCACCGCCGGATTGACGTAGGCATAGCTGGTGGCCGCCGCCGGGCGCACGTGCTTGAGCAGGTACATGTAGGAGCTGAAAGCCAGGATCGAACCGAAGAACACCAGGTAGGCCAGCGCGCCCCAGCCAGCGGCCGTGGGCATCTGGGTCAGACGTTCGCCACTGAGTGCACTGCCGAGCAGCAAGACGGCACCACCGACCAGCATCTCGGCGGCGCTGGCCATCGCCCCCTGAGGCAACGGCAGGCTCTTGCTCCACACCGAGCCGAAGGCCCAGGCAGCGGCGGCGAACAGGATCAACGCCGCGCCCATGGGGCTGGCCTGCAGGTTCGAGCCCATGTTGAGCATGCCGATGCCCATCAGCCCCAGGGCGATCCCCGCCCATTCAAGACGCGAGTTGCGATGACCGAAGAACAGGCCGAACACCAGGGTGAACAGCGGCACCGTGGCCACCGCCAGCGCCGCGACACCCGACGCTACGCCGGCATGTTCGGCCAGTGTCACGCCGCCATTGCCACAACTGAGCAACAAAAAGCCGATCGCACCCGCCGCACGCCACTGGGGCCAGGTGGGCGCCGGTACACCGCGCCAGCGCAAAAAACCGTACAGCAGGCTGCCGGCGATGACGAAGCGCACCCCGGCCATGAGCATCGGCGGCCATGACTCCACGCCGATGCGGATGAACAGGTAGGTCGAGCCCCAGACCAGGTACAAGGCAAGGAAGGCACCAATGAGCAACAACGGGAAGCGACGGGTGGCAGGCATGGGGAAACACTCGAAATCCGTTTACAGGTGACTTAGTTTAAGAAGGGCCTTACGCAAACTTAAGTTACAAAACAGCTTTAAATGACCGAAACACTTTGCAATGCATGGTTATGCAAGGCTTTGACCATCGATTGCAAGGCAGACTGGAATCACCATGGACAAGTACGACCGCATGCTTCTTGCCGCCCTGCTGGAAAACGGCCGGGCGACCTACGCGCAACTGGCGCGCCAGGTGAATCTTTCCGCACCTGCGGTGGCCGAACGGGTCGCCAAGCTGGAAGCCAGCGGAGTGATCACCGGCTATGCCGCCAAGGTGGACCTCGAGAAGATCGGCCTGCCGATCCAGTGCGTGATCGAGCTGCGCCTGGCCAGCCATGGCAACCAGCAGGCGTACGATGCACTGACCCGAATCCCGCAGCTCACCGAATGCCACCGCGTCACGGGCGACCCGTGCGTGATCATGCAGGCGGCCGTAGCGTCGATGAACGAGCTGGAGGCACTGATCAACCAGGTATCCCAACTGGGGTTCACCAAGACGTCGATCATCCTGTCCAGTGCGGTCGAGCGACGAGTGCCGCTCGATCATCTGGAGGGCAACGGCAGGAAGCCCTGAGGCGATCATGCCTGCCGACCTGGGGTACCGGCCTCAATGACGCAAGAGCAGGCGCCCCTCGATCGGCACATAGCGGCCAGCCGCCCGGATCAGCGACAACGCGGTAAGCCCGGGCACGCCATAGACCACGGTCTCGACACCATGACGCTCACTGGCCCGCTCCATCAGCAAATCGAAGTCGCCATCGCCTGAAGCCAGCACCACCTGGTCGACACGGCTGGCGGCGTCGATCACATCCAGGGTGATGCCCACATCCCAGTCGCCCTTGGCCGAACCATCGCTGCGCTGGATGAACGGCTTGAGCCGCACCTCGAAGCCAAGGTTGCGCAGGATCTGCTGGAACTGCTGCTGCTTGCTGTCGCCCCGGTCGATGGCATAGGCGAACGCCTCGACGATCTGCCCCTGGCCGCTCACGTCAGCCCAAAGCGCGGCGTAATTGAAATGACAGCCATGTACCTGGCGCACGGTGTAGTAGAGGTTCTGCACATCGGCGAACAACGCGATCTTCTTCACCATGATCTCTCTGGCAGTTGCACGTGAACGAGGCCGCCACCGCACAGTGCCCGCGGCTTCGGCCTCGTTTCGCGAAAGGGGCGCAGTGTGCGCCCCAGCGTGCCGCCAGTATGCCAGAGGCCTCAGACGAAGGTGTCGTCGTCGGAGAAGAAGCCACCGTCATCGCTGCCATAGTCGCTGTCCATGAAACCACCTTGGTTATAACCGTTGTCGGCCACCTGGCGCTGAGTGTCCTGGTCGTTCCAGCCGCCAGTGTCGCTGGCAGGCGCTGGCTCTTCCTTGATGACCTCGACCACCTCCTGGGGCTGCGAGTTGTGGTTGAACAGGCTGCTGATGCCTTGCGCCAGCAGCACGCCACCGGCCACGCCCGCAGCCGTCTGCATAGCGCCTCCGAGGAAGCTGCTGGCCCCACTGCGGGCCGGCGCGGCATTGAAGCCGGGCTGCGCTTGCGGCTGGGCAAAGCCCGGTGCCGAAGGCTCGCGCCAACCACCCCCGGACGCCACCGGCGCGGCCTGGCGCTGCGGCTGTGGCGCGGGAGCAACCGGTTCGCGAGAGCCTGCGCCGAACAGGCTCGACAGGAAGCCGCCGCCGGTATTTGCGCCACGGCCTGCCTCGGCTTGCGCCGCCCTGGCCTGCTTGAGCTCGGCCTCGAGCTGCTTGTTCTGCTCATCCAGGCGCTTGATCGCCGCTTCCTGGACCAGGATCGCCTGGGCCATGTAGTACGCCGCGGCCGGCTGCTGGCGCAGATGCTCCTCGATGCGCGACTGGGCCTGGGCATCGCGGGCCTGGCCTGCGTCCTCGGCTTGCTTGATGCGGCTGAACAGGCCGTCGATCAGGGTTTGCTCTTCAGTGTTCATGGGCTACCTCGTGCGCTGGGCGAAACATCGGATAGCGTCAAAGATGGGGCTCGCAGGCCGACGATTCAATCAGCGAAACCGTGAAACTTTTTTCAGCAACGGGCGGACTGGGCTAAAGTTACGCCCTGCTTTTTCTGCCATGCGATGTTGACCCGATGAATCCGCTGAGCGTTCTGCGCGACTCCCTGTATTTCTTCCGCCGCCACCTGGTGAGCATCCTCCAGCTCTGCCTGCCCTTGGTGGTGCTCGAAGCCTTGTGCACCCAGCTGCTGTACCGCCAGTTGGGCGACCAGGCCTCGGCGGGCTACGGCATGCTGGTCAGCCTGCTGTTCTACCCGCTGTACAGTGCCTCCTTGATCCTCTACATGGATACCCGCAGCAACGGCCAGGAAATCGCCAAGCGCAACCTGTTCGCCCGCGCCGTGCAACTGTGGCCATCTCTGGCCCTGCTGATCCTGGTCAGCTCGCTGCTGATCATCGCGGGCCTGGCGCTGTTCATCTTCCCGGGCGTGTGGATCATGATCAATCTGGTGTTCGCCGAGTACCTGCTGGTGCTACGCGGCCTGCCGGTGGTGCAGGCCATGCGCGAGAGCGCCAGGATGACCACCGGTCATTTCATGCGCATCCTGGTTTGCGTGGTTGCCGTGCTGGCACCGCTGTGGCTGCTCGACGGCTTGCTGCTGATGGCCTTCCCCGAACCGCAGCCGGCCGTGCAGTTGGCACTGGACAGCCTCAGCGGCTTCCTGCAGCTGTTCAGCAGCGTGGTGCTGTACCGCCTGTTCATGCTGCTGGAGAACGCCGCAGGCGCCTGAGGCCGTCCTGGCCGCCTGCGCACGCATCGCCCCAAGGGAACGGCTTCAATCTGTTGCACAAGCAACGGACCTCTAAAGTGATCCAGCCCATGTCGATGGACAAGGGCTGGCCATTCACACTTGGGAGGAAACGCTTCATGAGCGGCATCACCACTACAACGGGCTGGGCGGACGGACGCTCGTTCTCGGCCCGTCTCTTCGCGCTCGACGGCACCGAAAAGATCCCCGTCAGCCACCTCGCCAAGTTCTACACCCCGACACTTCGCTCCGGTGGTTTGGAACACACGACGCTCGATGACGGCTGGCTCACGCTGAAGCCAAACCAAGCCGCCATGACGCTACGCTTCCAGTACCACTCCAAGACCCCCGACCGGCTGCACTTCATGCTGTCCCTCGACAGCGACCGGCACCGCAATCTGGGCATCAGCCGCAATCACTACCTCGGCCTCTACAAGCATTCACGCATCGATGACTTCTGGAAGATCGAACCCCTGGCCTGGGGCAACGATACGCTCCGCTGCCGGATGCGCGACCATCAGGGCCGGCAGGTCAAAGTCCAGGCAGGCCCTCCCTACTACCTGACGGTCGGCGAGGGAAATGCCCATGAGTTCCTGATCATGCGAACGCCCTGAACTGGCTGGCCTACCGACAAACGGCTCGGTTATGCTGGCGCGACCTGCACCGACAAGCCGAGCCGATGATCCGACTACTGCGCAACGTCCTGCTGTCCCTGCTCCTGCTGCTGGCCCTGCTCTGGCTGTTCGCCGATTACCTGAGCTGGCAGCCCTCCCCCCGCGAACCGCTACCGGTCGCCTGCCAAGGCGGCAGCCAACCGCTGCGAGCCGACCAGCCCCTCAAGATCATGACGTGGAACGTGCAGTATCTGGCCGGCAAGCGCTACGTGTTCTGGTACGACCAGGGTCATGGCAGCGACACCCGCCCCAGCGTCGAGGACCTGGCCTTCAACCTGGACGAAGTCACCCGCGTGATCCGCGCCGAAGCACCCGATATCGTCCTGTTGCAGGAGCTGGACAACAATGCCAAGGCGACCGGCTACCAGGACCAGCTGACACTGCTGCGCGAACGCCTGGCAGACCTCTACCCCTGCACCGTCCAGGCCTACGACTGGAAAGCCGAGTTCGTCCCCGACCGGCACATCTTCGGCAGCGTCGGCCGCACGCTGGCCACCCTCAGCCGCTACCCGATCGAAAAGGCCGAGCGCCTGCAGTTGCCCAATGCCGCGGACAACGCCCTGGCCCGCCTGCAACGCGCCCAGCCGGCATTGCTGGTCAGCTATCTGCCGCTGGCCGATGGCGGCCGCCTGGCAGTGCTCAACACCCGGCTCTCGCCCTATCACCTCGGCAGCGACCTGCAACGGCGCCAGGTGGAGCATGTGGCGAAAGTCCTCGACCGCCTGGAAAGCCAGGGCACGCCCTGGCTGATCGGCGGCGACTTCAACCTCCTGCCCCTGGGCCAGTACCGTCGCCTGCCACCGGCCCTGCGCGGCAGCTATCCACCCGACAGCGACCTGCACCTGCTGTGGGACAAGTACCCGATGATCCCCAGCAACGCCGAGGCCAGCGGTGCCGAACGCGGCGCCTGGCTCACCCACTTCCCCAACGACCCGGCGGCCAACGGGCCGGACCGCACCCTCGACTACCTGTTCCATAGCCCCCATCTAAAGCGCCTTGAGGCCCAGGCGCTGCAACAGGACACCTTGCAGATCTCCGATCACCTGCCGCTGAGCGCGGTCTTGAAGCTACCGCCACCACGGAGCTGAACGAACACTCACGTCCCCCTTGGCTTGGCCCGGGCCGTGGCTTCGGCCACCAGCGGGTCATCGGGCCAGTAATGCTTGGGGTAACGGCCCTTGAGGTCTTTCTTCACCTCGGCATAGGTGGTGCGCCAGAAGTTGGCCAGATCCTGGGTCACCTGGACCGGACGGCGCGCCGGTGACAGCAGGTGCAGCTTGACCTGCTGGCGGCCCAGGGCGATGCGCGGCGTGTCGGCCAGGCCGAACAGCTCCTGCAGTCGCACGGCGAGGATGGGCGGGGTCTCGCTGTAGTCCAGGCGGATGTTCGAGCCGGAAGGGACCGTCAGGTGCGCGGGCGCCAGCTCTTCCAGGCGCTGGGGCAACGGCCAGGACAGCAAATTGCGCAGGATCGAAGACAGGTCCAGCTGGGCGAAGTGGCTCAGGCGCGAGACCTTGCCCAAGTAGGGCTGCAGCCAGCTTTCCAGCCCTGCGAGCAGGGCCTCGTCAGACAGGTCCGGCCATTCGCTCTGTCCGTCCTTGGCCAGGTCCAACTGGCGCAGCAACGCCACCCTCGCCTGCCACTGGCGCAAGTCAGGCGTCCAGGGCAGCAGGGCCAAGCCTTTGCGTCGCACCAGGCCCAGCAGGGCCCTGGCACGGGCTTCGTCATCCAGCCCCGGCAACGGCTCGCGGCTGAGCACCAGCTCACCCACCTTGCGCTGGCGCTCGGCGCGCAGTACTTGCTCACGCTCGTCCCAGTCGAGATAGTCGAGCGTTTCCACCTGCTCGGCCAGCACATCCTCGAACAGGCCCGGATCGAATTCGGCCGCCAGGTAGATGCGTTCCTCACGCTGCCCTTGACGGCTGCCCAGATCGGCGATCACCAGCCAAGGGCATTTCATCAAGGCATCCACCTCGGCGAACAGGGCCGCACGACCATTGGCCAGCCGATACTCGGCACCGCCCTCGCGCCGCTGCTGGGCGACCCGGTCGGGGTAGGCCAGCGCCAGCAGCGCCCCCAGCCAACGCGGGTGATCGGCGTCGGCGACCGCCGCACCGCTCTTGCCCCGCAGCAGGCCACGGTACTGGCGCGCCAGTTGTCGCGCGCGCTGCACGCCACCCTGGCCACCACGGGCCGCCTTGACCTCGCCGCTGAGCAAGACCAGTCGACTGTGCAAATCAGCGCCAGCACCCCGCAGGATGTCACGCTCGCCAAGCAACGCGGCCACGTCACAGGCCATGTCGGCCAGGCCCAGCGCCTGACCACGCAACAACAGGTGGGCGATGCGCGGGTGCGCAGGCAGTTCGGCCATGGCCTGACCGTGCTCGCTCAGGCTCTCCCGGCTGCCCGGCTTGAACGCGCCCAGGCGGGCCAGCAGGTCGCATGCCTGGGCATGGGCGGCGTTCGGAGGCGGGTCCAGCCAGCGCAACTGATCGGGCCAGACCCCCCAACGCGCCAGTTGCAGGGCCAGACCCGCCAGATCGGCCTGGAGGATCTCGGCACTGCCATGGGCCGCCAACTGGTCATGCTGGGCCTCGGACCACAGCCGGTAGCACACCCCCGGCTCCAGGCGCCCGGCACGGCCGGCGCGCTGGGTGGCACTGGCGCGGGAAATGCGCTGGGTCTCCAGGCGGGTCATGCCACTGCCGGGATCGAAACGCGGCACGCGCGCAAGCCCGGCGTCGATCACCACGCGCACCCCGTCGATGGTAAGGCTGGTCTCGGCGATGTTGGTGGCCAGCACCACCTTGCGCAGGCCACGAGGCGCGGGCTCGATGGCGGCACGCTGGGCGCTGAGGTCGAGTTCGCCATGCAGAGGGCACAGCAGTACCTCGGTGCGCGCTCCCAGTGCCTCCTGCAAGGCCTGATGGACCCGCCGGATCTCGGCCTGCCCCGGCAGGAACACCAGCAGGCTGCCAGGCTGTTCCGCCAAGGCCTGCAGCACGCAATCGACCACGCGCGGCTCGACGAACTCGCCCGGCTGGAACGGCCGGCTCCAGTGGATATCCACCGGGTACATGCGCCCTTCGCTGCTGACCACCGGGGCATCGTCGAGCAGGCGCGACAGCCGCTCGCCTTCCAGGGTGGCGGACATCAGCAGGATCTTCAGCGGCGGCTCGTCGCGCAGCAGCTCCCGGCCATTGAGGCTCAGCGCCAGGGCCAGGTCGGCGTCCAGGCTGCGCTCGTGAAACTCGTCGAAGATCAGCAGGCCCACCCCCTCCAGCGCAGGGTCCGACTGCAACCGGCGAGTGAGGATGCCTTCGGTGACGACTTCGATGCGGGTGCCTGGGCCTACCTTGCTGTCCAGACGGATGCGGTAGCCGACGGTTTCCCCGACCTTCTCTCCCAGCTCACTGGCCAGGCGCTCCGCCGCCGCGCGGGCTGCCAGGCGGCGAGGTTCGAGCATCAGGATGGTCTGCCCGGCCAGCCAGGGCTCATCGAGCAGGGCCAGTGGCACGCGGGTGGTCTTGCCCGCGCCGGGCGGTGCTTCGAGCACGGCCTCGTCGCGCTCGGCCAAGGCACGGCGCAAGGCGGGCAATACGGCATCGATTGGTAATGAAATCATGGTGGTCCTCGAACAATCGTCCGAGTATAACGGCGAACCGAGCCTGCCCTATCATGGTCTTAGACATCAGGGCAGGCGACCAGCCTGGTCCTCGTTGGTTATTTTCCGGAGATCCAAATGCGCATCCATACCCGCGTCATCGGTGGCGCGCTCATCGCTGCCCTGCTCACCCAGCTGACCGCCTGCGGCTCAATCTTCTTCCCCGACCGCCGTGGCCAGATCGAAGGCAAGATCGACCCTGTGATCGCCGCCCTGGACGCCGTGGGTCTTCTCTTCTATGTCATCCCCGGCCTGATCGCCTTCGGCATCGACTTCGCCACCGGGGCCATCTATTACCCCCCCGGAACCACCGCCCACATCGATCCGGTCAAGCTCAAGCCTGCCATCAATGCCGATGGCCAGGTCGACAAGATCAAGCTGCAGGCTATCCTCGAAAGCGAACTGGGCCAACGCCTGCCGCTGGACGACCCTCGTCTGATCCAGCACCGTGGCAGCATCGAGCAGTTGGCCGCCCATGGCCTAGTACCGGCCGCCTGATCCACGGAACGCACCTCAAGCATGACCTCGAGCGCCGAACACCAACGCCTGCTACGCCTGGCCACGCGCGCATCCCTGGCGGTGGCCACCACCCTGGTACTGGGCAAGGCGTTCGCCTGGTGGCTGAGCGGGTCGGTCAGCCTGCTGGCCGGCCTGACCGACTCGGCGCTCGATGCCGTCGCATCCTTCCTCAACCTGCTCGCCGTGCACTACGCCCTGCGCCCGGCAGACGACGACCACCGTTTCGGCCATGGCAAGGCCGAGGCCCTGGCCGGCATGGCCCAGGCGCTGTTCATTGGGGTCAGTGCGGTGCTGATCGCGGTGCAGGCGGTCGAGCGGCTGCAATCACCACAACCGTTGGGCGATACCGCGGCCGGTATCGCGGTGATGCTCCTTTCCCTGGCCCTGACCCTGGCCTTGCTGGCATTCCAGCGCAAGGTCATCCGCGCCACCGGCTCCACCGCGGTGCGCGCCGACTCACTGCACTACCGCTCAGACCTGCTGCTCAATGGCAGCATCCTGCTTGCCCTGCTGCTGGCGCGCTTCGGCTGGCCGCAACTGGATGCCCTGTTCGGCCTGGGGATCGCCGTGTACATCCTCTGGAGCGCCGTGCAGATCGCCCGCGAGAGCACGGCGATCCTGATGGACAAGGAGCTGCCGGCCGATATCGGCGAGCGCATGCTGGAGCTGGTATGCGCCATCCCCGGGGTCAAGGGCGCCCATGACCTGCGAACCCGGGTGTCGGGCAATCGTTGGTTCGTCCAGCTCCATCTGGAGCTGCCGGGCGAACTGACGCTGCATGATGCCCATGAGCTGTGCGTGCAGGCATCCGCGGCCATCCGTCAGCGTTACCCGCTGGCGGATGTGATGGTACATGCCGATCCGGTGTAACCCGCCAATCGGGCCCACAGCCCTCAGTTGACGCTGTAGCCCCGATCACTCAGGCAATCGCCCAACACCCGATGGTAGATGTCCGCCACATGGGCCGGCGGTGCATAGGCCGCCGCAGCCGGATCGAAACCGGACTGCTGCACGGCCTGGCGATGACACTCATAGCGATCCTGGTTCTGCTGCCGAGGCGTTTGTCCGGACAAGGGGTGGGCGATCACGTCGTAACCGGTACCCAACTGCGGCCCCGGCGCGGGCAAGAGGTTGGGCGGGTTGACCACCACGTACTCCTGGCTGTCGTTCAGGTACTGGTAGTAGGTGTCCGAAACCTGGAAATACAACGTTCCATCCAGCCAAAGCTCCTGGGCATAGACCGGCAGGTAGCCGACCCGCACGCCATAGGGCGGCTTCACCAGTACGTAGTTTCCGCCTTGAGAGCGATACCAGTAGCCACCGGAGTAGAAGTAGTCCTGCCCCTGGTAGGGAACCTTCCAGTAACGGTCCGGGAAATGGTCGATCCTGTGCCCGGGACGGTATTGCGGGCCAGGCCCCCAACCATCGCCACGGCCATCGGGACGGCCTGCCCAGTCGCCGCCAGGGCGTTGCCCAGGGCCACCCGCCGCCCAGTGGTGCCCGCCGTCATTGCGACGGGGAATGTCCTGGTAATAGCCTTGGCGCGGCGGCTGGGTCTGGCGCACCTCATCCCGCGAGTTGAGCGGCGAGCGTCCCATGGCTGCACCATTGGGGTCCTGCGGCCCGACGCCGTCTTCCGGCCCTTGGGCCCATGCGCCCAGGCTGATGCCCAGCCCCAGCAAACCAACACCTGCCCACTGCCGGATGCGCGACCTCATGTTGCCCTCTCGATGGAAAAACCGCATTGGAACTGCATGCAGTCTATCGTGGCTCAAGGGCGACCAGATGAAAATCCAGGCATGAAAAAAGGGAGGCCGTCGGGCCTCCCTTTGGGAATTGTCGTCCGTGCTCGGCACTTGTGGCACCGGCTCACCTCACCCCGTCTTCTGGACGGTGCGTAGCCCGGGGCCTGGCGGATCCTGTTGGATGGCTGGCCGCGACGGCCTTCCTGAGGCCGGCGCCGTGGACTGTTGTCCGGGCAGTGATTCTGTTGATAAAGATACGGGAGACGGCGCGGCAGCGGATTGCGAATATTGCTCAGATAAATAGCACTTGCGCAATTTTTAACCCTGGATTGATAATTCACAGCAATCCGAACAGAAAAGGCCATTTCCATGAGCAAGCTCGACCGCTACGACCTGAGCATCCTTGCCGAATTGCAGCGCGACGCCCGCATCTCCAACCAGGAGTTGGCAGAACGCATCGGCTTGTCCCCCTCTCCTTGCTCACGGCGGGTCAAGCAACTGGAAGACGACGGCTATATTTCCCGCCAGGTGGCCCTGCTGGACCGCAAGAAACTCGGCCTGAGCCTGACCGCCTACGTGCTGATCGGCATGGACCGCCACACCCCCGAGCGCTTCGAAACCTTCGAGGCGGCCATCCGCAGCCTGCCCCAGGTGCTCGAATGCAGCCTGGTCACCGGGATGGATGCCGACTACCAACTGAAGGTCGTGGTCCCGGACATGGACCACTACCAGAAACTGCTGCTCGGCAGCCTGACCCGCATCGAAGGCGTCACCAGCGTGCGTTCGAGCTTCGTGCTCAACCAGGTGCTGGCCAGCACTGAACTGCCGTTGACGCATCTGCGCTGACCGACACGATCGCCCGGCGTATAATCGGACGCTCAGCCTGCCTGGAGAATTCTGATGGATCCCGCCGTATTCGAAGAATGGATGATGATCGTCCTCGTGACCGTGCTGATCGGTTTCATGGGTTTCATCGTCTGGGACCTGGCAAAGAAATCCAAGGCGGGCCGCTTCGGCACCCTGATTCTCTTCTTCGTCCTGGGCCTGGGCGTACTTGCCTTCATCATCAAGAGCGTTGTGGTGGGGTTCCTCGAAGGGGTCTAGCGCCTTCGGCCACACGGCGCCTGTGGGAGCGGGTCTAGCCGCCCCACAAACATTGCGCCGCCCCCCCTGAAGCCTCCTATCGCGAAAGCTTCGGCGCCACTTCCCGCCAGCACCCCTGCTCCAGCCCGTCCAGCGCCCAGTCCCCGATACGCACCCGTACCAGCCGCAAGGTCGGCAGCCCCACCGCCGCCGTCATGCGCCGCACCTGGCGGTTGCGCCCCTCACGAATCACCAGTTCGAGCCAGTGGGTCGGCACACTCTTGCGAAATCGCACCGGAGGGTTGCGTGGCCAGAGCTCAGGCTCGTCGAGCAACCGCGCCTCAGCCGGCAATGTCGGCCCGTCGTTGAGTTCTACGCCATCGCGCAACTGCTGCAACTGCGCCTCGCTCGGTTCGCCCTCCACCTGCACCCAATAGGTCTTGGGCAGCTTGTGCCTGGGATCGGCGATACGCGCCTGCAGCCGGCCATCATTGGTCAGCAGCAGCAGGCCTTCGCTGTCGCGGTCCAGGCGTCCGGCCGGATAGATGCCGGGAATGTCGATGTAGTCCTTGAGCGTCGCGCGCCCCTCGCCGTCGCTGAACTGGGTCAGCACGTCGAACGGCTTGTTGAAGAGGATCAGGCGGGGCTCGGCCGGCGGCGCCTTGGGCTGGCGACGCGGGCCTGCGGACCGCGCCTGGGGGCGGCGCGGCTTGGAACGGGGAGGCAGGGACATGGATCCTCAGCGGAACGGCGGCTCATCGAAGCTGCGCAGTTTACGCGAGTGCAGCGAATTGAGCTCGGTGCGCAGCAGGTCGAGGGCTGCGATGCCGATCTTCAGGTGCTGACTGACCGCACGGTTGTAGAAGGCGTTGGCCGAGCCCGGCAGCTTGATCTCGCTGTGCAGCGGTTTGTCCGAGACACACAGCAAGGTGCCGTAAGGCACTCGCAGGCGGTACCCCTGGGCCGCGATGGTACCGCTCTCCATATCCACCGCCACCGCACGGGACAGGTTGATCAGCGGGCGCTCCTGGGCCCAGCGCAGCTCCCAGTTGCGGTCATCGTAGGTCAGCACGGTGCCGGTACGCAGGCGCTTTTTCAACTGCTCGCCACGCTCGCCGGTCACCTGCGCCGCCGCCTCCTGCAACGCCAGCTGCACTTCGGCCAGGGCCGGGATCGGAATGTTCGGCGGCACCACCCGATCGAGAATGCCGTCACGACGCATATACGCGTGGGCAAGCACATAATCGCCGATGGTCTGCGATTGGCGCAGACCGCCGCAGTGGCCGATCATCAACCAGCAGTGTGGACGCAGCACGGCCAGGTGGTCGGTAATGTTCTTGGCATTGGACGGGCCGACGCCGATATTGACCAGGGTGATGCCGTCGCCGTCGGCGGCGATCAGGTGATAGGCCGGCATCTGGTAGCGGTGCCAGACCACGCTGGCTACCAGGGCCTGGGTCTCGTCGTCGCCCATGCCCTTTTCGATGATGACATTGCCCGGCAGGACCATGCGTACGAAGCGCGAGTCCTGGCGCAGTTGCTCCAGACCATGGCCGATGAACTGGTCGACATAGCGATGGTAGTTGGTCAGCAGGATCCACGGCTGCACGTGGCGCCAGTCGTTGCCGGTGTAATGCACCAGGCGACGCAGGGAGAAGTCCACGCGGGCCGCATCGAAAAGTGCCAGCGGCAGGGTTTCGGCACTGCCCCAGTCGTACAGCCCATCGGCAATATTGTCGGTGGCCGCCGACAGGTCGGTGCTGGGGAAGACCCGCGCAAGCTCGGCAGCGGTGATACCACTGCCCGCCAATTCATCGCCCTGATCGACCACGTAGGGATACGGGATGTTCTGTTCGCTGACACCCACTTCGACAGTGACGGTGTAATCGTGCATCAACGGTCGCAGTTGCTCCAGCAGGTAACCGCGGAAGGCCGCCGGCTGGGTAATGGTGACACTGTAGGTGCCCGCCACCTGTACCTTGGCATAGGCCCGGGTGGTGGCGGCGACTTCGCCATGGCTGTAGTAGGTCAGCCGCAGGGCCGGGTAACGGAACAGCGCACGCTGGTCATCGTCCGGCTCGGTGCGATCCTTGAGGTAGCGCTTGAGGGCCTGGCTAAGGGCCCCGGTGGCCTGTTCATGCAGGGCCGCCAGACGATCGACGGCCTGTTCAGGTGTATCAACGACTACAAACGCTTGGCTCACGTTGGGTTTCCTGTCTTCTGACATGCATGGCTTCCATCTTGCCTGCCTTCTGTTGCAATTACATCCCCACCGAATCCCCAAGGACCTTGCAGGCAACTGTCCTTGCGTTGCCTGTCCGGGCCTTTCGCGGGCAAGCCCGCCCCCACAAGGGTTCAATGGCGAGTCAGTCGGACCAGACCGGCGTCGCCCGCGCCACCAGCGCCTGCACATCGATACCCCGAGGCAAGGCTCCATAGACCCGCCCTCCCGTCCCCAGCCGACTGGCGATGAAGGCATCGCTGACCGTGGCATTGCCCGCTTCGAGCAGCAACTTGGCCTGCAGGGCCACGGCGATGTCCTCGGTCAATTGCCGGGCCCGATACTGGATGTCACCCGTTTCGGCGAGCGCCCCCTTGAGGTTGCCGATATGCGCCGCCAGGCGCGGGTCGCCATGGCCATCGCCAAGCTCGGAGAACAGCGCATCGAGCACGCCAGGCTCCTTGGACAGGGCCCTCAGCACATCCAGGCACTGCACGTTGCCCGAACCCTCCCAGGTGGAGTTGACCGGCGCCTCGCGGTACAGCCGCGGCAGGATGCTGTCCTCCACATACCCCGCGCCGCCCAGGCATTCGGCGGCTTCGTTGATCATTCCCGGGGCTCGCTTGCAGATCCAGTACTTGCCCACCGCGGTCACCAGTCGGGCGAAATGCGCCTGCTGCGGGTCGTCCAGCTGGTCCAGCGCCTGGCCCATGCGCAGGCTCAGTGCCAGCGCCGCCTCGCTTTCCAGGGCCAGGTCGGCCAGCACGTTCTGCATCAGTGGCTGCTCGCCCAGCACCCGCCCGCCGACCTTGCGATGGGCACAATGGTGCGCGGCCTGGGTCAAGGCCTGACGCATCAGGGCGCTGGAGCCCACCATGCAGTCGAAACGGGTCATGGCCACCATCTCGATGATGGTCGGCACGCCTCGCCCTTCCTCACCGATCATCCAGGCCAGGGCACCGCGAAACTCCACTTCGCTGGAAGCATTGGAGCAGTTGCCGAGCTTGTTCTTCAGACGCTGGATATAGAACTGGTTGCGTGTATCGTCCGGACGGTGGCGCGGCAGCAAGAAACAGCTCAGGCCCTTTTCGGTCTGTGCCAGGGTCAGGAAGGCATCGCACATCGGCGCCGAGCAGAACCATTTGTGGCCGACCAGCTCGTAGGCCTGGCCAGGCCCCGGCGCGCCAACCGGATAGGCCCGGGTCGTATTGGCCCGGACGTCGGTGCCCCCCTGCTTCTCGGTCATGGCCATGCCGAGCGTCACCCCGGCCTTGTGCCGGTCGCCGACGTTACGCGGGTCATACTCGCGCGACAGCACCTTGGGCAGCCAGTATTCGGCCAGCTCCGGTTGCAACCTCAGGGCCGGCACCGCAGCGAAGGTCATCGTCAGAGGACAGCCGGTGCCCGCCTCGGCCTGGCTGTGCAGGTAGGTCATCGACGCCCGCGCCACATGGGCACCGGGGCGCGGCTCGGTCCAGGGCAGCGACGGCAGGCCATGTTCGACCGCCGTGCGCATCAGCTCATGGTAGGCCGGGTGAAACGCCACCAGATCGATACGATGACCATAGCGGTCATGGCTGCTGAACTCCGGCTTGTGGGCATTGGCCAGGAAACCCGCGGCCATCAGGGGCCCACCGGCCAAGGCACCATAGGCGTCGATCCGCGACTCGGCCCAGCCGGCACCGAAGCGCCGGGACCACTCCTGCAACGGCTGGTCGAGGCGGTACAGGTTGGCGCCATCGAGCGATGGCGGCTGGTTGGTGACTTCGTGGGTTTCAGCGAACTGGTGCAGGTTCATGGGGGGCTCCTGGATCCGGTCATGCCTGAAAGCCCCAGTGAAGCACTCCTTCGAATTCAGTCAAAGTGTCAAATACGACTAACTCGACCGCCCTTGGCCACCCGCGGTTGCCCGACCGGACGGCCATTGCGCCTGGGCCACGGCGAGGTCCAGGGTCAGTTCGAAGCGGCTGCCCAACCCTCGGGTCGACTCATGTGCCATCCGGGCACCGATCAGCTCGCCCAGTTGACGACAGATCGACAACCCGATGCCCAGGCCACCATAGCGACGGGTCATGGAACCGTCGACCTGGAAGAAGCGCTGATAGAGGACGGCCTGGTCCAGATCGTCGAAACCGATCCCGCTGTCGCTGACGGTGAAGGTCCAGGCCAGACTGTCCGGCGCCAGCCAACGTCCGCGCACCTGGATCATCACACCGCCTTGGTGGGTGAACTTGAGGCCGTTATCCACCAGGCAGGCCAGGCAGCGCTGCAGTTTCTGCGCATCGCCCAGCAATTCATCGGGCAGCTCGGCGGGGATATCCAGGCTCAGGTACAAGCCTTTGCCCAGCGCCCGGCCGGCGAACCCGGCCCGCAGTTCCTGCAACTGCTGGCGCAGGCTGAACGGCGCGACCTGGGCACGCAAGCGACCCGCCTGCAGTTCGGTGAGCACGAGGATGTCGTCGACCATGGCCATCATGTCCTGAGCGGAGCCTGTGGCCGTGCGGTGGTACTGGGCGTGCTCGGCACTCAACGGCAGCGTCTGCATCAGCTCCAGCGAACCGATCACCCCGTTCATCGGCGTGCGCAACTCATGGGTGACGGTGGCCAGGAACTCATCCTTGAGACGGTTGCTATGCGCCAGTTGCTGGTTGAGCTGCTCCAGTGTGTGCCCGGTGTCGCGCAACGCCTGGGCCTGCCGCTCGCGCAGGCTGTTGATGCGGTCGGCCAGGGCCAGGGACAGCAACGCCACCTCCAGCGCCGAGCCCAATTGGCTGGCATACATGGTCAGGAACACGTTCGGCAGGTAGCCGAGCACCATCAGCGTATTGACCAGCCCGCCCAGCAGGAACGCCGTCCAGGCGATGATGAACCAACGCGCCACCCGCACCCCGTGCCACCAGGCGTAGAGCCCGGCGGTGAAGATGCTCACGGTGAAGAGCAGTGCCAACAGCGTGGCCATGCGCAAGGCCAGGCCGTAAGGCATGCTCACCGCCAGCACCATGACCACCGCCCCGCCCGCCATCAGGGCCAGCAACAGGCGATCGAAAGCACGGCTGAGCTTGCCCATTCGCAGAAAATGCCGGGCGAACTGGCAACCGAACAGTCCCGCGGCCCCGATGAACAGAGGCGTCGCGGCATTGGCCCACCAGGGGCTGTCCGGCCAGAAATAGGCGACACCTGCTCCGTTGACCGAGACCTGGTAGAGGCCAAACGAGCCGATGTAGAGGATGTAGTAGAGGTAGCTGACATCACGCACGCTGACATAGATGAACAGGTTGTACACCAACATCACCAGCAGCACGCCGTAGATCATGCCCAGGACATAGAGGCGAGTGGGCTGCTCCTCCATGTAGGCCTCGGTCGACCACAAGGCCAGCGGTGCCTGGATCGAACCCTGGCTTTGCAGGCGCAGGAAGGCCGTGATCGACTGGCCCGGGCGTACAGGCAACTCGAACAGGTAGTTGTTCTGGCGAATCTGCCGGCTGGCGTAGGGCAAGGCATCGCCGGTGCGCTGGACCAGGCGGTAGCTGCCATGGCCATCGGGCAGGTAGAGATCCAGGTGGTCCAGCGGCGGATAGGCCAGTTCCAGCAGCCACTGGCGTGGCGGCGCGGTGGTGGGGCTGATGTTGCGCAGGTCGACCTTCAGCCAGAACACCGAGGTGGAATAGCCCGCATTGAGCACGTCTTCATGGTGCTGGCGGAAACGGCCGGCAAAGACCGGGGAGCTGACCTGGACAATGCTGGCGCTGCCATCGCGGTCTTCGAAGACCTGGATGACCTGGCCCAACGGGAGATACCGGGTGGCGTTGTCGAAATCGACCGCTCCGGCGAACAGGGGCACGCAGCCCAGAAGCATCATCAGCAAGTAGCGCATACAGCCCCAGCATGGCCTGTCCGGTCGCGTCGTGGTGGCCTCCCTTCCCTTTGAGACGACGAATTCCGGCAGCGCCCATTTATCGAGTTATCCGAGCACTCTAGCATAGCCTTCCAGCGGGGCAATCAGCCACTTAAAAAACCAAGAAACAGCTCTATTTCAATACTTACAGAGCATAAAACCGCAGAAAGCTGACCACTTGATCAGCAAAAGCCTTTGGCCTAGCGATCCGTCCCCACAGGTTTGGTGGTAAGCTCGCCGACCATGAATACGACCTACAGCTCCCGCCCCGTTGTCCTCTGTCTTTCCGGCCACGACCCCAGTGGCGGCGCCGGCCTGCAGGCAGATATCGAAGCCCTGATCGCTCAAGGCTGTCACGCCGCACCTACCGTGACCGCCCTGACCGTCCAGGATACCGTCAACGTTTCCGACTTCCGCGTGCTCGACCGTGAGTGGGTCCTGGCACAGGCCAATGCCGTACTGGCCGACTCCACAGTGGCAGCGGTCAAGCTCGGCATGCTCGGCTCGATCGAAATGGTCGATACCGTCGCCGAACTGCTGGCCGCCCACCCGCATCTGCCGCTGGTCTGCGACCCGGTCCTGCGTGCTGGCGGCGGTGGCCGCCTGGGCAAGGACGAGGTCGGCTATGCGCTGCGCGAACGCCTGCTGCCGCTGGCCATGATCGCCACGCCGAACCTGCCGGAGGCACGCATCCTCGCCGAACTGCCCGAGGGCACCGCGGACGAATGCGCCGAGAAACTTCTGCCGTTCTGTAGACATCTCCTGATTACCGGTGGTCACGGTGACGAGGCGCAAATCCACAACCGCCTCTATAGCCGCGACGGCCAACAGCACACCTGGACCTGCGAGCGCCTGCCCGGCAGCTATCACGGCTCGGGGTGCACCCTGGCCAGCGCCCTGGCAGGCCGACTGGCCCTTGGCGAGCAACTGCAAAGCGCCGTACGCAGCGCCCTGGACTACACCTGGCGCACCCTGCGGGACGCCGAGCAACTGGGCAAAGGACAGTTCGTCCCTCGCCGGCTGCCCCTGGACTTCTGTTCCTGATCCACGAGGCCTTCAGATGAAGTTACGCGGTCTGTACGCGATCACCGACAGCCAACTGCTCGCCGGACGCTTGCTCTCCCACGTCGAGGCAGCCCTGGAAGGCGGCGTTTGCCTGCTGCAATATCGCGACAAGAGCGACGACGCGGCGCGCCGCCTGCGCGAGGCCGAAGGCCTGATGAAGCTCTGCGAGCGCTACGACACCCAACTGCTCATCAATGACGACGCCGAACTGGCTGCGCAGCTGGGCGTCGGCGTGCACCTGGGCCAGACCGACGGCCCCCTGACGCCAGCCCGCACCCTGCTCGGCCGTGACGCCATCATCGGCTCCACCTGCCACGCCCAGCTCGAGCTGGCCGAACAGGCCGCCGTCGAAGGCGCCAGCTACGTGGCCTTCGGCCGCTTCTTCAATTCGGTGACCAAGCCCGGCGCGCCAGCGGCCGATCTCGCCCTGCTCGGCCAGGCCCGCGCCCGCGTGCAACTGCCGATCGCGGTGATCGGCGGTATCACCCTCGACAACGCCGCTCCCCTGGTCGCCCATGGCGCCGACCTGCTGGCGGTGATCCACGGCCTGTTCGGTGCCGACAGCGCGCAGGAAGTCACCCGCCGCGCCCGCGCCTTCAACGCCCTGTTCGCTTTCTGATTCGAGAGAAATCCCATGTCCCGTTCCGAATCCCTGTTCGCCCAAGCCCAGAAGCACATCCCAGGTGGTGTGAACTCGCCGGTCCGCGCTTTTCGCAGCGTCGGCGGCACCCCGCTGTTCTTCAAGCACGCCGAAGGCGCCTATGTCGTCGACGAAGACGACAAGCGCTACGTAGACTATGTCGGCTCCTGGGGCCCGATGATCCTGGGCCACGGCCATCCGGACGTGCTGGCTTCGGTGCGCAAGCAGCTGGAGCACGGCCTGTCCTATGGCGCCCCGACCGCCATGGAAACCGAGATGGCCGATCTGGTCTGCTCGATCGTGCCGTCCATGGAGATGGTACGCATGGTCAGCTCCGGCACCGAGGCGACCATGAGCGCCATCCGCCTGGCCCGTGGCTATACCGGTCGCGATGCGATCATCAAGTTCGAAGGCTGCTACCACGGTCACTCCGACAGCCTGCTGGTCAAGGCCGGCTCCGGCTTGCTGACCCAAGGCGTGCCGAGCTCGGCCGGCGTGCCGGCGGACTTCGCCAAGCACACCCTGACCCTGCCGTTCAACGACATCGCCGCCGTCGAGAAGACCCTCGGCGAAGTCGGCCAGACCGTCGCCTGCATCATCGTCGAGCCGGTCGCCGGCAACATGAACTGCGTACCACCGGCACCGGGCTTCCTCGAAGGCCTGCGCGAGCAGTGCGACAAGCACGGCGTGGTGCTGATCTTCGACGAAGTGATGACCGGTTTCCGCGTCTCCCTGGGCGGCGCCCAGGGCCATTACGGCATCAAGCCGGACCTGTCGACCTTCGGCAAGATCGTCGGTGGCGGCATGCCGGTCGGCTGCTTCGGCGGCAAGCGCGAGATCATGGGCTGCATCGCCCCGCTCGGCCCGGTCTACCAGGCCGGCACCCTGTCGGGTAATCCGCTGGCCATGGCCGCGGGCCTGACCACCCTCAAGCTGATCAGCCGCCCGGGCTTCCACGATGAACTGACCGCCTTCACCACCCGCATGCTCGACGGCCTGCAACAGCGCGCCGATGCCGCTGGCGTACCGTTCGTCACCACCCAGGCAGGCGCCATGTTCGGCCTGTACTTCAGCGGTGCCGACGACATCGTCACCTTCGAGGACGTGATGGCCAGCGACGTGGAACGCTTCAAGCGCTTCTTCCACCTGATGCTCGAGGGCGGCGTGTACCTGGCGCCGAGCGCGTTCGAAGCGGGCTTCACCTCCATCGCCCATGGCGACAAAGAGCTGCAGATCACCCTGGATGCCGCCGAAAAGGCCTTCGCTGCGCTGAAGTAATTCAAAACCCGCCCCCACAGGTTGCGCTGAACCTGTGGGGCGGGTTTACCCGCGAAGAGGCCGGTTCAGGCAATAAATGTGCTGTGCGATCAGCAAAGGCTTCTTCAATACAGAATTTCGAGTAAAACTTTGTAAGGTAGGCGCTGCTTATCCCATAATGTGCCACCAGAGACATTGGCCGCAGCTTTGCAGAGGTAAGTCGATCCCCATGAACCGCACCGGCCGCGCCCTTACCCTGGGCTGCCTGCTGCTTCTTCAGCCCCTGCTGGCATTGGCAGAGGGCGGTAACTCGTTGCTGATTCCAGCGACGGGACGCTGCACCCTCAATACCCAGCCCGAGGACCTGGAGAGCGCCTTGAAGGCCTGCGAACGGACGGCGGAGTCGGGGGACGCCCAGGCACAATACGAACTGGGAGAGTTCTACTACAGCGGCAACCAGGCGCCCAAGGACCTGAAGAAAGCCGTCAACTGGTTCGAAAAAGCCTCATTGCAAGGCCAGGCCCAGGCCCAATACCGCCTTGGCTCGATGTTCTTCCATGGCGAAGGCGTCCCGGCCAATAACGTGCAGGCCTACATCCTGCTGAAGATGGCGGCGGTCAACGGCGACGAGGACGCACTGGACCTGGCCGACGAAGTCACCGAGCAGATGCCCCGCGACGAACTCGAGCATGCCACCCAGGTGCTTGGCCAGATCTTCCGCAAATACCTGCTTGAACTGCAGAACGCCGAGGGACGCACGCCCTTCTCCCCCCTGCCCTGACGGGCTGTCCTATTTCTCCGGCATCGGCATGGGGAACGGCATCACATTGCCGCCGCCCTTGGCTTCGCTGATCTTCGCCGTTCCGAGTCGCTCCACTTCGTCGATACGCACGATCGAATGCATCGGTACGAAGCTGCGCACCACGCCCTCGAACTGCGCCTTGAGCTTCTCCTCGCTGGGGTCGACCACCACCTGGGTGCGCTCGCCGAAGACGAACTCCTCGATTTCGAGGAAGCCCCACAGATCACTCTGGTAGATCTGCTTGGCATACATCTCGAAAACCTGGCCCTGATTGAGGAAGATCACTTTGTAGATGGCGGGTTCACGTTTGCTCATGATCGAAGAGGACGACACGTTGAGAGGAAAATGGTCGGCATCATAGCAGACCGCCTGCCCTGTTAAGCACCCGGCGCCGCCTCTATACTGTGCTGCCTTTCAGCATCTGCAGCAGATGATTTGCCATGGCCAAGAAGCTCTACATTGAAACCCACGGTTGCCAGATGAACGAGTACGACAGCTCGCGCATGGTCGACCTGCTGGGCGAACACCAGGCCCTGGAAGTCACCGAGCACCCCGAAGACGCCGACGTCATCCTGCTCAACACCTGTTCTATCCGCGAAAAAGCGCAGGACCAGGTGTACTCCAAGCTCGGGCGCTGGCGGGCCCTGAAGGACCGCAACCCGGAGATGGTCATCGCCGTCGGCGGCTGTGTGGCCAGCCAGGAAGGTGACGCGCTGCGCAAGCGCGCGCCCTACGTCGACGTGGTGTTCGGCCCACAGACCCTGCACCGCCTGCCGGAGATGATCGACGCTGCGCGCAGCACCCGGCTGCCACAGGTCGATGTGTCGTTCCCGGAAATCGAAAAGTTCGACCACCTGCCCGAGCCCCGCATCGACGGTCCGACCGCGTTCGTCTCGGTCATGGAAGGCTGCAGCAAGTACTGCACCTTCTGCGTCGTGCCCTATACCCGTGGCACCGAGGTCAGCCGCCCGTTCGACGACGTGCTGGCCGAAGTCATCCACCTGGCCGAGAACGGCGTTCGCGAGATCACCCTCCTGGGCCAGAACGTCAACGGCTACCGCGGCCAGACCCACGACGGCCGTCTGGCAGACCTGGCCGAGTTGATTCGCGTGGTGGCGGCGGTCGACGGGATCGAGCGGATCCGCTACACCACCTCGCACCCGCTGGAATTCTCCGACAGCCTGATCCAGGCACACGCCGAGGTGCCACAACTGGTCAAGCATCTGCACCTGCCCGTGCAGGCTGGCTCCGATCGCGTACTGGCGGCCATGAAGCGCAACCACACGATCCTCGAATACAAGTCCAAGCTGCGCAAGCTCAAGGCCGTGGTGCCGGACATCTGCATCAGCTCGGACTTCATCGTCGGTTTCCCCGGTGAAACCGAAAAGGACTTCGAGCAGACCATGAAGCTGGTGGCCGAGGTCGGTTTCGACTTCTCGTTCTCGTTCGTCTACAGCGCCCGCCCGGGCACGCCCGCCGCAGAGCTCACGGACGACACCCCGGACGAGGTCAAGAAGCAGCGCCTGCAACTGCTGCAGCACCGGATCGACCAGCAGGGCTTCGAGATCAGCCGCCGCATGGTCGGCAGCATCCAGCGCATCCTGGTCACCGATTTCTCCAAGCGCGACCCGGGCAAGCTGCAGGGGCGCACCGAGAATAATCGAATCGTCAACTTCCACTGCGACAATCCTTCGCTGATCGGCCAGTTGGTGGATGTGCGCATCGCAGAAGCCAAGCCGCATTCGCTGGTCGGTTCGTTGATCCAATGAAGGTCTGCGGCGCTTTCTTCGCGGGCAAGCCCGCTCCCACCCGGCTCACCGCGGCGCCGTGGGAGCGGGCTTGCCCGCGAAGAAAGCGCCGTAGATCCCAGCCCCTTGATCGTTTCAGTGCTTTCGCCACTGTCATTCAAGGGTTATTCTTGAGTTCACATCCATTGCCGTCGAGCGGCTAAAAACGACCTTGAACGCACCCATACAACCCCATCGTTTCATCCTCGAACCTTTCGAGGCCCACCGCTTCGCCAACTTGTGCGGCCAGTTCGACGAGCACCTGCGCCTGATCGAACAACGCCTGGCCATCGAGATCCGCAACCGCGGCAACCAGTTCGAACTGATTGGCGAACCCAAGACCACCTCGGCTGCCGAGCAACTGCTGCGTCGCCTCTATCGCGAAGCCCAGGCATCCGAGCTGTCTCCGGAAACCGTCCACCTGTACCTGCAGGAATCGACCGTCGAGAACATCGACAACCCGGCCGTCAACGAGGTCAGCGTCTCGCTGCGCACGCGCAAGGGCAATATCCGCCCGCGTGGCGTCAACCAGCAGCGCTACGTGAAGGAAATCCTGGCCAACGACATCAACTTCGGCATCGGCCCGGCCGGCACCGGCAAGACTTACCTGGCCGTGGCCTGCGCCGTCGATGCCCTGGAGCGAGAACAGGTGCGTCGCATCCTGCTGGTGCGCCCGGCAGTCGAGGCGGGCGAAAAGCTCGGTTTCCTGCCTGGCGACCTGGCCCAGAAGATCGACCCGTACCTGCGCCCGCTGTACGACGCCCTCTATGAGATGCTCGGCTTCGAACACGTGGCCAAACTGATCGAGCGACAGGTGATCGAGATCGCCCCGCTGGCCTACATGCGTGGACGTACCCTGAACAACAGCTTCATCATTCTCGACGAAAGCCAGAACACCACGCTCGAGCAGATGAAGATGTTCCTCACCCGCATCGGCTTCGGTTCGACCGCGGTGATCACCGGCGACATCACCCAGGTCGACCTGCCGCGCGGCACCAAGTCGGGCCTGGCCCACGTGATCGAGGTGCTGCGGGACGTGCCGGGCATCAGCTTCACCCACTTCCAGCCCAAGGACGTGGTCCGTCACCCACTGGTACAGCGCATCGTCGAAGCCTACGACCGCTTCGATGCCCGTCAGGCCAAGCCCGAGGCAACCGGCAAAGATGCTTGAACTCGACCTGCAACGGGCCACGGATGCTGCCGCCCCCGATGACGCCGACTTCCGCCGCTGGTGCGAACTGGCCCTGCGTCAGCGCACCGCCGACTCGGAAATGACCATTCGCCTGGTCGACGAGCCCGAGGGTCGCGAGCTGAACAGCACCTACCGGCACAAGGACTACGCGACCAACGTGCTGTCCTTCCCGGCCGACGTCCCCGATGACCTGCTCGACATCCCGCTGCTGGGCGACCTGGTCATCTGCGTGCCGGTGGTCGAGCGCGAAGCCGCCGAACAGGGCAAACCGCTCGAGGCACATTGGGCGCACCTGGTCATCCACGGCTGCCTGCACCTGCTCGGCTACGATCATATCGAGGACGACGAGGCCGAAGAGATGGAAGCGCTGGAACGAACACTGCTGGCAGAACTGGGTCATCCGGACCCGTACGCCGACGACGAAATCACTCAAATCGACAACTGAAAAGGATCACGAGTAACCGCCATGAGCGAAGACCGATCGAGCAATGGGCAGAAGTCCTGGCTGGGTAAACTGACCCAGGCTTTTGCCCATGAGCCGAAAAACCGCCAGGAGCTCCTGGAGCTGCTGCGCGAAGCCCATCAGAACAAGCTGCTCGACAGCGAAGCGCTGACCATCGTCGAAGGCGCCATCCAGGTCGCCGACCTGCAGGTGCGCGACATCATGGTGCCGCGCTCGCAGATGATCAGCATCAAGGCCAGCCAGTCGCCACGTGAGTTCCTGCCGGCGGTGATCGATGCCGCGCACTCGCGCTACCCGGTGATCGGCGAGGGCCATGACGATGTGCTCGGAATCCTCCTGGCCAAGGACCTGCTGCCGTTGATCCTCAAGGAGAACGGCGACAGCTTCAATATCAAGGACCTGCTGCGCCCGGCTACCTTCGTGCCGGAGTCCAAGCGACTTAACGTGCTGCTGCGCGAGTTCCGCGCCAACCACAACCACATGGCCATCGTCATCGACGAGTACGGCGGCGTGGCGGGCCTGGTGACCATCGAGGACGTGCTGGAGCAGATCGTCGGCGACATC
>Ga0153917_1000170_pt1 | contig 59911 bp, 70 predicted proteins | sample TSFL001MetaG_FD_104695 | JGI IMG/M metagenome (GOLD analysis project Ga0153917, IMG submission 104695) | Attine ant fungus gardens microbial communities from Florida, USA - TSFL001 MetaG | ecosystem: Host-associated > Fungi > Mycelium > Unclassified | place: USA: Florida, Paynes Creek Historic...
CGATTTATTGATTCTGGATGAGTACGGATTACATGACCGTGAGAAGCGTTTAGAGCTTGTCCACAAGGTTCTTTACTCACGCTATGACGATGCTAAGGCAACAATGCTTATCTCAAACATGACGCTTGAGCAGCTCAAAGCTGATTTAGGTGACCGTCTCTGGTCCCGTTTTCAACATGGTGGGTTAACCGTTGTTGAGTGTAATTGGAATGATGGTCGCGTTGGGGGTGTTGCGTGAATGTATTAAATAAGATTTTTACAGAACAAAAGTTAATTCTTGAGACAGACTTCGTGATTTGCAGTTTTGGTGGTGGAACTAATTCAACTGCGCTTTTGATTGAGTGTGTAAATCGTGGAATCAAAATTGATTTGATTTTATTTGCTGACACTGGAGGTGAGAGACCATTTACATATCACCATGTCTACTGGATGTCGCAATGGCTTATCACGAAGGGCTATCCATCGATTATTACTGTGAAAGCACCAAACGTTACGCTTGAACAAGATTGCTTAAATCGAAATGCATTACCTAGTGTTGCTTATGGTTTTAAAACATGTAGTCAGCGGTTCAAGATTCAGCCTCAAGATAAGGCTATCAATCAAAATCCTCATGCTAGACAAGCTTTAAAGGATGGACATCGCTTAGTTAAGTTGATTGGCTTTGATGCAGATGAACCGTATCGAGCAAATAAAGAATACAACGATAAATTCACCCGTATTTATCCGCTAATCGAATGGGATATGGGGAGGGCTGAATGCATTCAATCGATCAAGAATGAAGGCTTGGTACTACCAGGAAAATCATCTTGCTTCTTTTGCCCAAACTCAAAGCCAAGCGAGATTAAATGGCTAGAGCAAACCCATCCTGATCTGATGCATAGAGCTTTAACAATGGAGCAGCAAGCGGATCTAAAAGAGATTAAAGGGTTGGGTCGTAACTTCTCATGGAAATCAATTTATCAGCAGCAAGATGCATTCATGGACCACTTTGTACCAGACATGCCTTGTGAGTGCTATGACGGGGGTGCAGCGTGAAACATCCTCTAGATAATCAAACTGTGGATTGGTGTGAAGAATTAAAAAATAAAGGTGGCTTAAATGAGTTGGCTCTTTTCGCAGGCGCTGGTGGCGGAATACTCGGATCGCATCTCTTGGGATGGAACACAGTCTGCGCAGTTGAACGTGATGCCTACGCCGCACAAGTTTTGGCGCAACGACAAAATGATGGAATTCTCAAAGCTTTCCCAATTTGGTCTGACATTGCAACTTTTGACGGAAAACCATGGCGAGGAATTATTGATGTCATATCTGGCGGATTCCCATGCCAGGACGTCAGTATTGCGGGAAAAGGTGCAGGGCTTGACGGGGAGCGCTCAGGACTATGGAGCGAATTTAAAAGGATCATTTGCGAAGTACAGCCCGAGTTCGCATTCATTGAAAACAGTCCAATGCTCATTACTCGTGGACTCGACAGAATCCTCAGTGACCTTGCCCAAATGGGGTTTGATGCGCAATGGGGAATTATTTCATGCGCCGATATTGGTGGAGTTCATAAACGAGAACGTGCCTGGATTGTCGCTACCAACTCTTGGAGCAAACGAGGGAAAGGGTTCATCCAGAAACAGATATCGCGGGTCAAAGGATTTCCGTGGGGCCAAGATGTCAGAAGCATTGAGGACTTGCGAAACAGATCCGATTTACCTCAACCCCTTGTTTGCAGAATTAACCATGAAGTGGCCTTTGGGGTGGACAGACTTAAAGCCATTGGCAATGGACAATTTCCAGAAGTGGCTAAAAGCGCATTCAGAATCTTAGGGGGTGTTGCATGAACCAAATTCCAAGCCTCACCCAAGTACGCCAAGCGCTAAAACTATTAGCTGAACGTAAAGGCAGACCGGACTATGAGCTATGCACTGCGAAGGAAGTTAAGTTTGCATTAGAGCATGGGTTAGAACATCCACTTATCAAAGAGCTTCCTTTCTTTGAGTTGGAGCCAAGAGAAGAGGACAAGCCATTAAATCCATATGGGACTCGTCAATATCCTGATCCAAAAGAACGTAAGGAAATGGAGGATTGGATTAAGGGTTATCAAGGGATGTTGGCTGACTTGGCAAGTAAGGCGGGTTGTTCTGCTTCGAACCTATCTCACATCAAAAACGGACGTATCAATTGCACCATGGATATGTATACCAAGTTGATGAAGGTGCGTGAATCAATGGGAGTAGCAGCATGAAAACAATTAATGAAGAACTCCTTTTTGGCTGTATGACTTACAAAGACATGATGTCATTACGTGCCCAATACAACAAAGGGAACCGTTCATTTTATCCAAGACAAGCCAATTCTTTGTATTTGAGATTAGTTAGAAAAGGTTGGGCTACTGGAATGAAAGAACAAGCTAAGAACATGACCAAGCGTGACGGAGAAGGGCGATGAACATTTGGCTTGTCCTGTTGGTTGGGGTGATTAGTTACTTCTTGGGTTTTGGGTCATATCACGCAACTTTGATTGAAGATGCCAAGAATGGAGGTCTGATAATGATTGACGGGAAAGTGTACAAACTTGTTGAGCAGAGGGTGAAGTGATGAGCAATGAATTTAGCAAATGGTTTGAACAGTACGCACTGAATAATGAATATGCAGCAGAACAAATCGCTTTGGATGGGTATCAACTAGGGTTAAAGCAGCGCCAGACCGAGGTGGATGAGCTGCAAAAGCGGGTGGATGCCGTCAAGCAACTAATTCAAGACTACTTAGGTGAAGAAAAGGAGCTTGAGCTTAAAGAGTGGGAGCAATCAACAATCTATGGCCGTATTGCAATTGAGTTAGAGCAAGCGCTCAAGGGGGAGGCATGAAGCTAAGAACAATCCCACAGGAGTATGAATCGATACAGTTTAAAGGAATCACAGAAGAACTCGACGCTTTTCTGAATGGTACAGATTCAAAGGTGTATATACAGGGGGATTACTTTGTGTTGTCAGGTTTCGCGGGGAATCAGGGTATTCAAATAGGTGATTATTTGTATAAATCAGATTCACCATTAACTTTGGTTCATGTCGCACATAACGATAAATCTTTCAGCAAATACTTTGAGGTGCTGCCATGACCACATTCAAAGAGGCTCAAAACCAAGCCAAACAGATCAAGAATGCAAAGCGTGGTGGATATACGCCAACTATGGCGAAGGATGTGAATAAGCACATCAAGCAGAAACTTCTCAAGCTAGATAAGCGGCTAGATCAATTGTTTGAGGAGAAATGGAGTGAATGGGAGTAGACCGCTGACATGTACACGCAAGGTTATGCATCCGCGATTGAGGCCATTCAGCAAGAGATTCAGGAGATTCTCAAGTAATGCGTAGAGCAGCAAAGATCGATGCAAATCAAACAGAGATCGTAAAGGCACTACGTCAGGTTGGGGCAAGTGTTCAATCGCTTGCTTCAACCGGTAAAGGTTGTCCTGATCTGCTTGTGGGTTTCCGTGGTGTCAACTGGTTATTAGAAATTAAAGATGGTCAGAAAGTGAAGTCAGCAAGAAAGCTTACTCCTGATCAGGTTGAGTGGCATGAATCATGGCGAGGTAGAGTCTACATTGTGGAATCAGTAGATCAAGCCATTAGCTTATTGAACGGTTGAGAGGTGGGTGATGGATAGAGAAGCTTGGAATTTAACATATCGCTGGCATATGCAGAGAATCAAAAACTTTTACTCAGATCAGTACTCAGATGTTTTAGATGGGATTAAAGAGCTACTGAAATTATTGTTAGTAGTTTTAAGGCTAATTCTGTCCCCGTTATTGGTACTTATCATTAGCTTTGATCTTAGGAAATATTACAAACAACTAAAAACTTATGACAAAGAAGGTCGTGAGCGAGTTAGAAAACACATAGAACGATCAGAAAAGAATTGAGGTGACGGTATGAATGCGGCAGTAAACACAAAATTAAATCGTAAGCATTTCTCAAAGGCAATCAACTGGCATGAGAAGCCTATTGAGTGGCACTTAGAGCAGTATGGGTCTTGGTTGTTGTTAGATGACCATTATTTCAGTCTTGGTGAATCAAGTGTGCTGGGTCATCTGATTGATACAGCAAATGGGGTAGTGGTTGATCGTCGAGAGCGAGTTGCACCACGATGCCAGATTACTGATGAGCATGCTGATGCAGTTGGCGACATGCTTGCACACCTAATGCAGAGTGAGAACGAAAAGGTAAAGCGCTGGATGCAAGTAGTGATTAAGTTCTATGTAGAGTTCAAGTCAGAACAAACCATTGCGCATAAGCTTAAAATGTCTGAGTTCTCTGTAGCACGTGACAAGATGTTGGGATTAGTTCGACTGGCAACAAAGTACCAATTTAAAAGCCGAATTATAGGGGCTTGAAAGACAGGGTGTACTTTGATATATTCATGTTATAGTCAACGTAGTGTATGTGTTGGACTAGTATTTAAAAGCTCATCGAAAGGTGGGCTTTTTTGTTGTCTATGATATATTTACCTCAAACAATTATAGAGGATCATGTCATGGGTGAATGGTCAGATTATTTTGAAGACTATCCTGAAGAGGATATGGGGAACTATGTTAATGGCAGGTTTGATCCTGAGTTAGCAAGAAAACGCAATATGCAGAAGTATGAACCCACTGTATCTGATAGAGAGAAGAAACTAAGGAAGGAACAGCAAGACCTTCTGTTAAAACATAAAGGTATTAAATAATCCTCAAAAGACCTCCTTCGGGAGGTTTTCTTTTGTGCCCTGCTTCGGTGGGGCTTTTTTACATCAGGTGAAATATGAATCGCAAACAGAAAAAAGCTAAGCGATTGAATGCTAAAGCTCACACAAAGTCACAAGCTCAGGTTTATATGACACCAAAAGAAGTGATTGATGAAAAGGAATGGAGTGAATCCTGGGAACGCTGGGAAATTGGTGATTTCGAATTAGAAGAAAAGCCAACATTTTTTAAGTGGGTTAATGCTGGGATTTGGTTGGCATTCTTTATTGCATTAGGCGCAATCACTTACCACTTCATGGGGTAAACATGGACACAATCGAAGCGAAGAAGAATCTTGATCTGTTGTATGCGGATCGGTACAAACTAGAAAATTTAAATCATCTTAATGCGAGAGATCAGTTTAAACAGGACTGTAAGCGTCGAATCAAAGACATTGACACTCAAATCGCAAACATCAAACAGAACCTGAAAAGTGATGAGAAATCCAAAGCGATTAGCTGAGATCAGAAAGTTGCCATGCGTTAGGTGTGGTGGTGGGCCAAGTCAGGCTGCACATTCCAATAGCTCGAAACATGGCAAGGGCCGAGGCATAAAAGCCGGAGATGCTTACACAGTACCGCTTTGTGTTGTTTGTCATCAATTGTTCGACCAATTTAGGCTTGGTACCCGAGCTGAAAGTGAAGCTATGTTTGAGCAATGGTTGGCGAAAACCGAGCGCCTTCTGGGCATTCCCCACGAGCAAGAGCCGTTTTGATATAATGAATACTAATTAAACAACTCAGATGATTTAAAAATGCAAGTATTCAAGGCTGATTTTGATGGCGACCGATTCACTTTTCAACAACTTGATTCCATACCTAGTGATATAGACTGGGATTATTCAAGAAAATGTTTTGATGTAGTAAATGAGATCTACATTTACCATAGAAATAATCTTTCATTTGATGATTTGGATGAGCTAAAAAGACAATTCTTTAATGAAAAATAGACAGCAGCCACCATCGGGTGGTTTTTTATTGCGAGAGGATTATGAATAGTAATGATAAAGCCAATGTCATTGTGATGGTGGTTTGCTTGGTCTGTATGACGTTAATTAAGATATTTGGTAATTAATCTGGAGGCGGATATGCAATACACAATCCGCAACCATGCTGATATTGCGCCAGTTACAAATCATTTGAATAAGAACCATGCTCAAGCTGCATTAGAAGGTAAGCCACTTGTAGTGACAATCAAACCCTTTGAGAAAGATCGATCTAAGGCGCAAAATCGATTGTACTGGCTCTGGATAGCACAATGGGCAAAGCATCAAGGTACCGACAAAGATTCAGAACATCTCTATTTCAAAAAGAAGTTCTTAGCTCGAATCTATGATCGTGATGATGTGGGTCAATACAGATCAACATTTGCAGCAGTTCTCGCACTAAAGAAAGAGCAGCACTCAATGTATCAGCAAGTCGCTGATGGGTTGAATGAACTGATTAGCACAACAGATGCTTCAATTGCTCAATTCACAGAATACTTAAACGACATACATGCATTTTGCTTGAAGCAAGGGTGTTACTTAGAAACGCCTGATGATTTGATGTGGATTGATGGTTGAGGTAAGCTTATTTCTCAAACAAATTTTATTAAGATAGAGAAGAAATGAGTTATATAAAAAAACAGGTTGAGTTCAATGCTAAAAATGGTGGAAAAGAACAATTTATAGGTATTTATGAAGAAAGGGTAAATACATCTATTGATTCACCGGATTCTACAACTGAGCATCTAATAGCTGTTCTAATAAACAATCAGCCAGTAAGAATTGAAGGATATGGGCACTTTACCCATCCTGAGTCTGGAATAAAATATGAGTTGTAAAGTAAACCGCCCAAGTGGCGGTTTTTTAATGAGGTAAATAATATGGCAGCCCCAGTCGGTAACAGATTTTGGGAGCAGCGCAGCTCACACGGTCGTAAGCCGAAATTTGAGTGCCCGGAAGACCTCTGGGATGCTGCTTGTGAATATTTTGAATGGGTTGAAGATAACCCACTACATGAAAGTAAAGCCTTCGCTTATCAAGGCGAAGTTACAGTTGAAGAATTACCTAGAATGAGGGCAATGACAATTACTGGTCTTTGCTTGTTTTTAGATATAAGCCGTCAAGGTTGGTCTGAGTATTGTGCAAAGGAAGATTTTTCTGACATCACCAAGCAGATTGAAGCAGTTATCTTTTCTCAGAAATTTGAGGGTGCTGCTGCTGATCTATTGAATGCGAATATCATTTCTAGAGAATTAGGTTTGGCTGACAAGCAAGAGCTTACAGGAAAGGACGGCGGACCAGTTGAAACCCTAAATGCACATACAACAGTTGAAGAATACCTGAAGGCGAGGGATAAGGTGGTGAATGACTACTGAAGCCGAGCGGTTAGCAATCCAGATTGAAGCTCAAGAAGACCTTTATTTTTTCTCCCGTTATATGTTTAAACAACGCCGAAAGTACAAGTGGCGACACAATTGGCATCATAGAGCTGTATGTGAAGCATTAATGAAGGTTTTTAAAGGCGAAACCAAGCGCTTAATTATTAACATTCCGCCACGATACTCTAAAACAGAACTTGCGGTAATCAACTTTATGGCTTGGTGCTTCGGTAAGGTGCCAGATAGCGAATTTATTCATATCAGCTATTCCGCAACATTGGCAGCAAATAATGCCTTTCAAACACGCAATTTAGTGCAGGAAACCGCATTTAATAATGTCTTTCCTGATTTTGTTTTGCGTGATGACAGTAAAGCAAAGGACGATTGGCGCACTAAAGCTGGTGGTGTTTGTTATGCTCAAGGTACAGGCGGAACGATTACTGGTTTTGGCGCTGGTAAGATTCGAGATTCCTTTGGTGGTGCAATCATTATTGATGACCCACACAAGGCGAGTGAAGCTAAATCAAAAACCATCCGTGAAGGTGTCATAGATTGGTTTCAAGATACGCTTGAGTCCCGTACAAACTCACCCGATACACCGATCATTGTCATTATGCAAAGATTGCATGAAGAGGATCTGGCAGGATGGCTGCTTGATGGCGGAAATGGTGAAGAATGGGAGCATTTGTGCCTTTCTGCAATACAAGATGATGGTTCTGCATTATGGCCTGAAAAGCACTCCATAGAACGCCTTAGAATTATGGAAGATGCATCGCCCTATGTCTTTGCAGGTCAGTATCAACAACGCCCAGCGCCGCCCGCAGGTGGTTTCTTCAAGCCAGATAGAATTGAGATTGTTGATGCTTTGCCTACAGACATTGTTAAAGAATGCCGAGCGTGGGATTTAGCAGCGACAGAGAATGAAGGCGATTACACAGCTGGTCCAAAACTGGCTAAAACACCAGATAACACAATCTACATAACGGACATGGTTCGTGGTCGCTGGGGGCCGGATGGTGTGGAAAATACTATCACCCAAACGGCGCAGATGGATGGAAAAGGCGTTTATATTCGCTTGCCTCAAGATCCTGGTCAGGCAGGAAAGTCCCAAGCAAAAAACTTTGTAGGTAAGCTTTCTGGGTTCAAGGTAAAAGCTGAGCCAGTATCCGGTGACAAGATTACCAGGGCACAACCATTTGCTGCTCAAGTAAACGTTGGGAATGTGAAAATGCTTCGCGGCGACTGGAATAAGGCCTTGATTGAAGAATTAAGAAACTTCCCAAATGCAAAACATGATGATCAGGTAGATGGATGTAGTGACGCATTCAATGATCTAAATGAATCACGTCAAGCTAAGAAACCTGCAACCGCAGGAAGTCGAACTTTTTAAATAAGGTACAAAGATGGCAAAGTCTAAAAAAGAAGACAAAGCTTCTAAAAAGGCTTTGTCTAGTGGAAGCTTATTCCAACAAAACGCAGTATCAATGCTCTATAGCTTGGGCAAGCAGCCGGATATTGACGAGGTATTGCGTAAAGCTGGTGTTTCTCGTCACCGTCTAAAAATCTTACTTGATGATGATGAGATTGCTCAGGCAGTGGAAACACGTATTGATGCGCTACTGGCAACGCCGTTCCGCATTGAGCCGAGTGATACGCCTGAGGCTCTATTGCTAATGCAAGAGCTAAAGGAATGGTTCACAGAGATCTCAACAGGCGCAATCAATGCGCTTTTTTTTGGCTACTCAGTACAAGAGTCTGTATATGAGGTAAAGCCAGATGGACACATAGGTCTACAGTGGATCGGTGAAAAGCCGATGCAATGGTTTGAACCTAAGAATGATGGCCGTTTGATTTATCGCCCAGAAGGTACGGGCCAGGAAATGGTCGTTGATCAAAAGTTTAAATTCTTTCTGACACGGCGCAAGGCAACTTATGAGCAGCCCTATGGCAAGGCATTACTTGCAACATTGTACTGGTTGAACTTCTTTAAACAGAATGGTTTTAAATTTTGGGCAAAGTTTCTTGAACGTTTTGGCACTCCAATTTTATTGGGTAAGTGCAAAAACTCAGAAACCAATGACATGAATCAAGCATTGCTAAATGCTCATGCTCAAAGTGTCCTTTCAATTGATGCGGAGGATGATGTGCAGGTATTAACAGCCGGTGCAAACGGTACCGCAGGTACATCATTTGAAACATTTAATAATGTTTTGATTAGACAGATTCAAAAGGTAATTTTAGGGCAGACGCTGACAAGTGGAACAGATGGCACAGGGAGCCGTGCATTGGGTCAGGTCCACGAGAATGTGCGTAAGGATAAACTTAATGCAGATGTGCGGTTGGTTACGCCGACAATCCAAGCCATCGTAAATGCCTTATGTACTTTGAATAACTGGGCTAAGCATGAAGTGTTTTTGGGAGAGAAGACAAAGCAACTCAATGCAGAGCAGGCTGAGCGTGATGTAAAGCTTAAAAATGCAGGAGCAAACTTAACCCAGCAATATTTTACACGTGAGTATGGGCTGCAGGACGGCGATGTTGCAGAGCCTCAACAAGGTCAGCCAGAGCAAAGATTCAAGGCTTTGCCTAATCGTCCATTTAGTTTTGCTGCTAGCGTTAAGAATCTCACACAAGAACAGCAGGAGCTTGGTGAACTGGCTGAGCCGAAAATGCAGTTGTTCTCAGATGCCATAATCAAGGACCTGATTACAAACAGCACAGGCATTGAGGATCTGCGAGCCAAGTTGTTCGATTTGGCTCAGGATGTGGATACTACGCAATTTAATGAGCTTATGGATCGGGCTTTATTTGCTGCAGATATTCTTGGGTATGTTCACTCTAAAGAGGGCCGTTAAATGGATAATATGACCCTCTTACAAGCTTTGGTGTATGCAAGGTCCCGTAAAGTCGTTTTACCTAGTGAATATTACTTGCTTGATCTTAATTCAAGACAATATGCATCAACCGTTAGCGGTCTTGCCGGTTTAGATCAAATCAAATCAGTATTAAATGCCGTTTATAAGACTGTTGAGACTGGTGGAACCTTTCAGGACTTTCAGGATCTTGTTGAGGCTGAAGGTATTAATTTGTCAGAAGCGCAATTGGATAATGTATTCCGAACAAATGCCCAGAATGCCTACGCCCATGGTAAATGGTTACATCAGCAGCGCAATAAGGAGAAACGACCTTATCTTGAATACATGGCGATCAATGATAGCCGAGTGAGACCTAGCCATCTGGCGTTGGATGGAGTAGTTCGACATATCGATGATCCTTTTTGGCAAACCTATTACCCACCTAATGGTTATCGGTGTCGATGCACAACAAGGGCGCTGACTGAAAAGCAAGCTCAATCAAAAGGCATAACACCTAATGATGAATTGCCAAGTATACAGCTTGATTCCGGATGGTCCTTTCAGCCCTCTAATTATGAAAAACATCCAGAGAGTATTCTTGATTCACGCAAAACCAGCCAAACAAATACCCCAGAAGAAAAACTGGTTATTGAAGATTTTGGTCGAAATGCAGCAACAGAGTCAGAAGCGATTGATCAAATTAAGATTAGTCTTTCTGAATTTGATGATGTTAAACGTGAAATGCTGGACGAAATGGTTGATAAAACGATTACGTTAGATCCAAACATTCGACCTAGTGATTTGCGCATTACATTGGACTTAGCAGATGAAAAGGAAAATGCTCTGACAAACATTTTAAGACTGTCAGAGCTTCAGAAAGATCAGCAAGGTACGGTGGCAAAAAGCATTTGGGATAAGATAATGGGTGCTTTTAACCGGGTTTTCAGTTTTGCAAAGAACACGGCGAACAAGCTCACTGGTAATTCAATACGCGGAATTGATGATTTGAATTTAACAGCTGGAAACGTCATCGGGATTAAAACGCCAACTCTATTTCGAGAAGCCGAAAAAATTGGCAAACAAATCATAATTCTTGATGCAAAAGGCGTGGCTATCGATCTGAGCAAAATTAGCGGACTAGACGGCGCATTATTGGCCCCTGATTTGAGCTTAGAGGTGGTAAGCAACTCAGATGAACAGATCGTACTGAAACGGACAAAAGAGCAAGCTGTGCGCTATTTCATCGCAAATCAGAATGCTTTTAGTCTTTATTAAACCTTTTTACACACGAGACGACCTTTAAGGTCGTTTTTTTATGGGTGAAATATGCCAAAAACTGAAGAAAAGCAAAATCAATATTGCTTTCAACTTGGGCAATTGAACGTCGATGCTCAGGAAGAAGGCAAGAAAAAACGGACATTCTCAGGTGTTGCCTATAGCGGCGAAGTAATTACCGACCATTGGTATTGGAAGCAAGTCATTTTTGATCTGGATTCAATGCAGATTAAGGGGCGTATTCCCGCATTACTTGAGCACTCGTCCTATCAGCGAGCAGGTGCAATTGAAAGCCATTCGATCAGCCATGAATTAGGATTAACTGTAAGTGGAATTCTGCTCAGTAATGAATTTGGTACTCAGGTAGCAACAGATTCAGATGATGGGTTCCCATGGCAAATGTCAGTACGTATTGAGCCGGCAAGCATTGATGAGATTCAAGCTGGAAACACAGTAACTGTGAATGGAAAGTTACTACATGGGCCAATCACAGTGTTTCGTGGTGGTCGTATTAGAGAAGTTTCGTTTTGTGCCTTGGGTGCAGATGAAAACACCATGGCTGTGGCAGCAAGTCACAATCCAAACAATTCACAAGAGGACACCAACGTGACCGAATTAGAACAACTTAAAGCTGCAAATCAGCAGTTAACAACAGAGCGCGATAATGCAGTGAATGAGCTTAAAAAATTCCAAGCAGATAAGCGTATTGATGATATTGCAGCGCTCGAAACTGAATTGAAGACTCAATTTAGTGCAGAAGATAAAACAGCATACACAGCGATGGATGATGCAAGTTTTTCTTTCACGGTAAAACAATTGCGCCAATTCTCATCAAAAGTTCCTCTTGCAGGAAATACAAACAATGGGCATTTGTTTAGCCATCAAGCCAAAGCAGGTGGGGAAGATCAACAACATAAATTTGGTGCAGGTTCTCTTGTAGACCAAGCTAAAAACCGCAAGTAAAGGAGCTTGAAATGGTTAAAACAGTTGAATTAACAAAAGCGATTGTCTCAAACGTTATTGCTTGGGAGTTGGAAGGAAATCATCGTCCAAGCCGTGAAAACGCCATTATCGCGGCAAGCCAAGATTTATCAAATGGTACAGTAATTTCTTACAACGCAAATGGGCAGGTTCAGATTTTTGGTGGTGCGACAGATGAGGTTGCTGCCGGAATTTTCATTGGTGAAAGAATTGTCACAGCGGCTGGCCAAACGGCGAAAGGAGTTGTGATTGCACGCGATGCACGTTTTGTTGAAGGAACCCTGTTATTTAAATCAGGTTTAACAAATGCCAAAAAAACAGAAGCTTTAGCAAGTCTTAAAGCTTTACACATTACTCCAGTACGTGCAGCTTAAGGGGCGGAAACATGGAATTAGAATTTTCAACCGAAGAATTATCTTTAGCAATTACCAACTTACCAACACGAATTGGCGTTCCAACAGACACTGAGTTATTCCGGATTATTCCTGGTACAACAAATTCATTTGGTGTGGAATTTTATGAAGAAACTCAAACATTAGTTCCAACAACTGAATGGGGTGGTGTACCGCCAAAAAATACCAGCGGAAAGCGTTCTGCTAAGTCTTGGCAAATTCCACACATGCCACTTGAGGATACTGTTAATGCATCTGATGTGATTGGTGTGCGTGCCTTTGGCTCTACAGCAGCCGAAACAGTAAGTGGAAAAGTGCTCGATAAACTTCAGCAGATGAAGAATAAAATTGATGCAACGCTTGCATATCGCCGTATGAAAGCAAAGCAGGGCGTTATTCTTGATGCTGATGGATCAGTAATTGTTGATTATTTCGCAGACTTTGGTGTAACCCGTACTGAGATTGATTTTGATCTGGGTACAGCAACTACTAACGTACTTGGCAAATGCCAAGATGTGGTTGATGCCATTGAAGATGCTTTAGGCCAGGAAATGTACTCATCAATCGAGGTTGAGGTTGATCGTGCATTTTATGATGCCCTTACCACTCATAAAAATGTGAAAGAAGTCTTTTTGGGTTGGTCTGCAGCTGAACAAAAGTTAGGTCGTAGCAATACATCAGGCTTTGAATTTGGCGGTATCAAGTTTGTAGTTAATCGTCAAAAGATTGGCGACACACCAGTCCATGAGTTAAAAACAGGAGCAGCTTATCCTCGTGGCACACAAGATGTTTTTGTCACAGCCTTAGCGCCTGCGGATTTCAATGAGACTGTGAACACCCAAGCATTGCCTTATTATGCAAAACAAGACACGAAGAAGTTTGATCGCGGTTTTGATTTGCACACCCAGGCAAACCAATTGCCAATCGTGTTAAAGCCAAAAGCACTTATTAAGGTTAAATCAACAACCTAAGGTGGTTATCCATGTACGCAACACGTGATGACATGGTGAAGCGTTACAGCCTGAATGAGATTTCACAGTTAGAGCGTTATTTGATGGGGGATGAGTCTGTTGAAGCTGCTATTGCAGATGCAGGCTCAATCATTGATGGTTGGATCGGTGCAAAGTATGCAATTCCGCTTGAATACCCGCCTGAAAATATAAAAATCTTTGTCTGTGATATTGCCCGTTACTTACTCTGGAAAAGCAAAGCATCTGAAGAAGTCCGCAGACGTTATGAAGATGCAATGAGTTATCTAAAGGGCGTTTCAAAAGGCACAAATGTTTTACTGGTCAAAAATCCAGCCACTGAAGAAGTTAACCCAGCAGCTAAATCACCAGCCACAATGCCAATAGGCACAACTTACCGTGGCGGTGTCTTTAGTGATGATGTTTTAAACCAGATGCCAAGCATCAAGTGAGTCAACCATGGCAAAGCAGGGTTTTTACTTTCAGGGCGAAGAAAAGATTCGAGACTGGCTGCGAAAAGTTGAATCGAAAGCTGGGGACCATAAAGCGCTTTATGATGAGTTGGGGGATATTCTTCTTGATGGTGTTCATGACCGCTTTAAACGCGGGGTGGCGCCGGATGGTAGACCTTGGCAGAAGTCATGGCGGGCTATTGCCCAGAAAGGCCAAACATTAAGAGATACGGGGCGTTTGCTTAATTCTATACGTACCCGGCTTAACAAAAACGGCGTTTCGATTCTCACTGATGTTCTATATGCAAAGCTGATGCATTACGGCGGAACCATTAGAGCCAAAAGCAAGCCATATCTTACTTTCAAAACCCCAACGGGCGGATGGGTTAAGCGTAAATCAATCTTTGTTCCTGCGCGTCCTATCTTTGGTGTGTCTGAGGATGATGCACAAAACTTGTTGATAGCGATTGAAGAATATTTGGAGGAGCTCTTAAAAGATGCCTGATAACTATTTTGGTTTAGAGACAATTATCAAAGAGCGACTGCAAGGTATTGACTCAATCCAAGCGATTTATACGCCGTTCTCAGTAGATGACATGATGGAATGTACGGCTGTTGCCCCGTCTATTAGCGTCATATACGTGGATGATCGCGTTGGAGATTCAGCAGGTAATGGCTCAGCAAGTGTTGTTTACCAGCAATGGCTTGTTGTGCTTTGTGTCGAGGAGGCGGGATCGCAACTAGAAGATACAACCCTGATCCGTAATGCAGCCAGTCCGATGATCATCGAAATTTTAAAACGTATGCAAGGTTTTAATCCTCAGGTTGGAGGATTCAAACAATTCAAGCGAGCAAATGCGGGTGTGCAACACATGTCCGCAGCGGGCAAATTGTGGTTGCCGTATTTGTTCGAGTGTCAATTAATTAATAGCTTTTGAGGTCCTTATGTCCAAGCTATATGAAGCAGTAAAACCAATCGGGCGATTCGTACCAGGTGATTTTGTTGCAGGTCTATCTGATTCAGAGATTCTGGAACATTTAGGCAAGGGCAACATTAAAGAGCATGTACCTGAGTCAGTCGAAGCACCAAAAAAACTTAATAAAACGGAGGCCAAAGTAGATGGCTAAAGACTATATTTCATTGCAGGGCATGTTTCATTTGGCCCCGATCGTTAATGGTGCTGTTGGTGCACTTCGAGAGCTGGGCAATATGCCAGAATTTGAAGTTGAAATCACAGCCGATGTTCTTGAGCATCAAGAAAGCACCTCGGGCCAACGAACCACCGATTTCACTATGGTTCAAACAACTGGCGTGACTTTCTCGGGAACCATTGAAGAAGCCAATGCTGAGAATATTAAATACATTCTTTCAGGTGAAAACTTTGAAATCCCAACCGAAACAGTTACTGGAAAATCTTTAGGTACGGTCGTAGCTGATCAAATGATTTTACTCGATGCCTATAACTTATCAGATGTAGTAGTTAAAGATTCGACTGTATCACCAGTGACTGTAGATCCGAGCAAATATGTTTTAGATCCTGCGTTCGGAACCATTAAATTTGTTGATGTGGCTGGATTAACAATGCCATTAACAATTGATTATAAGACTGGCGCCGTAACTCAAACCACAATTGCATCAGATTTAGAGCAGGAATATTTGCTTTACTTTGCAGGGGTGAACACGGCGAATGGCAACAAAGTGGCAATGAAACTCTGGAGAACCAAGAAATCACCAGAAGTGACATTTCCATTGATTCATGAAGAACTGGGGCAATACCAGATCCAAGGCCAAGCCCTTTCTGATATTTCCAAAGCCAGCGATTCAAAGCTTGGATTGTATGGGCATTTTGTGAATATCCCAGCATCGCCGTAAAACCCATAACTACAGGCACAAGGGCGCATAAGCGTCTTTTTTTGTGCCTGTGCCTTTCAGGATTATTTCTATGAATGACTTTTTTCTAGCAAACAATGAATCGTTATCACACAGTTTCATTGATCAAAAAATTGAAGTGAAGCAGATCCAAGTAAAAGACTTGGCTCGATTTTCAATTTATGCAGTTAAGATCAAAGATGCTTTGGAAAGTTATTCAATAGAAACAATCAAGCCGTTAATTGAGCCTCATATGCTTAATATCATGGGTTTGATTTCAATAGTGACCACATTAAGCCCGAATGTGTTTATCGAGAATACGGCGCAAACCAAGGCCATCGCTGAGCTTGTTTTAAAGATCATTGAAGTAAATGAAGTATTCTTCAAAAAAGAGAAAAGACAGAATAGGACAAAAAAGGAATCAAAAGAGGTCAGTTGGTTTCACTCATTTACATACCTGGTCAAGAATGGCCATCGTCATGATGACATTATGAACATGTCATATGGTGCATTTATGGAATATTTGAAAGAAGCGCAAGCATTTGAGCTGCAGCAAATTAAGTCTTATGCCATTGCAACACGAGTAGCTAATAATGCTAAACAGCAGGGATGGGATAAATATTTAAAGCAACTTGATGAATAATTATTGAATGACTTAATTTCATCCATTTGCTAAATTATCCCTTTGATTTGGGGAATTCTATGAAAATTATTATATTTATTATGGGGATTATTTGGTCTGGTGTTTGTATGGCAGTAGATTGGATTGAAATTGGTGATTCAAATGAAAAAAAGTATTTTTATGATCTCGACTCAGTAAAAAATACAGGAAAATATAAATTCGAGTTTTGGGAAAAGCATACAAGTAAGAACCTTAATGAAGTAACACGAGTTAGGGTGGATTGTGTCGACGACAGATACACGGTGTTAGATGTTTACATATATCAGGGTGGGAAAGTTATTGATTCTGCAATTAATGAGAGTGCCAGCATAACTCCACCGCCAGGTTCAGTAGGTTCCAGCATTATAGAAAGAGTTTGTGGTTTTGGTTTGTCGAAAGAATTTCAAAGAATGAACCTACCAAACAAAGAAGATTTCAATAATGACATAGATTATCAATTAGCAAAGTTTAATTCATTCGGTTTTCAAGACTATTCACCTAATGAAAGTATGATGGTTGAATATTTTAATTTGATGGAAGAAGTTAAAAATGAAAAACCAATTTATAAAATGTTCATTAAAGTGCTTGATGGCCTTCAGGCAATAAAAATTAAGTATATACATTTAAAGCAATAGTATTTTCTTACTAAACTTTTATAGGGTTTTGGCTTAATATTTTATAAACCTCACAGCTTTTTGTTTTTTGATGACTTCAACTAAGCCATTTGCTAAATTATGCTCATAAATTACAAATGGTTTGAATTATGAAATATTTATTATTAGGGGTTGTTTCTTTATTTCTGTCAGCAAATGCATTTGCTTACGACACAAAGTCCATAAGAACCTCAACAGAAGCGGTTTTCTTGGGTGATACCGAGGAAAGTATGTTATCCAAGCTAGGCAGAGCTAAACCTCGTTATTTCGTTTACAACAACGATGGCTTTGTTTGTGCCGCTACCGAATATAAATATGAGGTAGACATGTCCTTGTACACAGTACTAATTTGTCGTGGCAAGATTTTCAAAATTGATGTGACTAATAAATGAGTATATGAAATGGAATTCTCTAAACAACAACTAATAGGTTTCTTTGGGGCGTTTTTGCTTTTAATAGGAGTTTTTCTTCCTGTAATAAGTGCACCACTAATTGGCACAGTTTCATTGATAAATAATGGGAAGGGTGACGGAATGATTATTTGCGGCCTCGCAATTTTATCATTCATTATTATCGCACTAAAGAGGATAAAGCTTTTATGGCTTTCAGGTGGTATTTCTTTTTTATTACTTAGTTATGACCTTTACACTATTGCGTCTACTATCTCGAAGACCAAAGCTGATGTGAGTGCAAATTTAAAGGGAAATCCTTTTGGGGGCCTTGCAGAGGCGATGATGAATTCAATTCAACTTCAATATGGATGGGTTATTTTATTTATAGGGGCAATCATACTTTTAATTACTCCATTGTTGTTAAACAATGAAAACACTAAAGTAGTAAATCAACAGAATGATACTTTGCCGCCGCCACTTAATAATCAGTCGAATAGCAAGGTTGCAGTAGATCTGTTTGACTATAATGAGAAAGCCAATACAGATCATATTGAAATGAAAACATGCCCATTTTGTCATGAGCAAATACGTGTGACAGCAATAAAATGTAGGCATTGCAATACTATGCTCGAATAGCTCAAGCCAAACGCAAAGCCCGACCAAGTGTCGGGTTTTTTATTGCCTAAATTTTCAGTTTGGCAGTGCAGCTATGTCCATTACCACATGTTTGCATTGCTTTTTTTATTTGGTAATGAGGTAAATTTATGTCTAAGGAATTGGTATTTCAAGTCGTATTAAAGGCCGACAATAAAGATTTTGTTTCAAGCATAAAACAATCTGGTGACGTGACTAAAGCTGTCTTCAATGCGATTAAGCAAGAAGCCGACAAACTCCGCCAAGCCTCTCAAGACACCACAAAAAAATTAGAGGCAATTGTACCCACAAGCTCATTGGAACTAGCGGGCACTTTATCGCAAAAGCTTAAAGATGCAACCAATGCCATAGAAGGGGCAGGTAATAAAGCAGGTGAGGCCGCTAATAACTTTGTTGATTTTGGGAAAAAGTCAGATCAAGCTTTGCGATTAATTAAAAATGATTTAGAAGAATCAAAGTTAAAGTTAGAGGCATTTTCTAAAACTGACGCTACTCCACAGGATATTCTCAGGGCTCAGCAGGAAGTAGATAAACTCGAAAAAGAAGTGCAGCAAGCTGAACTGGCTTTCAATAATTTTTCACAAGCTTCAACCAAAGCGAACAACGAATTAAAAGAAACTGAAACATTAAGTCAGAGAGTCAATGGGGAGATATCAGGACTTAAAACTGGATTTAACGCTGTTACAGGTGCTCTGGCTGCACTTGGAATTGGTGCTACTGCACAAGAAATAGCACAAACAGCGGATGAGTGGTCAAATCTTAATGCACGCATAAAAATCGCTGTGGGGGCTCATGGTGATGTTAAAGCTGCAATGGCGGATGTGATAGACATTGCTCGTACGACTAACTCGAACTTAACAGCTACTGGTGACTTATATGCTCGATTAACCAAAATTGGGCAGGAAATGAAAATCCCGCAAGAGCAGGTTGTTCAGCTTACAAAAACTATTAGCCAGGCTATTCAGGTTAGTGGTGGGAGCGCGTCAAGTGCTGAAGCAGCAATTACACAATTCCAGCAGGCTTTAGCATCTGGTGTATTGCGTGGCGATGAATTTAACTCAATGATGGAGCAATCACCACGCTTAATGCAGGCATTAGCCGATGGCTTAAAAGTCACTACTGGTGAACTTCGGAAATTAGCTGGTGAAGGTAAACTGACAACTGATGTAGTCACCAAGGCAATGCTTAGCCAATCAGCGACAATTCAGAAAGAATTTGAACAGTTTCCCACTACCATTGGCAACAGTATTGAAAACTTAAAAACGTCATGGACTGTTTTTATTGGTGAACTAGATCAGACGCACGGGGTAAGCGCTAAAGTTGCTGAATCATTGAAGTGGGTTGCGGAGAACCTGGATGAAATTTTTACGACATTAACATTAGCAGGACAGGCCTTCATTGCTTATAAGGCTTTAAATATAGCCAGTGTGTTTTATGATAAGGCTGTGGGGGTGCGTGCTGCATCGACCGCTATTACTCTAGAAACAACAGCTGTAGTCGCAAACACTCAAGCACAGTTAGCTAATGCATCAGCTACCAATTCCGTAACAGTTGCTAAGAATGGTTTAACAACAGCCGCTAACAACTCTTCCAAAGCTGTGGCTGCATCTACAGCCGTTACAAACAACTCAATAGGTGCATTAATAAGTCGCTTAGGTGCATTAGGTGTTGCTGTAGCTGCAACTGGGTTAATTGTCACAACTGTACTTAAACCAGCAGGTGAGGCATTAGGGGAAGGTATAGCAAAACAAGTTGAGCAAGTTGATATGGCTTGGCACAACTTAAATACCAATATTGAAAAAGACAAAAGATTTCTAACGGCCTTTGAGCAGTTAGATAATTTATTGCAAAGAGAGGCAGCTTCAGCAAAAGTCTCTGCTGACATGAAAAAGGAGATTGCAGCGGCTGCAGAAAAAGGTGCAGCCAAGACTTATGAGCTAAGCAAGGCATCTCAAGAGCTTGTCACTAAGTTTAATCAACTTGTTAAGGATGGTAAGCCTACCAGTGAAGCGCTGAAAGAAGTTGGCGAGTCAATGAAATTTGACTCTCTAACAGGCATCAATAACGCCGTTTCAGCTTTAAATATGCTGCAACGCAATGGCAAGATCACTGCTCAGGAGCTACGTGCGGAACTTAAAAGTGCATTGGTTAATGAGGATCTGGTTGTATTCCAGACCAATGCCAAAGCAGCCTTTGCAGGTACTGCTCAAGAAGCCAATAAAATGGCACAGGTTACACAAGTTGCCATGGAGCTTGCACTTGAACGTACTGGATTAAGTACTGAGCAATTGCAAGGCAAGTTTTCTAAGGCATTTCAATCTGCAAGCAATGATATTCAGACGGTGATTGGTCACTTGGATGAATATAAGGCTCAAGGAATCGATACAGGCCTTGCTTTATCGGCAAGTCTAAACAGAGCCATTGATACGGCGCAATCCAGAAAAGAACTTGATTACGTTAAAGCGAAACTTGTTGAATACGGTAATCAAGGGAAAATCTCTTCTGAGCAAGTTGCATTAGGACTGACTTTAGTTGAGCAAAAAGCTGGCTCATTATCAAAGGCTTTGGACCCTGTAAATGCTGCATTTGCGGCTATGGGGATTAAAACCAAAAATGAACTTGATGGTGCGGCGACCTCTGCTGAAAAGAACTTTGATGTCATTAAGAAAAGTGGTCAGGCAACCTCTGAGGGACTGAAACAAGCCTATCAAAAAATGGTGGATGAGGTGGTTGCATCTGGTGATGAAGTTCGTATTGCCAGAGTTAAGGCAATTGGTGAATCCAACGGGCTTAACCTTGAAATTGATAAATCAGGAAAGGCAGTTGTAAAAACCACCCAAGAGATTGTCGATGCTTTATATCCAATTGGAGATGCTGCAGAAAATTCTACACGTAGAGCAATTGGTGGATTCCGAGAGCTTGGTCGTGTCGCCCGTGAAGAAGCCAGAAGCACGGCTGATGAGTGGGAAGTAGCAATGAAGAAGGTTGATGCTGAACGTAAAGCCCAGGCAGCTTCCACGGCGAAAGGTATGGGACAGGCCATGGATGATATGAACGCCAAGGCCAAAGACTACGAGCAGCGTTTAATTGCTGCTGGAATGGATTCAGGACAAGCCAAAAGTAAAGCTGATAAGGCACTTCAAGCAATGTTGTTTGCATATCGCCAAGCACTCACTCCAGGTTCTGTAACTGATTTCAGCACACCTCTTTTAAAAGAGATGGAAGACACGCTCAAGTATTGGGAGGGTAAGAAATCTGGTTCGAGTGGTAGTTCTGTTTCGGTTGGCGGCAATGCGCCGATTATTTCTGCACCTAGTATTCCAGCACCAGTCATTGATTCACCTAAGGTGCCAAGTGCAAATGATATTGGCAATCCTAAAACTCAGGTTTATCGCTTTGAGTTTGATGGGAAAGTTGTTGAATTGACTGGAGATCCTTCTCAACAAGATTTGGTTAAAGACTTATTTACCCAGCTTGAGCAAGCCAAGAAGAGAATGTAATGAAATTAAAACGCAATTCAACCAATGAAACCGTTCCAATTGAGAACGGTTTTTTATGGTCTGATGAATTTACTTGGAAGCCAATTGAGCAGAATCAAGAGTTCGCCGTGGACGGCACATTGATTGTGCAAGAGGGGAAAAAGAAATCAGGCCGACCAATCACATTAACGCCACCTGACAACCAAGGATGGATTAAAAGATCCATTTTATCTGTGATTCAAGACTGGTCCGCTTTGCAAGGTGAACAATTCACATTGATCTATGAATACCCCCATGACACTCGGCAGTTCAATGTGATTTTCAACCATCAAGATGGTGCCATTGAAGCAGAGCCAGTTAAGGGTATTCCAACTGTTTCTGAAGGAGACTATTACAAAGTCACCTTAAAATTTTTAGAGGTGCCAAATGCCGGTTGAAACCAATAATCTCGTTTTATATAAGTCTGAGCGCCTGACTGATACACCGGACGGCGGTGGTAAATATTCTGGCCAAGTTGTGGTTGATGGGGAGAGTAATAACCTTTTCCCAGATGTATCCGAACTTGACCGAACCATGGGCCGTGTATCGATGCGGAAAGTCTTTGCAGGGATCAATAACAACGATACTGAATCACTGATGGGTTCAACGGTATTTATCTCGAAGAATCCTGATGATCCGAACGTATCAGCTTTATTGTTCAGCACTGAAAGCCATACCGATGTCAGATCAAGCGCCGCCAATCGGGTTGAAAGCTATCTTGCCAAAGGTGCACAGGCTGTTGGCTCATTACTTGATACGGCGTATTCAGGCATGAAGTCGTTCCAGGTTGCCATGAGCAAGAACGAGTCTGAAAACAACGTGGGTGATACGATTGTTCTTGTTGTAAATGAAGGTCTACCAACTGAAGTGACTCAGTATGTGCGATTGACTGCAGTTTCAACCCGGGCAGCATTCATTCGTGTAAACAATGCTGATGTTGAATATAAAATTGCAACTTATAGCTTTCAGGACCCATTGAGTCGTGATTTCATTGGTGTTTCAGCGCTGCAGTGGTACAACAACACAAAACCAGTGACGACGTTGCGAAATACAGTGGTTGCTGATTCTGGTAAGTACTCGGCAAGTGTCAACCTCAGTGGCGATGTGAGTGTGGGAAGCTTCACAATCGGGGCGAGTTCAATCTTTTCACAGTTGATCCCATCCTCACAAACTGAAACGCCGTTGCTTGACCTGAATGCTGTCAGTGAAAATCCTGCGTTGGTCGCTGGTAATGCTGGAACCATCACTATTCAATACACAACGAACGTGAATACGGCGCAGAGCTTATATATTGGTTCCAGTGTATTGCCTGCAAGTGTTTCATTCACCTTGTTTGGGCAGGCGATTACAGATAACGGTGGTACGCTACGGACTGCGAACGGTACTCAGATTGGTACGATTGATTACCAAACTGGGCATATTGTGTGGACCAACGCCATTGGCACAGGTAATGCCAATATTTCCATTACCTTTACGCCAGCTTCAGCACCGGTTCAACCGTTTGAGTCATATGCACTTGAAGTAACCCAGAATAATCAAGGTACCAACTGGACAGGGGTATTGATCCCAATCCCAGCACCTGGTGCACTTTCAATCTCGTATATGTCACAAGGCAAGTTTTATACCTTACGTGACAATGGCACAGGGAGACTTGTTGGTGGAAGTGAGTCGGTGGGAAGTGGATCGATTAACTATGCCACTGGAACTTGGTTGCTCACCACTGGTGCGCTGCCTGATGTGGGAACGCCAATCCTGTTGCAATGGGGTAGTCCAATTACCACCTTTGCACGAGCAAACTTACCCGTTAAACCTGCTGCAATCGAATTTAATCTTGCGCCTGGTGTGAATTCTGGGGTGACGGTGACATGGTTGCTTGAAGGTGTTACCAAGACAGCCACCAGTAATCCGCAAGGCCAGTTTGTCGGTGATGCCATTGGGACCATCAACTATGCAACCGGTGAAGGTAAACTGATTCCGAACAAGTTGCCGCAAAAGGGTACAGCGTTTAATTTCAACTTTGACCATGGTGATCCAAAACAGCAAGTTAAATCAAATGTGGCACCGGATGGTAATCAAAAGTTAGTTTTTACCATTGGTACCGGAGTGGCCATTCAGCCCAATAGTGTCGAATTGGAAATCCCTGTTACTGATGCGCTTTCAAATTCGGGGCAGATTCTGCATTTAACTGACAATCCTATCAATTCAACCACAGGAAATCTGGTTGATAGTTTTGGGGCCGTTCAAGGCACCATCATCTATGCTACTGGTGCAGTTGAAGTGACACCACGGATGGATTCAACGGTTTATCGCCGTGTTTATACATCTGTTATTTATGGAGCTGCTTAATCATGAGTTTCTATTTACCGCAGACAGAAAAAATCGAGTCTCAAAGCAAGATTTTAAAAGCGTTTGGCAATACAACCGTGCAAGTGAAATATCGGGACAATCCAGGTACTGACAATGCAACTTTACAGTGGACAGCAGATACGCTTAGTTTTGATTTAACGGCAGGTTATAACGAGCAGATTCTTTCTGGATCTGTACGTTTTAAAGTGGGTGCAGATACGATCATTGATCGTTCCGGATTGATCTATCGCAATGTTGATAGTGCAACAGGTAGCGGCACCCAGTCTGGCACCATTCAATATGGCACTGGCATTGTTGAGCTCAGCAGCTGGACACCAAACGTTGATAACCAAATCACCATGCAGTCATTAACTACCACGACTGATATGCTACCGATCCATCACGTGAGTTTCCGCACACCAACTATTCCAATCCGACCCGGTTCTTTAACTGTAGTTGTGGCGGCCATGGCTGGCGGACAACTGACATTAACGGCGAATGAAGCGGGTGTGATCGAAACCGCTCAAGCACATGGTTTAATCAACTATGAAACAGGTTTTGTGGATATTTACTTTTACACAAAAACTGAAATCACAGAGGCAAACCGCCCAACCATTGAGGCTGAGGAATGGTATTTGCCAGAGCTTGAGTTCCAAGAAGCAGGTAAAACCTATATCAATGTGCCGTACTGGATTGATGCAACGAGCGTACGCTATAACGCCGTGGCCTATACTTATATCCCACTAGATAGCGATATCCTTGGTCTTTCTGCTACTCGTTTGCCACCAGATGGTCGTGTGCCGATCTTCCGCGTGGGTGATATAGGTGTGATTGCATCATCTAAGAAACAGCAGTTACCAAGCCACGTAGCAGGGCAAACCTATGATCTTGAGGATCAGCGTATCTCATGGTGTGAGCTTGAGGATAGCAACGGCGTTAAAGTTCCTTATGACATGTATGTGGTTGACTATGACTATGGAAAGGTCACTTTGAGTGGTGACTTTGCCCTGAATACTTTGGTCGCACCGATCTTTGCGGCTTATCGTTATCAGGACATTGGCTTGATCAATGATGTGCAAATTAGTGGTCAGGTGACATTTACTAAACCAGTCACGCACAACTACAGCAAAGACAATTCAATTGTTGGATCAGTTGTCGTGATTGGGGACATGTTCAGCCGTTACACCAATAAGTTTGTGCAAGGTTCATGGAATAGTGTTTGGGCAGATGAGCCTGTGGGACAGCCGATTTCGGCAAACTACAATGACGCACTCTATCCATTTGTGGTTACGAACAAGGGCTCGATTCAGGAGCGCTGGGCAGTTGTCTTTACAGATATTTCTTCTTTTAGAATCATTGGTGAGGTGTCGGGGCAAATTGGCACAGGTACTACCACAATGGATTGCTCGCCTAATAATCCTATTACCAATGAGCCATATTTTGTGATCAAGAAGGAAGGCTGGGGAACGGGTTGGGCAAATGGCAACGTTCTTCGATTCAATACCATTGCTGCTATGCAGCCGATCTGGTGTATCAGAACAGTGAAGCAGTCAGAACCAACTGTGCTCAGCGATAACTTCCAAATCATGTTCCGTGGCGATATTGATCGAGATATCTAGACCATTCTTTTAACCCTATAGGGCTGCATCTGCAGCCCTTTTTATTGAGTAAATTAACCATGGCGACAGATTTAAAAGTGCAATTTTTTAGCCATCTAAATGGCATTAATCTTGGTAATAACTGGGGTGATTTGATTCGCATGCTGGATATATGTCTGGTAAATGGCTTGCCTTTTTCAAGTGTCACGGCGGCCAGCATTGATGCCAATGGTGATATTAATCTGACTTTTTTTGCGGCACATAACGCCGTGTTATTCCAGGTTGTTGAATTGACAGGTTTCTCGCCATCTAACATCAATGGAAAATATCGGATTAAGGGGTTACCAACATCCACACAAATAATTCTAAAGGCAGAATTATCAGGTCAGTCGATTACGGCGAATGGATCAGCGAAATTGGCAGCACTGGGTTATGAAATCATTTTCCGCGACACGAATGATGTTAAGCGTGTTTATCGCGCAAAAAATCCTTCTTCAGCACATCCATTTATTCGTGTTGATGAATCCATCTCAGATGGTACTAATACGTATAACTCTGCTTATGCAAAGTCGGCCATGGTTGGGCTCATTGAAAACATGAGTCACATCGATGACTATGAAGATCCGACAAAACTTCAATTACCTTGTGATCCAACTGACTTAAAGAAAAACTGGAAGATTACAGGAACTGGTACAAGTGTTGTAAGGGGGTGGAGTAAATGGTATTGGGCATGTAATGCTGAGCCATCTAACAATATGTTCGAAACCAGTGCTCCATCAGTAAACAATCGCAGATTTTCATTAGTTGGAGATAACGATTGTTTTTACTTCCTTAGAAATCTTATGAATAACTTTGATTTTGGAAAGTTGCTGGCTGGTTGTGGTCTATTCGCACCAAATTATGAACCGTCTATTGAAAAAAACTGGTTTTTGATGTCTTCATTATCTGCTCAAAGTGCTAGTACCTCCCTGCTTTTATATAACATTGATGGTGGAATTCCTCTTAGTTCACGTACATTGAACACTTCGGGGCTTTTTGTGCCATCTAATACAAATATGGATCATGTACTAACAACACCTATTATCCCAGATCTATTGACGGGGTATTCAAACATTGCCAGCGGTACAAGTATTCCCGCCTTAGAAATCCCGTTATTAACTTCGAGTAAAAATCTTAAAGGTACATTGAAGCATGTTCTTTATTCAGGAAGGAATTTGGGAATTAAACAAACCACACCATATATTGGTGAGAAAAGCATGTATGTCGCGGACTCTCATCATATTTCCACAAGTGGTGGGCAAAATGGGAATTGTTATTTTTATTTAGGGGAACTTGAATGAAACCATGCAGCCGCAGAGTTCTACCGACAAACAATCTGCTACAGGATGTTGGATTTGGTTCTAAAAATACTGTTGCAAGTATCAAAGGGTCAGTTAAAAAACTAAGTATCAGCTATGGAAATGCTTTGGTTGTGCTGTACAACAAATCAAACTTTAATCCAATAGCAATGCGTAGACCTGATTCTAGTGGCGCTTATGAAGTTAATGGGTTAAACAATACTGTTGATTGTTTTATAACGGCTTTTGATTTATCTAAACAATATAACGCCGTGATTCAAGATGGAGTGGTACCAAAATGAGTGTGATTCCTTCTTTAGCAGCTGGCTTGGCTCAACTTCAAGCTTTGGCATCATTTCTGGATACAGGTAGCAATAACGCTACCTTTGTTTTTTATGATGATGCGAAACCATCAAGTGTGAATATTGCTGCAAACCCAAGTGCAAAACTTGTCACTTTGACTTTTCCAAAACCTTGTTTTAAACAGCTCAATGCCGATGGTATCGAATTAAACCAGACGGATGCAGCAATTGTTATCAAAGCGGGTACGGCGGTTTGGGCGCGTATTTATAACGGTAATGGCGATGCTGTGGCTGATTTCGCCGTGGGTACTGAGATTACTCTGGCACAGCCTAATCTCGCGCTTGGAAGCACATTAATGATCAATTCCTTTGTTCTTAAACCAACGACTTAAATTGAGGTGTGCATGTGTCAAATTACATTCCACCAGATGCACATAATGTCAGCTTAAATTTTAAAGATGAGCTTGGATCCGTTGATTCACATCATCTTGTTTTAAATTTTGGCGCTGATGAGCAAATTAATGCTGCTGTAAATGCAGTAATTACCACCGCCTTTATAGCTGAAATCACTGCTACTCAATACACATATAATGCAGTCGACGCAATTGTACAATCAGCATTTGAGGCGGATATTCTTGTCGTTCGTGGTGAATCAGTTCAGGTAAGCACCACTATCACTAATGGTTTTGATGCCTCAATTCATGCAGTTGTTGTGAATCAATCTTGCAGTGTTGAGGCTGTGATTGAGACCAGATTCAATGCTTTCATTAATGCTCGTTTTGATATCAATTCAGCATTTGGGTTAAGTCATTTAAGTGTTTTGGAATATCAAAGGTCATTACCAGCATTAATAGACAGTCAGGTTAGATTTAGTAAACCAGTTTTTAAGGCGCATAACAGCGCCTTTATTTTTGAGCGAGGTTTAACGATATCGAATGCCGTCTTGAATGGCTTTGAAAAGTCAGAAGTACTGCAACGTTCAGTGCGCCTTGTATTTGAAGAGTGCACTCAGCTTGCAAGTGATTACGAGATCGTATGGCAGGAAAACGATAAAAGATTCATTGCTCGGACATTGGTATTTGAAGAATCTGAAAAGTTGCTGATCAACCGCCAGACTGCTTGGGATGAAATGATTAGAAAGCGTAAGAAAATTACGTTTAGTCATGAAGTCGCTGCAGTGTTTGAAAAGCGGTTTGCGTTCTTGCACGACAAAGGCTTGGAACTGGTCACAGCAGATTCAATCCCGTGGGAAGTAGCAAGGGCAGTCTATTACCGTAAATCAAATGTAGATCCAATCGAGCCGCAGCCCAAGCCCGAATATGTTGGATCGCCTGATCTTAATTTTATCTGTTTATGTCATGACATTGATTCTCACAATGTCATATTAAATTTTGGTGCTGATGAATGCCTGCCAAACATTGCACCCGTCGACTGGTGGTATATCGTGAATGAAATCAAAGTAACCCGGTTAGACAACGGGCAAGAGATCCAGATTTACAGTGGCGACTACAGCACAGATCGTAGCAGCTGGAGTTGGTCTTATAACTTAACCATTCCGTTTTACGAGAAGGTAAAGATAGAGCCGATCGATGGAAAGCCAGTGATCTTAAAAATTATGATCAATGGCAATGAGCATCGCATGCTGTTAGAGAACATTTCTCGCTCAAGACAGTTCGGTAAAGAAACCTATAAGCTTTCTGGCCGCAGCCCAACGGCGTTGCTTGATGCGCCGTATTCACCTACACGCTCATTCACTCAAGAGAATGAACATTCATCTGTTCAATTGGCGCAAGCTGAGCTGGATCGTGTGAATAGTAATGTTGTATTGAACTGGGAATTAATTGATGCCTTAGGCTGGATCTTATCGCCTGAGAGTCTAAGCTATTCAAACCTTACACCAATCGCTGTGATCAAGATGATTGCTGAGGCAGGCGGTGGCTTTGTCTATAGTGAGCCCGCAAGTAACACCTTGACGATCAAGCCACGTTATAAAAAGACCTGGTGGGATTCAATTGCGATCGATGAATATGATCGGGTAATTCCAGAAAGTATCGTCACAGATCAATCCACAGATTATGAACCTTATCCAGATTACAACGGCGTATTTCTAACAAATGACCGCAACGGTGATACAGGGCAAGTTAAACGTGTTGGTACTGCAGGTGATGTGCTTCAAGAATCGATCAATAGTCCATTGCTTACATCAACTACAGTGATGCATAGCAAAGGCCGTGAAGTGCTGGCAAAAGCAGGGCTTGTTGAAAATCACAGTTTATTGATGCCTGTCACTCAAGAAATCGGCCTGTGTTTACCTGGTGAGTTGGTTGCATTTAACGGCGACTGGTGGGGTATTGTTGATGGTGTGAGTGGTTCATTCACTCATAAGCTTGTGAATCAAACCGTATCAATTGAGAGGGTGAATCGTGAGTAATATCTTTAACCGGTTCTTTGATATGTTGCCAAAAACACCTGAGTTTATTGGGACCATTCAAAGCGCAGATCATCCAAATTACAAGGTGTTGGTGGCGGATGGTACAGGGCTTGTGCTTTGTACCAGTGCCACAGTTTTTAACGTGGGAGCAAAGGTATATATCAGCGGGAATGAAATAAAGAGAAGTGCGCCTGAGGGCGTTGTATATCAAATCGAAGTATAGACTTAATGAAATAAAAACAGCCGCTTAATTGCGGTTTTTCTTTTTTTGGAGAAAGAACGTGTCTGAGCAAGCACAAAACATCATAGAGGCAAGCGCAGCAGTTACATCGGGCGCAGCCAAAACAGCAGTTGGGGGCAGTGGAGCATTATTTGTGGGGAAGGTATTCGGGTTAGATCCAATTACGGCCATTGGTTTATTAATTGGTTTGGGCGGCTTTTTAATCAGTATTTTTAGCTTTCTGGTTGGATGGTGGTACAAGCGGAAAGACGATAAACGTGCTCAAGAAATCCATGAGTTAGAAAAGAAAGCATGGTTGGAGAAGATTAATGCAAAACAAGACTAAGATATCAGTCATTTTATTGGCAGCTTCGGCTGCTTTTTTTTCGGCTGTGAAAATTGATGAAGGTTACACGGCGAAACCAGTTATTCCCGTTCCTGGTGATCGGCCGACTCAAGGGCATGGTTCAACGATCAAACCTGATGGTACCGCCGTCAAAATGTCAGATCCACCAATCACCCGCGAGACGGCAGATAAGTGGTTGCGTCACGATGTGGCCAAGCGTGAAGTGCCATTTAAGAATAGCTTGAAGGGCGTAAAGTTATCACAAACTGAATATGACGTTTATCTGGACTTCTCATATCAGTACGGCACCACAGCATTTGCCAACTCATCAATGCTGCGGAACTTGAAAGCAGGCAACTACAAATCGGCATGTGATTCGCTACTGAAATATAAATATGTGGCTAAGCGTGATTGTTCAATTCGTTCAAATCGTTGCTATGGTGTTTGGACACGGCAATTAGAGCGACATAAGAAATGTATGGAGGCTCAGTGATGGGATTGATTGAGGCTAAATTCTGGCGAGAGATCATTATTGGGTTTCTCGCCATTTTTTTATTAATTGCTTTGGCTGTTTTGAATTATAGAACAGGCCAACTCAAAGTAGCTGATCAAAAGTGTTTTGAGCAGATCCAGAAAATTGAACGTGCACAGGTTTTGGCTTTGGCCAAACAGCAAGACAAAGTAAATAAAGTGAGCGCTGATTATGAAAAACTCAGGTCTGAACAAAGAACAAAAGTCGAAACGGTTACACGTACAGTGCAAAAGATCGTTGAGCGCCCTATTTATCTCAATCGCTGTATTGATGATGATGGGTTGCAGCAAATCAACAGCCTTATACAAGCCCGTGATTCCAGCTAACTTAATGCAGCCTTGCGATAAGTTAAATACGCTTGATGATAGTACTGGTAAGGTTATTATGCTTTGGGCTGTTGATACCGTGGCCAAAGATAATGAATGTGCGGCGAAAGTGGATGCATGGATAGAAATTGGAAAAGCCCTCAATTGAGGGCTGCATAAATAATGATAACCCTAACTCAATCGAATAGGGTGCCATTTATTTTTGTCCATCTTCCGTATAACTTTGGCTTTATACTTTTCAACTGACAATGCATTTTTTGCTTTATGCCTTGTTCTATTGCAATGAAGACAGGCTGCAACAATGTTGTTGCGGTGATTCGATCCTCCATCCTGTCGCGCTATTACATGCTCCGCAGTACACTTTAAAAGTTGTGCGGATTTAAGCGAAATTCTGTATTGATTGCAGAAACTTTCAGGGTGGTTGGTCCACATTGGTTGATTGCAGTAAAAACATCGACCTGCTTGAATATTGAAAGCATACGACCTGTTTTTTACAAGAATATTTTGAGATTTTTTAGACATTGCAGTACCTACATTATGAATATGCATTAACAAAAAGTTAGTGACATATCCATTCCAGTATCTGCAAAGCGAGGAATGAATAAGCTATGCCTTAGGCATAACTCAAAAATAAATAAATTTTACAGGTTGGTCAATAGCTATTCAAAAATATTATTCATGTAGGAATATGTGTAAAAGCCCTCTAAGGAGGGCTTTGGATGTTACTCAATCGATAAGTTTGTCTTTAATGCAGAGATTACATAACTTATTAGATAAACTTAAGTAGATTTAAACATGATTAATCTAATTGAATGTGCTAAATTACTAATTCCATTTTTGTATTGTTGGTTATGAATATGCATATTCGTATTGGTAACTTCAACATCATAACAATTATTAATAACAATACCTTTTTTAGAATTATTAACTTTAACATTGTTAATATTAATTAATTTAGAATTTCTAATTTCAATTCCAGTGCCCCCACCATTAATTGTTACATTAGTAATAGAACTCTGTATGCAATACTCTAGAAAAAGGCTCATTTTACAAACCTACATGTTTAAGTAGTACATCTAGGTAGGGAGTTATAGTAGGAGCTAAAGCTACATGTATTGTGATCCAATTACTCAAAATTGTAGTTAGTGTACTGATTTTAGTTAAAGCTTCTTCTTTATTTTTTTGCAAATCAATACTATTTATTAATTCTAATGAGTCACTTTTAAAACTTTTGTTTGTAACTGGATTTTTTGTATTATCGTTAAGTTTTTCTAAAATAAATTTTAGATCATTTAAGCAATTTGTAGTATTAATATTAATTTCAACATCTTCAAAGATATTGTTTTTAGAGTTGTTTGAGACAATACCTTTCCCATTACCCTGTATATTAATTTTACTTTGAGAAACTTTTATATTTTCCCCGCCATTAATTTCAATACCAATACTATTGTTACTCATTCGTTAAACATCCTTTATAGTTTATCTTCAAAGATAAAGATTATTTTTCAATAGTCAACAACTCATCCCAACGAAATGGATTTCTAGTCAATTTATCCCTAGACATTGACCAATTTCGAGCGGGTATATAACAAGTTCCTACACCTAGCTTTTTTTTTCCAAATTTGGTGTGGACGTTTTCCATAGCTTTCATTAATTGTTCTTTTTTGTCTATTTCATCAAAGTCAGTGAGAAGGTCATATGTATGACCACTCTTTGGCTCTAAGCATGTCAGCAGCACTCCGCACTTCTTATATTTAATCCCTGCTTTGTAAATATGATTCAGCATCAATGTAGCTGCTTTCGCTAAATCTGGCGCAAAGTCAGTAGGTTCTGGAAACGTATAGCTGACTGACTTGCTATAGTAGGGCACAGTTGGATCGAAAGGGCTTGATTGAACAAACGCAATAATACATCCAACTAATAATTCTTGTTCTCGTAATCTGATACATGCTTCTTGTGCATGCATTCCAATAGCTTCTTTAAGATCATTTAGTTCAGTAACACGTGCCCCAAATGAACAAGATTTTATGATCTGCTTTTTACTTGGTGGTGTATGTTCTACCTCAATGCATGAGATTCCCTGTAGTTCAGCTACTGTGCGGGCCATGACAATAGAGAAGCGCTTTTGCATCTCTCGCGGATTTGAGCTTGCTAAATCAAGTACAGTGTTAACTCCCATCAACTGTAATTTCTTGGATATTTTACGTCCGACACCCCAAACTTCTGAAACATCGATGTTTGCCAGATAATCTTCTTTATTGCACAGATCCATATTCACCAGATCGCATACACCATCAAAGCCTAGATTTTTCTTAGCAATATGATTTGCAATTTTTGCTTCAGTCTTTGATCTGCCAATCCCCACGCAGACAGGAAGACCAATCCACTTAAGGATTCTTTGACGCATGTCTTGGCCATATTCATTTAAATCATAATTTTTGTAATAGGCTGATAGGTCTAAAAAACACTCATCAATAGAATAAATCTCTTGTTCTGCTTCAGTGACAAACTGACCAAGTATCTTGTGAAAGCGTCGAGACATCTCAGCGTAAAGAGCGTAATTACTCGAGAGAACTTGGACATTGTGCTTTTGAACAATATCTTTGATCTGAAATAGGGGGACACCCATCTTTATCCCTAATTCTTTTGCTTCATTTGACCGGGCTACTGCGCATCCGTCGTTATTTGAAAGAACGATTACTGGCTTGCCAATGAGACTTGGATTAAACATACGTTCGCAGCTGACATAACAATTGTTGACGTCAACTAAGGCAAATACTTTGTTTTCGTGTTTCATGACTTTCTTGTGTTCTTCAATACAAAAGTCACAACACCCCATATCTCAAGTTGCTGTTCATCATCAAGGTAAATATTGCTATATTCAGGGTTTTCTGCCTTTAACCAAACCTTTCCATCTTCATCAATCATCAAGCGCTTAACAGTAAAATCATTGTCAACTAAAGCCACAACAATATCTCTGTGTTTTGCGTCAAGGCTGCGATCAACTATGAGCTCATCATCGATATCAATACCAGCATTAATCATCGACAGTGAGGCAACTTTAACGATGAATGTCGCGCACTCATTCTGGATCAAGTGCTCATTCATATCTATTTTCTTATCGATATAATCTTGAGCAGGAGAAGGAAATCCAGCCGACACTTTCTCAATAGCAACTGAAATAGACATCTGTGTGGTTGGCTCAAGAAGTGAGATTGACTCAATGTCAGAGAAGTACTCGCGTCTTAAGTGGTTCTTGATTTCGATGATTTGGGAAGACGTGCTCATAGCTACCTCTTGATTTCGTTACATAATCAAGATGATATGCTAGAGCCTGTTTGAAATTCAAATTTAAAAAATTGTGGATAAATAAGGACAAGTCGTAACTTGTCGCTCATTATTGTGCGTTTGGTCGGAATTTCTTCAATTCTGATTTAGGTTGTGCTAGGAATTCATCAGTCGGTATATCAAGGAAAAACTGATCAGCTTCTTCATGGTTACAGTGCAACCAGATATCTCTTAATTTCGGTGGAATAACAATGATAGAGCGCTTCTCATCGGTTGGTGCGTGGAACTGTTTCATGAAAGGATGATGATCAGAGTTGATGGTCAACATACTCATCGATCTAATTCCCTCACCATTCACAACCGCATATTCATAAATCCCCGCAATGGTAAAAGGCATCTCGTCCTTCCTGTAAATTCCCCACCATTCAGGCTTATCATTTATATATTTGGGCTCAAAGATCACATCGGCAGGAATTAAACAAAATTGGTTTTTCTTCCATGCATTTCTAAAGCTTGGCTTTGTAGCCACTGTCTCGGTTCTAGCATTGTATGTATTCCGAACTTTCTTTAAATCTTCCACCCAAGGCGCGACTAATCCGAATCGAGCCAAACGCCATTCAAGCTGATCCTTCTTGGAAAACAAAAGAGGGGCAGAGTAATTTGGATAGATATGAACTTTGTACTCGAAAGTAGGTTCAAGCAATTCGAGTAGATGAATTCTGTGCTTTGAAATAGGTTCATAGTTAGAGCACATACCGAAATCCTGCTAAATCCTTCCAATAACAATAAATCAATTAAGTTTCATCAGAAATGATAAAATTGCGAAGATCAGTAATTTGATGTGTAGATGTTGTTCATAAAATATTCAGTCTACAAAATTATTTAAATTTTTATGATTTTTGATTTGTAGACTCATTTGTAGACTAATGAATTGCAATTAAGAGCAAATTAATGCAACCATGCGCAACCTTAAATGAAATTAACTTATTGAAATTACAAGACAAAGCAACTATATGCAACCATTACCAATCACAAGTAAACTTTCAGGTTTCTACCTGTTTTACTATGCCATCGTTGGTACATTCATGCCTTATTGGAACTTGTATCTGCAAGATCAGGGTTTCAACTATCAAGAGATTGGTATTCTTTCTTCAATTGCTATTATTACCCGTTTTTTTGCGCCACTCATCTGGGGCTGGATCGCCGATAAGTCCGGCAAGCGCATGCTACTAGTGCGCATTGCCACATGGATGGAAGCCTGTATCTGGTTTGCAATATTTGTGATTCCAAACAGCTTTCAATCGGTTGCTTTACTCATGCTGATTTTTAGCTTCTTCCAAAATGCCATTCTGGCTCAATTTGAAGGGGTGACATTATTTTGGCTGGGTGAAAAACGGGCTGAACTGTATGGCAAAGTGCGTAAGTGGGGTTCAGTCGGTTTTATTGTCGGAGTGTTTGTGATTGGCGCATTATTGGAGATTATTCCAATTGCGATGTTGCCAGTTTTACTTTTGGCGATTTCATTTCTCGCTTTTCTATGGTCATTTAGTATTAAAGAGCCTGAGCATGCACCAAACTCACAAAAAAAATTACAACCGATATGGCCTGTTCTGAAAAAACCTACTGTCGCTGCATTCTTTAGTATTGAATTTATTTTATTGTTTTCACTGGCACCATTTTATAGCTTCTATAGTAATTTCCTTAAAGAGATTGGTTTCAGTACCACGCAAATTGGCAGTTTGTGGGCGATGGGTGTTATCGCCGAGATTGTCATGTTTGCGGTCGCGCAAAAAGTATTTTTCACTCGCTTTTCTTGGCGGACACTGGTGGTGATTTGCCTATTGCTGACCAGTCTTCGCTGGTGGCTAGTGGGGATGTTGGAGACAAATTATATCGGACAATTGCTGACCCAATGCTTACATGCATTTAGTTTTGGGTTGTTCCATTTAATTGCCATGAAAGTGATTTTTCAGAATTTCTCTGCAGAGCAACAGGGACGTGGACAGGCGCTGTATAGCACCATGTGGGGCTTAGGCGTTGCTTCTGGAAGTTTATTGGCAGGGCATTACTGGCAGATGTTTTCAGGTATGACCATCTTTTTCTGTGCAAGTGTAGTGGTGTTGCTGGGACTATTACTGGTGTTCTGGCTGCCGAATCACATTGAAACAGCAGCCAAAAGCTAAATTAGAGTTGAATGTTCTGATATTGAGGCATCCACGGTTGCGCCTGTTCGAGCTGGGCTGCCAGTTGAAGTAAGCGATCTTCACGTCCAAACGGCGCGATAAACTGACTGCCAAGCGGCAGGCCTTGTTTACTCCAGTACAGCGGCACCGACATGGCTGGTAAGCCAGTAACATTGGCCAATTGGGTAAAGGGAACCCAGCTCAAGTTATCTTGTACCATTTTTTCGACCAGTTTGCCTTGTGCTAGATAGTGCGCTTTACCAAGTTTTAATAAGCCTTTTAAGATGGGTTTCTGCCACGTTGGCGTGGCAACTTCACCATTCTTGGGTGCAACAGATGCTGTGCTTGGAGTGAGATACAGGTCATATTGTTCAAAGAAGATGTTCATCTGGGTGCTATACACACCCCAATTATCTAGAGTGTGAATATATTCAGTTGCTGTGGTTTTTGCCCCAAAAGCCGCCAATGCAATGGAATCCAGTTCAAAGTCCTGATCGGTTGCCCCATATTGTTGTTTGATTTGTGCCTGCATATAAGAGAACTGGCTAAACCATGTGGTTACGAAGTCTTTTGCCAATGCCAAACCATCAATTTTTGGGTGATCTTCCACCACAATATGACCCAATGATTCCAGCAGTTTTGCAGTGTGTTGCACAGCTTGAATCGCATCTTTAGACACTTTGGTGCCAATCGGGGATTGGGTATTAAACGCGATTCTGAGCTTTTTAGGTACTTGTTGAATAATGTCACTGTATTTTTGTGCTGGCGCTTCAATTCTAAAGAGTGAAGTTTGTTCTGGGCCTTGCTCGGCATCAAGCATGGCTGCACTATCACGCACAGTTTTGCTTAAAACATGCTGCATTGCTGCGCCGTGCATTGCTTCACTAAATTGTGGCCCCCACGGTGTGCGTCCGCGACTAGGCTTTAAGCCAAAGAGACCGCAATAAGAAGCAGGGATACGGATGGAACCGCCGCCATCACCAGCACCGGCGATCGGGACAAGGCCTGCAGCTACCGCAGATGCTGAACCGCCTGAAGAACCACCACTATTATGTTTTAAATTCCACGGATTATGGCATGCACCCCACGCTTCAGGTTCAGTAATACCTTTAATGCCAAACTCTGGTGTGTTGGTACGGCCAAAAGTGACAATACCAGTATTTTCCCAGCGATTGACAATTTCGGCATTAAAATCAGGGATGTAATTGCGATTTTTAAGTGCACGGCTACCATACGAGGTCGGGATGCCTTGGTATTCCTGAAACAGATCCTTTACCAAGAAGGGAACACCTGCAAATGTGCCAGAACGTTGTTGGCTTGCGCGATGTTTTGCTTGTTCATACATGGGAATAATGATCGCATTGAGCTTGGGATTGACCTGTTGAGTGCGTTGTAATGCAATGTCTAGTAATTCAGAAGGATGGATTTGTTTTGTGTTAACTAAGTGAGCTAATCCAAGACCATCGTATTGCACATATTCTGAAAATTTCATGGCTTTTATCCCTAAAGCTAAATTGTTATAAAGTAAAAATAAATCTAAGTTGCGAAATAGAATACCCGAAAAAAATAACAGAACAATCAATTAAATTACGTGCTAAAAATATTGTGTTTATATGGTTATGAATGCGTGTTTTTATCAAAAAATATGCTAATTTAAGCGCATGCACCGTTTTAGATGACGACTTAATTAAATCTATGAAAAATATTTATATTATTGGATTATTATGGGCTTGCTCAACATGGACTATGGCAGAGACGGTCGTAAATAACAAGGCAGCGCCAACGCCTCAGCAAGTGGCTAAAGCGAATGCGATTCGTGTAACAACACGCCCTGAAATTATGGGTTTATGGGGAATGGAAATTCCAAATAATAAAAAATGTGTTGAGTACTATAATTTTCGTGGTTCCAGCGATGTGGTGATTAAAAGCGGACAGGAATGGTCTTACGGTTTATATGATTATCAACCTTCTGAAGATCATAAAGAGCGTTTACCTGCGCTGATCTTACAGATCAAGTATGACAATAATGAAAAAGATTGTTCTGGTCAGGCTCAGGATCAAACAGGCGAGGTTTCTCAGTATTTTGTGAAATGGTCAAACGATCACACCATTGATTTCTGTGCCAGCGAGAAGGGCGATAAATGTTTTGCTACCTTGCGTCGTGTCTTACCTTAATGAATCGGTAGATATAAAAAAAGCCTCTTATTGAAGAGGCTTTTTTATTTAGGCTTTTTCAGCTTGCGGTTCAAGCTGTTTAAGCAAATGCTTTTCTAGGTAATGAATATCCATTGCCTGTTCACAGAAGTTCTTATCTTGCAGGATAAGATCTTTATGCAATGGAATATTGGTTTTAATCCCAGTCAAAATCATTTCATCTAAAGCTTGGCGCATACGAGCTAGAGAGGTTTCACGATCTTTACCATGAGCAATCAATTTTGCAATCATTGAATCATAGTAAGGTGGAATGCTATAACCTTGATAAATATGTGAGTCTAGACGAATACCCGCGCCACCTGGTGCATAGAAGCTTTCAATCTTGCCTGGTGAAGGCAGGAATGTAGTTGGGTCTTCGGCATTGATACGGCATTCAATCGCATGACCTTTGACTTCGATTTGCTCCTGTTCAAGCTCTAAGCCTAAACCAGCCGCAATGCGAAGCTGCTGTTCAATAATGTCGACGCCTGTCACCATCTCAGTCACAGGATGTTCAACCTGAACACGTGTATTCATTTCAATAAAGAAGAATTCACCATCTTCAAATAAGAACTCAAATGTTCCCGCGCCACGATATTGCATCAATTTACATGCATTGACACATGCTTCCAGAATATCAGCGCGCGCTTGTTCTGGTAAGTTTGGTGCAGGTGCTTCTTCTAATACTTTTTGATGGCGACGTTGTAAAGAACAGTCACGATCATATAAGTGAATCGCATGGCCGTTACCATCACCGAGAACCTGAACTTCGACATGGCGAGGTTTCTGTAAGAAACGTTCCATATAGACGGTATCATCACCGAACCACATTTCAGCATCACGCTGTGCAGCTTGAACAGACTCAAGTAGGGTGTCGACACGTTCTACAATACGCATACCACGACCACCACCACCTGCGGCAGCTTTTACGATCAACGGGAAACCAATTTCTTTGGCTTCAGCAAGTGCATTGTGAATCGTAACTGCATGGTCACAACCTGGTACGGTTGGAACACCTGACTTTTTCATGGCAATAATGGCAGAAACCTTATTTCCCATGAGGCGGATATGTTCAGGGCGAGGGCCAATGAAAATGAAACCTGAGCTTTCTACAATTTCAGCAAATTCAGCATTTTCAGACAAGAAGCCATAACCAGGATGGATTGCATCTGCACCTGTAATTTCTGCAGCAGTAATAATCGCAGGAATATTTAAATAGCTTTCACTTGTGGTACCTGGCCCAATACATACAGCTTCATCAACGAAGCGTAAATGCATCAAGTCTTTGTCAGCATCTGAATAGATACCAACTGTTTTAATGCCAAGAGTTTTACAAGCCCGAGTAATTCGTAAAGCGATTTCACCACGGTTTGCAATTAATACTTTTTGCAACATCGGAATCCCCAAACAAATTAAGCACGGTAGCGGAAAAGTGGTTGACCGAATTGGATCACTTCACCATTTTTCACTAAGATTTCTTCAATAACACCGCTCTTTGTTGCTTCGATCGGGTTCATGATTTTCATCGCTTCGATGATACCAAGTGTTTCACCCGCAGAAACTGTTTGACCTACATTTACAAATGGTGCTTCACCCGGGCTTTGTGCTGCATAGAACACACCAACCATTGGAGAAGTTTCAACTGCACCACGTGGTGTTTTAGCTGCTGGAGCCGCTGGAGCAGAAGCTGCTGGCGCTGCCGCAACAGGTGCTGCTGCATAAACAGGAGTAGGACGAGTTAATGAGATGGACTGGTCACCTTCCTTAACTTCAATCGCTTGTAAGTCAGATTCAATCATCAAGTCGATGAGCTTCTTGATTTTACGGATATCCATGAGTGAGCATTCCTAATGTGTTTAAAATTAGTTAGAAGATTGAATTTTTTCGATAGCGTAATCGAGTGCAAAGGAATAACCCTTCGCACCTAAGCCACAAATCACGCCAATGGCCTTATCTGATAAATATGAGTGATGACGAAATGCTTCACGGGCGTGAACATTTGACAAATGAACCTCAATAAATGGAATGGCAACGCCGAGAAGGGCATCGCGTAAAGCAACTGATGTATGAGTCAGGGCAGCAGGGTTGATAATGATAAATTTTACCCCTTCCGCTTGTGCCTGATGAATGCGATCGACAATCGCACCTTCCCAATTGCTTTGAAAAGTATCTAGTGTAAGTGATGCATGTTTAGCCTGAGCGGTGAGTTGCTGGTTAATATCATCTAAAGTGAGATAACCATAAACTTCTGGTTCGCGCTTTCCTAGCAAGTTCAAATTCGGTCCGTGAATCACCAAAATGGTTGAGCTCATTCAGCCTGCTCCAATTCTAAAACTGCAAATATTTTTTGCAAGATGTCTGCAAAGTTTGCTTATTATGGCATAAATTTCTGCAATTTTTTTATAAATTCTTTTAATTGATGAAGAAAGTTGCATACCAAGCATGGTGCATATAATGAAAACTTTGCAAGGAATTGGCAATGTTAAAATATGACAAATTTCAGCGTATTTTCGTTTTTTTATATTTTAAACTGAATTGCCCCAATTCGTTCATGGGATTTGTGTAACTCAGCAGTCAATCTTGCCGAAGCCTGTTTGTTTTTACATGACTTGTCGATCAATGTATCGTGGAAACTAGTGTTTGAAAACCTGAATAATGGAATCTATATTTTTATTGTAAATTATTGATTTTACTTTTATTAATCTTGGTCTTTATTCTCCTTGCAATCGGCTGTGGCGAATGGTTAAGCTTAAATTCTGGTCCCTTTATCTGAGTATTCTCATTTCGTGGGTAGGTACTATATAGAGATGTATTGTGCTGCTTATGGATTGAACACTGTGCTTGTTGTTGCCATTGGCAAAAATGATGAAATCCCTGATTCTGGATGGCAGTTAATGACATAAAAATGTCCGAAAAAGATATGCATGACTTCAATATGATAACAATCACTTAAAGGATTACATCTGATTGGCGTAATCTTTTATGGGTCTTTCAATGCTGTCTTGGTACTTCAAGACAGCTTTTTTTTGTCCAAGATTTAAGTTTCTTTGGCAGCTTGATAAATCGAGCCCAAGATACAGTGCTGTGCTTGCTCAAGATAGATGGTTTTTTCTGACGTCACATCATTCCATTTATACATTTGTTGAAATAGCCATTCAAAATCTTCTGCTTGGGGTTCAGCACTATTTTGTACGAAGTTCCGAATAATCTCCTGAATACTAAAATACTTCTCGACGTGAATCTCTGCTGAACATGGAAATTGAATCACATCAAAGTCCATTAGCATTTGCCATACCTGAGTAAAATCTTGCAATTCTCGTAATTCCTGTTGTGCTTTCAGAATCGCACGGCTCAGTGCAATGAGTGTATTGGGGTGCTGTTTGGCCCAGTCTTGTGTTACGGCAAGCACTTTATCTGCAACATTAGGAATGATCTGTTGGCTGGAGCAGATGATATGGCTCAGGCCCTGAATTTCAGCTTGTGTATTCCACGGTTCGCCTACACAAAACCCATCGATCAGGTGATTGCTGATGGCTTCAACCATATAGGGTGGTGGTAATGTTTTTAACTGAATGGATTGTGCCAATTCAGGACTAGCCAAGGCCAGCCATTCTCTTAAGCAATAATGATGAATTGAATGCTGAAATACATGAGCAAGAGACAAAGGATGGTTATTCTGGATATATTCAAAGACTTTATGGGCAGAGGACTCAGCCGAATCTTGGGAAACAATATTCAGTTGATAGCATAATTTTTGGCTGATGCTAATAAAGGCGCGATTTTCACTCAGCACTAAGGGTGTTTGCAGCGGAATACCAATCTGATCAGCGCCTATAGCCGCAGCGGGAAGCATGGCGGATAAGCAATGGGCAGCATCTAGCAGGCCAAAAGCCAAACGGTCTCGTAAACTTGCCCAAGATGCTTCTTTGACCAGTTGAACATTTAATCCATTTTCGGCAAAAAAACCACGCTGTTTAGCCCAAAGCAGTGCAACACAGTCGAGTAAAGGAATATAGCCCAGTTGTAAGTCAGTTTTTTCTAATACGATAGAATGAACCATTTACTCATCCTTTAATTGATTATTTAACAGTTGTTGAGCATCAAGGAGGCGCCGCGCCATTTCTCCAATGGTCATGCGATGGCTCATGGCATTTTTTCTGAGCAGTTGAAAGGCGGTATCTTCGGTTAGCCCATGTAATTGCATCAGCAACACTTTGGCCTTTTCAATATCTTTACGATCTGCCAGTTTGGTCTTGGCATCTTTGAGATCACCTTCCAGCTTTTTATGTTTCTTATATTGCTCAATGGAAATATCGAGAATGGTATGTAAGCGGCTTGGGTCAATACCATCGACGATATAAGCGGTAATGCCCGCGTCAATGGTTTGTTTAATGGTGTCCTTATCTGCATTTTTGGTAAACAGGACAGTCGGTAGATCAAAGTTGCTGACACAACTTTCGATTACATCACGATGTGGATGATCCATATCCAGCAGAATCACATCTGCTTGGAGGTGTTCGAGTTTAAATAGATTGAAGTGATCCAGCGTAAAACAAGCCACCACATCAAAGTCATGTTCAATCAAGCATGCTTTTAGGTATTCAGCCCGAGCCTGGTCGTCATCAATAAGAGCGATCTTGAGTTTCGGCATAAGTATAAAGGTCAAACGCTAAGTCAAAGCACATCTAAGGTCATGTGCGGTATAGGATAGAGACGATTGTTTTGAAGCAAATTTAATGCCAGTCAATGAGGGGTAAATCTCGAACTGCATTCATGGCCAGATGCTTCATAGAGATTAGTGTACTGCGATTGATAGAAAGAAAAATGAAAAAGATGTGACCAGCCAACACAAAGTAAACATGCGCATTTTTGGTGCGGAAAAAGAGTTTTTTTGAGGCGGTTTCAATGCTGCTGTAAAACAGTTCATTTCTTATTTTTATGAATATAGCAATAAAATAGAATGCATTTTTAGGAGAATGTCTTTAATTATAATTAATATAAAACAATTATTTACCCTGTTTTTGAAGTTGTATTTTAAAAAGTTGGCATAGCAATTGCTAAATATCTCATGAGTCAAAGATGACTTATAAAGTTATAAGACGGCCAACGATGTCCGATCTGATCGATTTGTTTACACAACCTGATGTGTCAACAAAGCAAATTACGTTCAGTATGGGAGATGGCTATGTCTTTAGATTTATCTGCTAAAAAAGCAACTTCAATCAAGTTATTTAACTTTTCTGCACCAGCAATGCGGGCATTCCACATGAGCTGGCTGGCTTTCTTTGTTTGCTTCTTTGCTTGGTTTGCCTGTGCGCCTTTAATGCCGGTGATCGCAGGTGAATTCCATTTAACCAAAGACCAAATCGCAAATATCAATATTGCTGCTGTTGCAATCACCATTGTAGTCCGCCTCATTGTCGGGCCACTGTGTGATAAGTATGGCCCACGTAAAACCTATACCGCTTTGTTACTCATCGGCAGTATTCCTGTATTTGGTGTAGCCGCTGCCAATAGTTACGAATCCTTCCTTTTCTTCCGTTTGCTGATTGGTGCCATCGGTGCCAGCTTCGTGATCACGCAATACCATACCAGCATTATGTTTGCGCCAAATGTGGTGGGAACCGCAAATGCCACTTCAGCGGGTTGGGGTAATGCGGGTGGTGGTGCTACACAAGCTTTGATGCCATTGCTATTGGCTGCATTGGTGATGTTTGGTGTTGAACAGGCGATGGGTTGGAGAATTGCGCTGATCGTTCCAGGTGTGATGATGGTGATCGTCGGTATTCTTTACTGGAAGCTTACCCAAGATTGTCCTCAAGGCGACTTTAAAGCATTGCGCGAGCAAGGTGTTGTGGTTGGAAGTGACAAAAAAGGTGGTGTTGCAATCTTGATGCACGCAGCACGCAACTATCGTGTCTGGATTTTGTTTGCCTCTTATGCCGCGTGTTTCGGTATCGAAATTTTCATGCACAACATCATTGCGATGTATTACGTCGAGCACTTCAATTTTGGATTAAAAGAAGCAGGTCTAGCTGCGGGAATCTTTGGTTTATTGGCTCTATTTGCTCGTGCCTTAGGTGGACTGGTTTCAGATAAAGTCGCACTGAAAAAAGGACTGGATGGTCGTACCAAAGTGCTGTTTATCCTGATCTTGGGTGAAGGCTTATTCCTGATGCTGTTTTCACAAATGAATAGCGTTGCACTTGCCATGTTGAGTATGACGGTATTTGCACTATTTACCCATATGGCTTGTGGTGCAACTTACGCCTTAGTTCCATTCATTGATCGTGATGCTTTAGGCGGTGTGGCAGGCATTATTGGAGCAGGCGGCAATGTGGGTGCAGTTGCAGCGGGCTTCCTATTAAAAGGTATGGTTGATATTCAAACCTGTTTAATGGTTTTAGGTGGCCTAGTCGTCTTTGCAGCAGGTTCAGTCATGTTGATCCGCTTCTCAGTCGAACATAAAGAAAAAGAACAACGTCTGTTTGAACAGGCCGTTTTAGAACGTGGCTCAGAACAAAGCAGCATAGCTTAATCATTCGTCAGATTTTAGGAGAAACACAATGAAATTAGTGATGATTGGTCACGGTATGGTGGGACATAAATTCATCGAAGCCATCTTGGAGAAAGCGGATGATGAATTAGAAATTACCATTCTTGCGGAAGAACCTCGTATTGCTTATGACCGCGTACATTTGACTGAATATTTCTCTGGTAAAACAGCAAAAGACTTATCACTGGCTCGTTTTGACTTTGCCGACGCGCATGGGATTGACCTCCGATTAAACACCAAAGCGGTTGAGATCAATTCTGCCGAGCAAACGGTGACCACCAATTTGGGTGATGTGATTCATTATGACAAATTGGTATTAGCAACAGGTTCTTATGCCTTTGTTCCTCCGATCTCAGGCAATGACCGTGAAAACTGTTTTGTCTATCGTACCATCGAAGACTTGGATGCGATTCGTGCAGCAAGTCTGAATGCGAAGACAGGTGTGGTGATTGGTGGCGGTTTATTGGGTTTGGAAGCTGCTAAAGCACTACGTGATTTAAATCTGGAAACGCATGTGGTGGAATTTGCACCACGTTTGATGGCGGTACAGATCGATGATCTTGGCGGTAAAGTTCTACGCCGTAAAATTGAAAATCTTGGCGTTAAAGTTCACACCCAAAAAGCCACGCAATGTATTGAAGCGGGTGAAAGTGCCACACATGCCATGAAGTTTGCAGATGGCAGTGTGCTTGAGACCGATATCATTTTATTCTCGGCAGGGATTCGCCCGCGTGATGAATTAGCGCGTGTCAGCGGCTTAGCATTGGGTGAGCGTGGCGGGATTAAAATCAATGATTATTGCCAAACCTCAGATGACAATATTTATGCGATTGGTGAATGTGCACTGTGGGATAACAAAATCTATGGCTTAGTTGCACCGGGCTATGACATGGCACGAATCGCTGCAAAACATATCTTAGCCGAAGATACGCATTGTTTCGCAGGTGCAGATATGAGCACCAAATTGAAATTGATGGGTGTTGATGTGGCATCCGTCGGCGACGCACATGGAATGACGCCAAACTCACTCAGCTATTTCTATGCCGATGAAGATAGCTTGGTCTATAAAAAGATCGTGGTCGATGCAGATAAAACCAAGTTGCTCGGTGCAGTCTTGGTCGGTGATGCCAAAGAATACAATGATCTGCTACAAATGATGCTGAATGGGCTGGCACTACCAGAAACGCCTGAAAGTTTGATCATGCCTGGCTTTGCGGATTCAGGTGCGAAAGCAGGTGGTAGTGGTGTTGATTTATTACCCGATAGTGCAACCATTTGTTCATGTAACAACGTCTCTAAAGCCGATATTTGCCAAGCGATTTGTGATGGCTCAACCTCTTTGGGTGCGTTGAAAAAATGTACCAAAGCGGCGACGGCCTGTGGTGGTTGTGCGCCGTTAGTGACTCAAGTATTGAAATCTGAGTTACAGCGTCAAGGGGTAACGGTCAATAACCATGTTTGTGAGCACTTCCCATACTCACGCCAAGAGATTTATCACTTGGTTCGTGTCAATGAAATCAAGACTTTTGATGATTTGATTCAGCAACATGGTCATGGTCTAGGCTGTGATATTTGTAAGCCAATGGCGGCCAATATTTTGGCATCGTGCTGGAATGATTTTGTACTTGAGCCAAGCCATGCGGGTCTACAAGACAGTAACGACTACTACTTGGGTAATATTCAAAAAGATGGTTCTTACTCGGTAGTTCCGCGTATGGCAGGCGGTGAAGTTACGCCAGATGGTTTAATCGCTGTCGGTCAAATTGCCAAGAAATATAACCTGTATACCAAAATCACAGGTGGACAACGGGTCGACTTATTTGGTGCGCAAATCCATCAACTCCCGTTTATTTGGGAAGAGCTCAACGCAGCAGGTTTTGAATCAGGTCATGCTTACGGTAAATCATTACGTACCGTGAAATCATGTGTCGGTAGTACGTGGTGCCGTTATGGCGTCGATGATTCTGTGGGCTTGGCGATTGAACTTGAGAATCGTTATAAAGGCTTACGTTCACCGCATAAACTGAAAATGGCGGTGTCAGGTTGTACCCGTGAATGTGCAGAGGCACAAGGTAAAGATGTTGGGGTAATTGCAACTGAGAAAGGTTGGAACCTGTATGTCTGTGGGAATGGCGGCATGAAACCACGTCATGCAGAATTATTGGCTTCTGACCTTAATACTGAAACCTTGATCCGTTATATCGACCGTTTCTTTATGTTCTATATCCAAACAGCAGATCGTTTACAACGCACCAGTGTATGGCGTGACAATATGGAAGGTGGTTTGGATTATCTTAAATCGGTCATTGTCGATGATTCCTTAGGACTTGCCGAAGAACTTGAAAGCCGTATGAGCCATGTGATTGGCACTTACCAAGATGAATGGCGTACCGCGGTTGAAGATCCTGAAATCCGTAAACGCTTCCAAACCTATATCAACGCTAGTGCAGAAGAGCAAGCTGATCCACATATTCAATTTACTCAAGTGCGTGATCAGATTCGCCCATTAAATGACGCTGAACGTTCAGTCGATCGTATCCCAATGGTTGAAGCATAAGGAGAATTCAAATGACCAGTTTAAAGAACATGAATATGCTGCCAGAAAATCAATGGGTTGAGGTATGTGCTTTGGATGACATCACACCAAATACAGGTGTCGGCGCATTGATTGAAGGTCAATCAGTGGCACTGTTTCGTGTTGGGCATGAAAAACGCATTTATGCGTTAAGCAATAAGGATCCGTTCAGCCAAGCCAACGTGATGTGCCGTGGCATTATTGGCGATTTACAAGGTGAACGTGTCATTGCATCGCCGATTTATAAGCAACATTTCAGTTTAGCGACCGGTCGTTGTCTGGAAGATAAAGACCAAAAGTTATTGGTTTTTCCAACCAAAATTGAAAATGGTCGTGTTTGGGTCGGTTCTGTTCCGCAAAAAACCTATATTACCAATAATGGCGCGGCTCAAGAAAAGCTGAAACTGGTGCTGATTGGCAATGGACTGGCGGGGATGCGTTGCTTAGAGGATTTACTGGACATGGCACCAGATCGCTATGAGGTGACGGTGATTGGTGAAGAACCTTGGGGCAATTACAACCGTATTATGCTGTCACCAGTGCTTTCAGGTGAAAAAACCATTGATGACATCATGCTGCATCCACATGCATGGTATCGCGATAAAGGGATTCAATTCATTGCTGATGATCCTGCTGTAAAAATTGATCGTACTCGCAAGATTGTACATACAGAGAAAGGCGAAAGCGTTGATTATGATCGTTTGATCATTGCAACAGGTTCATCGCCGTTTATTCCACCTGTGCAAGGTGTGGATTTAAAAGGCGTGATCAGCTTCCGTGATATTTATGATGTCAACACCATGATCAAATATTGCGAAACCAAGAAAAATGCCGTGGTGATTGGTGGTGGTTTGCTGGGTCTGGAAGCGGCATATGGACTGAAACAACGTGGTATGAATGTGACGGTTCTGCACCTGATGGATCGAATTATGGAACGTCAGTTAGATGGTCGTGCCAGCCGTATGTTGCGCCATAGTATTGAGCAAAAGGGTATCAATATCATTACCGAGGCCAATACCGAAGCATTGATTGGTGAAGAGGGTCATGTCAGTCAAGTCCGCCTTAAAGATGGAACTGTGTTAGATGCAGATTTAGTCATTTTTGCGGTTGGGATCCGTCCAAATATTGCTTTGGCGCAAAGTGCAGGACTACGTTGTAACCGAGGCATTTTGGTGAATGACACCATGCAAACCTTTGATCCAAGTATCTATGCTGTGGGCGAATGCATCGAGCATCGTAATCAAACTTTTGGTCTGGTTGAACCACTCTGGGGACAAGCCTTTATTTGTGCAACGCATTTGGCTGAACATGGCAGCTTAACCTTTAAATCACCAACCGTACCAACACAGTTAAAAGTCAGTGGTGTCGACGTATTCTCTGCTGGGCGAATTGATTTAGAAAATAGCGAGCCGAAGGAAGATTATGAAGACATCATCCTTAATGATGATAAGCGTCAAATTTATAAACGTATCATTATTCAGAAAGACAAAGTGATTGGTGCGGTTCTGTTTGGTGATACGGAAGATGGCATGTGGTATGCCGAATTGATTGCTGATCAAACACCTGTTTCTACTTTTAGAAACAAGCTGTTATTTGGTAAGGATTTTGCAATGAAAAAGGCAGGGTGATATTTCTAAGAGATTAAATTCCTCAGTAAGTAATTTGATACTCGGAAAGGTCATCTGCAACCTGCATGGTTTTTGTAAGAAATGTTTCTGCGATGAAGCTAAATAGGTGAAAGAAGAGAACAGGTTTTGCAGATGACAATGGTTTTGCCTACTTTTCCCGAAAGAAAAGTAGGTCGAGCCGAAGGCTTAGCCTGAAAATAAGATGAAAACTCGGTAAGACTCCCGAGAGTATGCATCTTTAAAAAGATTAACTAGGTAAAAGGGGCAGTCATGAACAGTATTCAAAATTTAGAACACAGTCGCTCCGATCAAGCAGAAACAATCATAACAAAAACAACATGCCCCTATTGTGGCGTGGGCTGTGGTGTGGATGTCAGTGTCCAACATAAGACGCATGGCACGACGGTGCAAGTCGCTGGTGATATGAATCATCCTTCAAACTTTGGTCGGCTTTGCATTAAAGGCAGCAATCTTGCAGATACGTTGGGCTTGGAAACCCGTGTCTTACATCCGATGTTTGGCCGTAAAAACCATCGTCACGTCACCACATGGGATCAAGCGATTGAGAAAATTGCAGACCAGTTTCAAGCGTGTATAGATCAATATGGAGCTGACAGCGTTGCATTTTATGTCTCAGGTCAGTTGCTGACAGAAGATTATTATGTGGTGAATAAGTTTGTAAAAGGCTATTTGGGCACAGCCAATATTGATACCAATTCACGCTTATGTATGTCATCTGCGGTTGCAGCGCATAAACGTGCTTTTGGTGAAGATATTGTTCCAGCCAGTTATGAAGATTTTGAACATACTGACATGGTGGTTTTAGTCGGCTCCAATACAGCCTGGTGTCATCCTGTTCTGTATCAACGCATCATGCAGGCCAAAAGCAAGAATCCAGATTTATTTGTAGTGGTGGTTGATCCTCGTTTTACCAGTACCTGTGAGCAAGCGGATTTACATTTGCCAATCTTACCTGGTCAGGATGTGGCTTTATTTAACGGCTTGTTTCAGTATTTATATCACAATGATTGTACCGATCATCATTTTGTAGAGACCCATACCGAAGGTTTAGCGGCACTTTTAGCAGCAAGTGAAAGTGAGCAAGATTTTAATGCTTTAGTCAAACGGACAGGGATTTCCGCAGAAAAATTACAACTGTTTTTTGATAAATTTGCCAAGACGGAGAAAGTGATTACGCTATTTTCAATGGGCGTTAATCAATCCTCTCAAGGGGTGAACAAAGCCAATAGCATTATCAACTGTCATTTACTGACTGGGAAAATTGGCAAATTAGGTGCAGCGCCATTTTCTATGACGGGTCAACCCAATGCCATGGGCGGTCGTGAGGTGGGCGGACTCGCCAATATGTTGGCTGCGCATCTGGATTTGGACAATCCTTCACATCAAAAATTGGTACAAGATTTCTGGAACAGTCCTGTGATTGCCAAGCAAGCAGGCTTAAAAGCAGTTGATTTATTCCAAGCCGTGGAAAGTGGCAAAATCAAAGCGATCTGGATTATGGCAACGAATCCTGTGGTGAGCTTACCCGATGCAGATCAAGTCAAACGTGCCTTGGAAAAATGTGAGTTTGTGGTGGTCTCTGATATTTGTGCAGATACCGATACCACGGCTTATGCCGATGTATTGTTACCTGCGCTGGGTTGGGGTGAAAAAGATGGCACAGTCACTAACTCTGAACGTCGTATCTCACGTCAACGTGCATTTTTAACGCCGCCAAAACAAGCCAAAGCCGATTGGTGGGCGGTTGCACAGGTTGCGAAAAAACTGGGATTTAACGGTTTTGATTTTAATCATGCCTGTGACATTTTTAATGAACATGCAGCTTTATCGGCTTATCAAAATGCCAGTGTTGGCCAACGCGATCAAGTTGAAAATTTTCGTTATTTCAATTTAAAGGGCCTCATGAATTTAAGTCTGGATGAATATGATCATCTACGCCCAATCCAATGGCCTGTATGGAAGAAAGGTCAAAGTGTTGCGGTGGAGCAGCTATTTGATCGAGGTCGTTTTAGTCATAAAAACCAAAAAGCCAAATTGATTCCAACCGTTGCCATAGATCCGGTGCATGCGGTCTCTGAAGATTATCCTTTGGTGTTGAATACGGGGCGTATTCGTGATCAGTGGCATACCATGACTCGCACGGGTTTATCGGCAAATCTCACCACACATTGCGCTGAACCATTTTGTGAGATTCACCCGAATGATGCGTTAAAATTTGGTATTCGTGATAAAGCTTTGGTCGAAGTTCGCTCGGAATGGGGCCGTTGTGTGCTGCGTGTGACCTTGGCACAAGGGGTTCGCCGTGGCCAAATCTTTGCACCGATTCACTGGACTGAGCAAGTCGCTTCTGATGCGCGGATTGGTAAAGTGGTCAATCCTGTGGTGGATGCTATTTCAGGTGAACCTGAATTTAAACATACCCCTGTTGCAATTCAGCCGTTTCATACCACTTGGCAAGGCGTGCTCTATGTACGTGAAGGTTTTGAACATCATATCAAAGCTTCATTGCAAAATTGTGCATGGTGGACCAAGATCAAAACTGCAAAAGCGATTCGTTATGAAATTGCTGATCGTCAGAGTTTTGATCAAACCCAAAAGAATTTAAAAAGCTTCCTGCCTTTTGTCGATGAAACTTATGAATGGTTAAGCCTTGAAGATATTTCATCGCAACTCAGTCATAGTGTGATTTTAAAAGAAGGTGTTCTGGTTGCCAGTTTATATATCGCTCCTGCTGATTTATTACCTGATCGGGATTGGGTGGCAAGCTTATTCAAACGTGAACGATTAAGTGCTTTGCATCGTAAGGCACTGCTGGCGGGTATGCCAATGTCCGCTGCAAATAATGATGGACCATTGGTCTGTAGTTGCTTTAAAGTGGGTAAAAATAAGATTATTGAAGCCATTAAAACGCAAAATATCACGCATGAAAAACAAGTCACGGCATGTTTAAAAGCAGGCGGAAATTGTGGTTCCTGCTTACCTGAAATTCGTGGCTTGATCAAAACCTGTCAACTGGAGGCAGAAGCATGAATACAGAATATCCCGTTACAGATCTGGTGATCTTGGCGGGAGGGCAAGCGCGTCGTATGAATGGCGTGAACAAGCTACTGCAACAGTTCGATGATCAGATTCAACTGTTAAAAATTTGTGAGCATTTTAAGACCCAAGTACAACAGATCTGGGTGAATAGCCATCGTGATCGTTCGATTTACCAACAGATTGAACCAGATATTCAATGCTATGCCGATGATCAGCAGGGTTTTTTAGGCCCATTAATGGGTATGAAAAGCGCATGGTCGCATGTTAATGCTGGCTATGTTTTATTTATTCCCTGTGATGTGACTTATATTCCCAATCAGGTTTTAGTCAAACTGCATCGAGCTTTACACAAGACGCCTCAAGCACAAGTAGCCTATGTCACAATCAATGGAGATGCGTTATATCCATTTTGTTTGCTAAAGCGAGAAAGTTTGTCGGTGCTGGAACAAGCAATCGCTGAGAACAAACTCAGCTTGCGAGATTGTTTTAAAGAATTGAATCCACAGACAGTCACATTTCAAAAACAAAGCCTGTTTTGTCATAGCATTAACTCCTTAGATGAGCTGCAACAATACAAGCAGATGAAGGTTTTTTAAGCCATCTATTTCAGCTTAATGAATCGCCTCAGTTGATATTAGACTCATCATTGTGGCAATCAATAATGCTCCTGCGGCGGTTATTAATGAGCTATTGAGGGTGTGATAGATTGAAAATAGGGTATTTGCTGTAATTGGTCCGATGATCTGACCGAGGCCATAGACGACGGTCATGATAGCAATTAAATTACTTTTGCTTTGATGAGCAATTCGCTGCGCCACAGGCATAGCAATGGTCACAGTTCCCATAAAGGTTCCACCCACCAGTAATGCGCTCAACAGATAACCTAAAGTGGTTGGCAGCATGATAGGTAATACAACACCAACAGCCTGCACTCCCAGATTAGAAGATAGTGCGATTCGTGTCCCAAATTTGTCATGGAGATAATGCCAAAAAAAACAGGAAGGAATCGCACCCAAACCAAAGATCGCCCAGATATGTGCCGCATCGATATTCGGTAGGGCCTGTTTGACTAGTAGGGGTAAATAGGTTGCCGTGATAATGTAGCCAAAACCTGCCAAGGCATAAATCAGAATCATGGTGATGGCTTTGGGTACTTTAGCATTGCCATGAGAGAGATGCGACTCTAACACCTGTTTGGGTTGAGCTCGAGATAAACCCACAATAGCAGCGAAGCCAAGGACAAAACTGGATAGCCCAAGCAATAACCATAAGCTTTTACTCTGCCACCCAAATTGTGAGCCGAAGGTCAAAAGTTCAGCGGACAAGGCAATCCCAAGACCAACGCCTGCATATAAAATTGGGGCTTGATGCACTTGTTTCTGTTGTTCTAACAGCCATAACGAGGCTGAAATCATAGCGAAAGCACTCAATACACCAGCAAGACCACGAATAAAAACAATGACCGAAGCTGAATCTAGATAAGCAAGAAGGGTGAGACAAAGTGCTGTACCTACCGTTGAGAATACACAGGTGAAATAGCTGTGCTGCGACTGGATTTTAATTGCAAATAAAGCCCCAAACAAATAGCCTGCATAGTTAGCGGATGCTGCGACACTGGCACTATGCAAATTTAAAATGCCTTCCTCAATCATATGTGGATAGACCGCCGTGAATGCAAAGCGGCCAAATCCCATCCCAATCGCCATAATCAGCGCTGCACAGAATGCGGATTGCAGTGTTTGCTGCTTATGAGCGTTTATTCCTTTAGTCTTGATCATGTTCAGCACCAAAATTTAATCGCTATAGTTGATCTGATCTAAAGGTCGTGCTTTGCCAAAGATTTTGCTATCGACTAAAAAAAGCCCATAGCTAAAACAACTTAGAATACAGATGAGAAATATAAGTTTAGACATGTTCATTTTGAATCAGCATGACATCTGGAGAAATTTAATAAAATTTAAACAAGAGTCACTAATCATGTAAAATGATTTGAATTGATACCAACTATCTTTAATAGTGATAGCGATGCAGATTAAGTCTTTAGAAATGTTCATGGCAGTGGTGAAGTTAGGCAGTTTTTCCGAAGCCGCAAAGCGATTGCATACGGTACAGTCCAATGTCACCAGTCATATTAAAAAACTAGAAACGGAACTTAAAGTTGAACTGTTGCATCGGCAGAATCCAATTCAGCCGACTCGGGCAGGTATACAGTTATATGGTTATGCAGAAAAAATGCTCGATCTACAACAAGAGCTGCTGGATAGCTTCTGTAATACACAAATGGCAGCCCGTTGTCCTTTAGAAATTGGCAGTATGGAAACAACAGCGGCGGTGAGGCTTCCAGCCTTATTTCGGGATTTACAAGAATCTGCGCCCGATTTTCCTTTTGCCTTATCAACTGCTCCGAGTCGAGAGCTGATCGATTCGGTAAAAACTTCCAAGCTGGATTGTGCATTTGTTGCCAATCATGCCCCGATCGAAGGCATGTTTAATTTTCATATCTGGACAGAGAAACTGGTTTTAATTTCTTCAAAAAAAGCGCCACAACAACTTTCAAAGGAATATCTGGTTCAACAGAAATTTATTGCCTTCAAGCAAGGCTGTAGTTATCGCAAAGCAATTGATTCCTTTCTTTCATCATTTCAACTTCCAGCAGCGAATATCATAGAAATGGGAAGTTTGGATGGCATCGTTAGTTGTGTCAGTCTAGATGTTGGGCTTGCGATTTTGCCTGTGAGTTATGTACAGCAATCACATTTTGCTAATCGGGTGCAGATACATGACATGGATTTTGTTGGAGATATCAACACTTATCTGATTGCAGATAAAGATATGAGCAAATGGGCAACCAATATGCATCATTTTTTTGAGCATTTACAGACGATGTCACATTCAAATGCGAATACAGAAGCTGTATGCGGGTAGTAGAAAGAGATTAGACAATACAGCACCTTTTAATTTTTAGAATAACGCTGGACTTTACTCTTTTTTGTTCGAGTATAAAATAATAAGACTGTATTTTATACTCGAATATTTCACTTGAAAGATAAACTTATTTTCTTTGTAAATATTTTAACACTTGATCATAAATAGACTGTAAATAAGGGTTTAATGGAATGAGGTCTTGTCCAGATTTACTACGCACATATTTAAAATAAGGTGTCAAAGGATACTGGGCACTTTCACAAACAATGACTTTAGGAAACCATTCTTTATGAAATTGATCGGCTGTAAGATCAAGAATAACGCCATTTACGACCAGATAACAGTGCGCGATTTCTGGTGTGCGTGAAGAAATCTGAACTTTTCCAACCCGATAATCAGACTTAATATAATGGACATTGAGTAAATAATACTGCAATAGGTCACAGGCATCAGAACCACATTCCTTTGGAAATTTACTAAATGCTCCTGTAATAAAGCCATTCGTCACGTGATCCAAAGCTTCCCGAAAGGTGGTTGCAAGATTGGTTAAAGTCTGTATTTCGTTTTGGTACGTCATTTGATCTCATTCTTCAAGTGATAAGCATTCTCTATAGTAAAACCTGATTAAATGTAAGATTTAACTAAATTTATTTATTAAATTGTTAATACTATTATCACGTGTAACCTTGAGATTCACTGGAATTGACTCAATTAGTGATATGCACAGAGCAGTGATTTTTTGTGTGCTTATCCATCTCATCTTTAGCTTTTATTTAAGCTCATGTATTGTTCTGGTCTTGCTTTTAAGACACTGACTTTTGTGCATTGTCATCTTAATTTCAACTTGAATTAACTCTCCTCTTATGGAGTGTGAATACTGAATCAGCATTAGAATAATTAAGAGAATTTTGTAGAGTAAAGTGTAAATTATATTTTTAATTTTAAAAAATAGTAATCATTTGTTCTTATAATTAATTTCAATTAAAAAATATTTTTATTAAAATTAATAGTTGGATTTTTATTATAAATGGAATTGTTTGAAAATATTTTATTGTAAAGTTATAAGCTAGATAAATAATATTTGAATATTGGTTGTTGTTGAAGTGTTTAGAATAACCTCTAATTAATGGTTCTAGATTATTATGAAATAGTAGTGCGAAAATAATAAGGTAAAGCTATGAATAAAATGCTTAGGCTTGAAGAAAGTATTACCGAGTTAGGTGTCGGTGAGTTCTTATTTATAGGATCTGGCTATGAAATTGAGGAGATGCAAAATATTCTTCTTTTCCTAAAAAATTTGGAGACGAAGCAAATATTACAAATTGTATATCAACATACAGAGCGGGAAACAGGAAAGCATCTAACCGATATCATTAAGATTCAAAAATGTTAAAAACATCACTCTTTTTACTTGATCTAATGGTGAATCCTGACTGCGCTGCTCAGAATTTTCTTTAAACATTACAGTTACATAGTAAAAATAAAACTAAACAATCATTACAAATGATAACTAGGATATCTCCATAATTTATCCTGTATAGATAAATGGAGGATATAAGAAATGCCACAATATTTGCGTATAGCGGAAAAAGTATATAACAAGTTTAAAGATGAAAAAAAATTTACGCAAAAGCCTGTTGAATATCTAAATTTTTTAATTAAAGAGGTGAGAAAGGAAATCAAGGGCACTGAAATGAAATTGCTGTACCAGTATATTGATTTTCAGGAAGGTTTCCAAAAGCCTTTACGGGAAGATGCCTTGAATATTGATGTGAGCTTGGTGCCACATCATCAACATCGGGACGAATTCATTTTATGGCTGGCAGGGTTTATTGAGAGAATTACCATTGGAGGTAAGAAAAAACTGCCCCCAATTCTTGAGAATATTCCACCTGAATTTACAGTTCGTTATCAGCTTGAAAAACTGGTTCGTCCTCAGCAAGAGAACTGCTATGACGAGTTGGTATCCTATTTTAAAAGTGAAGAATTCAAACAACATTCAATGAGTTAAACAAGTTGTGCTAAAGAAGTATGAGGCTCCGAACCCCTCATACTTCTGCAATCGCTGGACTGCAGCGTACCGCCATTAAAGGCGGTATTTTTTTATTCAAAGAAAGAGTCAGAGCGAAATATAAGGAGATGATCAGATGACATCATTTTGAACCCATGTTAGTCTAGCGCCACAATTCATTTTGATCTCTTCATTCATCTTATGCAGCTTACGCCACCCTAGTTGATTTCTCTTGCTTGAAAATTAACTCATCACTTTGACTAGTGATGTGGTGTAGTCGTGTGTATGTATATATCACATCACTAGCCTTGATTTAAAATTATACAAATAGGCTATTTCTATGTTATCCAATGTTCGGGAACAGTGGTGCTCCAATATTCGCGGGGATATTTTATCTGGACTTGTGGTTGGTCTGGCACTGATTCCAGAAGCGATCGCTTTCTCTATTATTGCTGGTGTCGATCCTAAAATTGGCTTGTATGCCTCTTTCTGTATTGCGGTTGTGATTTCCTTTGTTGGAGGTCGTCCAGCCATGATTTCTGCTGCAACAGGGGCTATGGCTTTGCTCATGGTCACGTTAGTTAAAGAACATGGACTTCAATATTTACTTGCAGCCACAATTCTGACCGGTATCTTCCAGATTATTGCGGGTTATCTGAAGTTGGCCAAGTTGATGCGTTTTGTATCGAAGTCAGTGGTCATTGGTTTCGTGAATGCTTTGGCGATTCTGATTTTTATGGCGCAGTTACCTGAGCTGATGAACGTGACGTGGCTTGTATATGTTTTTGTCGCTCTGGGTTTAGCCATTATCTATTTATTTCCTCTGATTCCTAAGCTAGGAAAGCTTCTACCATCGCCGTTGGTCTGCATTATCATCATTACCCTGATCGCCATGTCGATGGGAATTGACCTTAGAACGGTAGGCGATATGGGCGAGTTACCCAATACGCTTCCTATATTTTTATTGCCTGATATTCCTTTAAACCTTGAAACACTCATGATTATTTTGCCTTATTCGATTCCAATGGCTGTCGTAGGACTACTGGAATCGATGATGACGGCAACCATTGTGGATGAAATGACCGATACACCAAGTGACAAGTTTCAGGAATGTAAAGGTCAGGGCATCGCCAATATTGCTTCTGGATTCATGGGCGGGATGGCTGGTTGTGCCATGATTGGTCAATCGATGATTAATGTGAAATCAGGTGGTTTGACCAGATTATCAACCTTTTGTGCGGGTATATTTTTACTCATTCTGGTGGTTTTTCTGAGTGATTGGCTCAAAGTCATTCCGATGGCTGCTTTGGTCGCCGTGATGATCATGGTTTCGATCAGTACCTTTGAATGGAAATCGATTACCCAGTTCACCGCTAATCCAAAGAGCAGTAATGTGGTGATGATCGCGACAGTTGCTGTTGTGGTCGCTACGCATAATCTGGCCTTAGGTGTATTAACAGGCGTACTGTTATCCGCATTATTCCTTGCCAATAAACTGGAAAATGATATTCATGTGAAGACATCATTTGAAGGCGCTACACGTTTGTATGAACTACATGGGCAAATCTTTTTTAGTTCGTCAGAAAAGTTCTTACAGAGTTTTGACTTTAAGGAAGGGGTGAAAGCGGTGATTATCGACTTAACCCATTCTCATATTTGGGATGTCACTTCCGTGGCAATGCTGGATTCGGTCATCAGTAAATTCCAGAAAAATGGGATACATGTCACCGTGCGTGGCTTGAATGAAGCCAGTTCCATCATGATTGATAAGTATGGTACGCATGCCAAAATCTAAAGCTTCATCCGTCACATAACAGTGATTAAACCTCTGCACGGGCAGAGGTTTTTTGTTGCACATTGAATTTTTTATCTGCCAAAAAAGCTCAGGTTGATCATTTTTTTAATATGCAAAGATTTTAAGACAAGAAAACTTTCAGATTTTTAGATTAAAAAACACTAAGTGGTGAATATGCATCAATTTATTCTTTATTACGTTGATGTAAATTAAAAAATCCTTAGAAATAAATACTTTAATTTTATTGTAAATTTGAAATCAAGTTGTTGAAATGTAATAACTTTATATTTGTAAAAAATAGTGTTTTTATCGTAATTTTGTGTATAATTTCGCCATAAAAGCCTCTGTGGATTTATAGAACTTCTCTATAGATTAGCAGGGGTTTTTCTATGGAGATTTATCTGAGATGGAAGATCTGAGTTAATTTGTGTGGATGGTATTAAATGATCCTTTTTTCC